>Ga0255751_10005166_pt1 | contig 11657 bp, 4 predicted proteins | sample 071ome_20_FD_179951 | JGI IMG/M metagenome (GOLD analysis project Ga0255751, IMG submission 179951) | Coastal salt marsh microbial communities from the Groves Creek Marsh, Skidaway Island, Georgia - 071412BT metaG (version 2) | ecosystem: Environmental > Aquatic > Marine > Intertidal zone > Salt...
TAGAAGTTATAATTTCGTTTGTCGTTCTCTTAACATCAACATTTTCTGGGAATTGATAATGTTGAGCAAGATAATGAAAAGAACTTTCAGTTGCTCCAGACTTCATAATTCATAGTGTAGTTTTGATTATTTAGTGTCAGTTGGAGACTGTTGCTGAACCATATCTTGCTTGTGTTAAATTATTACCTGGTGCTGATGTAGTTTCACTAGAGAAATCTAAACGGTCGATGGTGGAAGATGTAGGAGCATAACCACCACCAAAGTAACCATAATTTGAATTAGAGACTGCTGTTAATAATCTTCTTGCTTCAGGTAAACCAGTTCCTGGTATTGATACAGTTTCACTAGAGAAATCTAAACGGTTGATGGTGGAAACATTAGGTGGAATAAAACCACCACCAAAGTAACCATAATTAGAATTAGAGACTGCTGCTAAACGACCTATTTTTTGGGGTAAATTATTTCCTGGTGCTGATGTAGTTTCACTAGAGAAATCTAAACGGTCAATGGTGTTGACATACGATGGATTCTCACCACCACCAAAGTAACCATAATTAGAATTAGAGACTGCTGCTAAACGATATCTTGCTTGAGGTAATCTATTTCCTATTAATGATAATGATAAATTTTCATTAGAGAAATCTAATCGTTCTATTGTGTTGACAGCGACTGTAGTAAAACCACCACCAAAGTAACCATAATTAGAATTGGAGACTGCTGCTAAACGATATCTTGCTTGAGGTAAATTAGTATCTGGTAGTGATAAAGTCTCATTTGAGAACTCAAGACGGTCGATTGTGTTGACACCGCCTGTAGTAAAACCACCACCAAAGTAACCATAATTGGAATTAGAAACTGCTGCTAAACTACTTCTTGCTTGTGTTAAATTATTTCCTGGTGCCGATATAGTCTCACTCGAAAAATCTAAACGGTCGATGGTAGAAACATTAGGTGGAATAAAACCACCAGCAAAGTAACCATAAGCCTTGGAGATTGGGATTCCTACTTTCTGGTAGTAGTTGACTTGAGTGCCTGCTAAACTAGACCTTCCATCTACTAATTTTAAAGCACTTGGTGCTGATACAGTTTCATTTGAGAAATCTAGACGGTCAATATGATTTTGTGGTCCAGACTCACCGCCACCAAAGTAACCATAGTTGAGACTAGAGACTCCTGCTAAATCTCTTCTTGCAGATATTACACCATTACCCGGTGCTGATACAGTTTCACTAGAAAAATCTAAACGGTCGATGGTGGAAACATCTCCTGGAGCCCTACCACCACCAAAGTAACCATAATTGGAATTAGAGACTGCTGCTAAACCTTCTCTTGCTTGTGTTAATTTTTCAACTGTAACTGGAAATTGTATGGTTTCATTATAAAAATCTAAACGGTCGATGGTGGAAACTGTACCTGGAACAGCACCACCACCAAAGTAACCATAATTGGAATTAGAGACTGCTGCTAAACCTTCTCTTGCTTGTGTTAATTGTTCTAATGTTCCTGGTACATCTACAGTTTCATTAGAGAAATCTAAACGATCAATAATGCAAACGTTTGGACCTGGTGATTGACCACCAGCAAAGTAACCGTACCCTCTTGGACTAGAGACTGCTGCTAAATTTTCTCTTGCTTGTGTTAATTGACCTGGAGTTATTCCTGGTGCCGATACAGTTTCACTGGAGAAATCTAAACGGTCGATGGTGCAAGCCTCAGTTGTGGGTGTATCTAGACCACCAGCAAAGTAACCATAATTGGAATTAGAGACTGCTGCTAAATGTTCTCTTCCTTCTGATAGATACACCCCATTAACTGGGGGTCTAGTTACAGTTTCACTAGAAAAATCCAAACGGTCGATACCAGAGTCTGTAGAAAAACCACCAGCAAAGTAACCGAACCCATAAGACACAGTGTTCTCTGGTTTACCATAAGAGAAGAAGAATGTTGAGACTCCAACAACAGATTGTGGTGCTACATGACGTGTTTGGTTCAGTGGGATGTTGATGCCTGCTAATATTCTTCTTGCTTGTGTTAATTGTTCTAATGTTCCTGGTACATCTACAGTTTCAGTAGAGAAATCTAAACGGTCAATGGTGCAAACTTCACCTGGAGCAGCACCACCACCAAAGTAACCATAATTAGAATTAGAGACTCCTGCTAAACCATTTCTTGCTTGTGTTAATTGTTCTAATGTTCCTGGTACATCTACAGTTTCAGTAGAGAAATCTAAACGGTCGATGGTGCAAACCCGAGTTGTGGGTGTATCTTGACCACCAGCAAAGTAACCATAATTTGAATTAGAGACTGCTGCTAATAGTCTTCTTGCTTGTGTTAAATTAGCAGGTGGATTACTAGTAGTCTCATTAGAGAAATCTAAACGGTCGATGGTGGAAACAAAGGATGGAGTAAAACCACCACCAAAGTAACCATAATTTGAATTGGAGATTGCTGCTAATTGTCTTCTTCCCTCCGTTAATTGATAAGTACCTGGTGCTTCTACAGTTTCATTTGAGAAATCTAAACGGTAGATATTGGAATTATAATTTGTATCTGAAACACCACCACCACCAAAGTAACCATAATTTGAATTAGATACTGCTGCTAAACCATATCTTGCTTGTGTTAAATCATTACCTGGTGCTGCTACAGTTTCAGTAGAGAAATCTAAACGGTCGATAGTGTTCAAACCACTTATGGGTGGTGCAGTAGTGGGTGACGTGGTGCCACCACCAAAGTAACCATAAATGGAATTAGAGACTGCTGCTAAAGACCATCTTGCTTGTGTTAAATTATTACCTGGTGCTGATACAGTCTCACTATAAAAATCTAAACGGTCGATGGTGGAAACAAAAGGTGGAGCAAAACCACCACCAAAGTAACCATAATTCGAGTACACAATACCCGAAGCATCAAACTCTCCTCTACGGACTTTTCTTACTGTTTCGGTTGTTGATTTCGTTGAGAGTCCTGCTAAACGAGATTTTGCTTCTGTTAGATTATTACCTGGTGCTGATGTAGTTTCATTAGAAAAATCTAAACGGTCGATAGTGCAAACATAAGTTGGTGCCTCACCACCAGCAAAGTAACCATAATTGGAACTAGAGACTGCTGCTAAACCATATCTTGCTTGTGTTAGATTCATTCCATGAACTGGTGGTCCAGTTACGGTTTCATTAGAGAAATCTAAACGGTCGATGGTACAAACAGTAGGTGGAGCACCAATCCCACCAGCAAAGTAACCATAATTGGAATTAGAGACTGCTGCTAAACCATATCTTGCTTGCGTTAAATTATTACCTGGTGCTGATGTAGTCTCATTAGAGAAATCTAAACGGTCGATGGTGCAAACAAGAGGTGAATCACCACCAGCAAAGTAACCATAATTGGAATTAGAAACTGCTGCTAAACGAAATCTTGCTTGTGTTAAATCATTACCTGGTGCTATTACAGTCTCATTAGAAAAATCTAAACGGTCGATAGTGCAAACAAGAGGTGGAGCACCAATCCCACCACCAAAGTAACCATAATTGGAATTAGAGACTGCTGCTAAACCTTGTCTTGCTTCTGTTAATTGATAAGTACCTGGTGCTGCTACAGTTTCATTTGAGAAGTCCAAACGGTCGATGGTGCAAACATAACCTGGAGTACCTGGTCCCTGACCACCACCAAAGTAACCATAATTGGAATTAGAGACTGCTGCTAAACGAATTCTTGCTTGTGTTAAATCATTACCTGGTGCTGATACAGTTTCATTAGAGAAATCAAAACGGTCAATGGTGGAACTAGGACCTGGACTACCACCACCAAAGTAACCGAACTCAAAGAGTTCTGGCCAACTCGTTGGAGATACTGTATATTCTTTAAGTGGTCCAGAGACTGCTGCTAAACCATATCTTGCTTGTGTTAGATTCATTCCATGAACTGGTGGTCCAGTTACGGTTTCATTAGAGAAATCTAAACGATCGATGGTGCAAACATTAGGTGGATCAAAACCACCACCAAAGTAACCATAATTGGAGTTAGAGGTTCCTGCTAGGTATACTCTTGCTTGTGTTAAATTATTACCTGGTGCTGCTACAGTTTCATTAGAGAAATCTAAACGGTCGATGGTACAAACAGTAGGTGGAGTCCCACTACCAGCAAAGTAACCATAATTTGAGTTAGAGACTCCTGCTAAACCAGATCTTGCTAGTGTTAAATTATTACCTGGTGCTGCTACAGTTTCATTAGAGAAATCTAAACGGTCGATGGTACAAACAGTAGGTAGAGTCCCACCACCAGCAAAGTAACCATAATTGGAATTAGAGACTGCTGCTAAAAAATATCTTGCTTCTGTTAAATTATTACCTGGTGCTGATACAGTTTCATTTGAGAAATCTAAACGGTCGATGGTACAAACAAAAGTTCCAGGTGTATCCGCACCACCACCAAAGTAACCATAACTGGAATTAGAGACTGCTGCTAAAGACCATCTTGCTTGTGTTAAATTTATTCCATGAACTGGTGGTCCAGTTACAGTTTCAGTAGAAAAATCTAAACGGTCGATAGTACAAGCCTGAGTTGGTGTTGGAGTTGTATCTTGACCACCACCAAAGTAACCATAATTGGAATTAGAGACTGCTGCTAAACCATATCTTGCTTCTGTTAGATTATTACCTGGTGCTGATACAGTTTCATTTGAGAAATCTAAACGGTCGAGGGTGGAAACATAAGGTGGAATAAAACCACCAGCAAAGTAACCATAATCTAGACGATTACCAGTAATTTTTGTTATTTGTTCTGTCCTGACTTCCCTAAGTCCAAATATACCAGCCATCGGTTAAGACACTATTTATTTTTATTTATCTTCTTGGAATACATGTGATCCAACATGACACAATTTGATATGAGTATCCAACCACGAAACAAATCCAACACTCTTTGCTCTCTCAAAGAATGAAAAGTCTTCTGGAAGAAAAGCATCATCCTTCTTGAGTTCATTAAAGTAATGATAAGAGTTATGATATTCTTGTTCGGTGATTGGATAGCTTGAATGATTAAGTGCAGGTATATACTTCAGTTCTTTTCCATACTCATTACGAATACCCTCAAAGACTCTGCGATGAATGAGAGCAAATCCAAATCCAACATTATCAATCTGTATTAAATCACCAGAAGCAACTGGTGGTTGTGTGATATTATAATTATATCTCAACGGAATACTCTTCATAGGATATGCACCACAGGCAATATCTTTTTTGTGTGATAGAAGACGCATCACATACTCTGGTTCAAATCCAATATCAGCATCAATAAACATCACATACTCATACTGTGTATTGTTCATAAAGAAGTTGGCAATTCTAGACCTTGCCTTTGTAACTAAACTTTCATTTGCAAGAGTAATCAATCCATGATCAACTCCTACAGTTCTTAATTCCTTTCCAAGATTAAATAATCCCTTTGCAGTCTTATCACTAACCATTCCCCCATAACATGGGAGTGCAATTAAAATACTCATACCAGTAATTCGATGTTAAATGAAATAGAAATTCTGTTCTCGTTAGATGTATTGGGAAGAACAAAATGTGGAAGCCATGAAGGAAATAAGAGAAGTTCTCCTACTTTTGGTTTATGTGCAAAGTATTCATCATTAACCAAACAAGATCTTTGAAAGTCCATCATCCTTGCGGGTCTTGGATCCTCGAATGTAATTTGATCAGTTCCTTCTGGTAATTGTATATAGTAGACTCCACTCATCCACCCTGACGGATGAACATGAGTGAAATTCATTCCTCCTTTGGGACTTACATTACCCCACATAGATCTAATCACCATCTCTGGTTGTTGATTGGGAGAAAGATCTTTAACAATACTCTGAGCAATGTGTACTGTTTTTTCAAGGAGTGGTTTGAAAATTTCTTCTTTCCACAAAAAAGTTTCACTCTGCCAACCACCACGATTGCTTCGGTGAGTTCCAGGATCTTTTTGAGAAAGGTCGATCAGGAAGTCTTTATACCTTTGATTCTCTTCCTGATCGTAAATATCAACACTATAAAATGATGTGGGGAAAATATCACCCTGCTTAATACTAAACATAAAAATCAAAAAATAATAATTATTCTATCATGTTATGTATTTACCCGCAACATTGATGCCTAAAGAAGTACTTGATGAATTTACGACGATTGTATCAGTCGCATTTAATCGTTTTGCCTTCGGTAAAATTTGAACGGAACTATTTTGAGGAACCGTTAAGTTATAAACAAAGTATCCTTGTCGAATCGTACCTCCTCTAAACATCGAAACAGAAACATCAAGATCGGCAACATCACTATTATTTGTCAATACAATTGTGTTAATAACTGATGGATTTGTATTTGATGTAAATACAGTCTCATCGGTGAATGCTGATTTTGTTGTTGATCCAATACCAATATAATTCGTATCAGTTTTTTCGGTATAGGTTACGAAACAATCCAATCCATTCAATATACCAGCAGCAGTTACTCCAATTCCATTATATGCTGCGAGTCTAATATTATCCGATGGATTACAAATAATTGACTCATCAACAATATCAATTGCACCTTGCTCTGGAATCAAAACTTTATTAGTAAATGGTACATTCTCTCCACCATCATAATCAATTCTGCTTGTGATATAAAGATCACCTGCCGTAATGTTTGTGACATGAATACTTTCAACTAAGTATGTTCTGCCTGCTGTTGATGGGAATGTAACCGCAATTGCAGTGAATCCATCAATATCATTTGATGCAGAAGCATATTTTGTTGTAGTGATTCCAGAATTGAAATCACCTCCATCAGAAGAACCTCCTCCTCCTGCTGCTCCTCCATCAACCCAAGAAACACCAATTCCAGCAACATTGGACAATACCTGACCGTCTGTTCCTGATGATCCATTAGAATCATAGATAGATGCACCGATTGCTACACTACCATTAACATCAAGTTTTTGTGTTGGTAGTGTAGACCCAATACCAACATTTCCTTCGGAAGTTATACGAACTTTTTCTGTTGGTATAATCGCACCATTTGGATTTGTATAGAATCTAAAATCTGTTGGTTTACTGGTATCATTAAATGTTCCACTTTCAGAAAGGAAGGCACCAAAGAATCCTGCCTGAACCATTTGATTGCTAATAGAAGCACCAAACTTAATTCCACCAATTGGTCTTCCTGGAACTGAGACAGTACTATCACTTCCAACATTATTAGAATAAGATCTTAAAATAGATATCTCTGAACCATACTGAGCATTAGTATAATTCGCAAATACTGCTACTTGAGAGTGTCCACTGGCATGAGCAAATCTTGCAACATCATTGCTCCAATAATTATCATTATAAAATGCTTTGTGTGAGATATTGCTAGTATCACCTTCTTGAACTATTAAATCCCTTCCGACTCTCACATCTCCAGATCCAGTAACTTCAAATGGAGTTGCATCAGGATTTGCTGAATCTTCAACTACAAGAGCACTACCACCTCCAGTTTGAGTAATTCTTAAGGCATCTTCAGTACTATTAACTGATATTGTAGTAACACCAGAGACATTCAGTGTTCCATTAACATCTAACTTCGCAGTTGGATTATCAGTCCCTATGCCGACATTGCCTCCATCTTGGAATGTAATTCTATCTGATGTACCAGAATCATTAAATTGTAAGTCACCAGAAGAATTAACTTTGAGATACCAACCTTCGCTTCCACTTTGCTCTTCAAGATAAATGGCAGACTCTCCGACACCACCATCGCTTGCAAGTGTTTTAAATGCTGTTGCACCCTTATCAGTAACAGAAGTATTTTGAATACCTCCAACAGTAAGTTTTGCTGTTAGGTTTGTATCTGTCCCTATACTGACATTACCTTGGAATGTAGAAACACCAGAGACATTCAGAGTTCCATTGACATCGAGAGTTGATGTTGGATTTGTAGTCGCAATTCCAACATTTCCACCATAAGTTGCCAACTCAATTGTACCATCAGCATCAACATCAATACTTGGTAATCCAGAAACATCATTCACAGAGAAGATACTTCCAGAAGTTAGGTTATTCGTAACCGAGAACAACTGACCTTCAGAACCTTGAATGTCAAGGGCAGTAATTCCAGCACCAACATCTATTGAAAGTTTTGCTTCTGGATTTGTGGTGCCTATACCTACATTTGAAGTGGTGCTAATGCCTGCTGCATAAGATTCCCAAAGAGAATCTCCACCACCACTACCACTCTCAATTGAAACATCAATTGTCTTGGTTCCTGCATTATAATTGAATGTATTCCCTAAACCGATGAAGTTAATTGCAGTTACAACACCAGTTGTTTGCTCTACACCAGCAGATTGAATACCAATGTTGAAACCACCAGTAGCACTAACAGAACCATTAACACTTAAGTCTGCCGTGAGAGCATCATAAGAAATGCCACCATCAGTAAATAAACTCTCATAAGATGCTGGTGTATTATTACTATCAACAAAAGTTAAGTAGAATGGTCCAGCAGTGGATGTATCTGCCGTAGAAACTTTTACTGCAACATCAGCAGTGATGTTTTCTATGCCACTACCATCCCCGTAGAAGGTGTATCCTGCCCCTGCAGTGATGTCATTTGCAGTAATACCACCATCAGCATCCCTCTTTACAATTTTATTTGCTGTTGCTGCTGTAGATGAATCAACACTAATTGTAATTGCAGACCCACCATTATAAGTAGTTCCAGAACTGTAAAGAACATCAGTTCCTCTTGTTAAGTTTGCTAAATTACTTCCTAAAGAAATTCCAGAAATTGTTGAGTTTGCTAACTTATCATTAGCAATTGTTCCTGTCGTGATGTCTCCATCGACAATAGAACCAGAAAGATTTAATTTAGAATAATCAATTGCTGCACTTGCAGAGACATCAGCATTAACAATCTCACCATCTTTAATCATTCCTGAGGTAATTATACCAACACTTGATGTTGATACTAAAGTACCAATACCAGCAGGAATGTCTTGAGAACCAGAACCACCATCAGTAATTGTAGAGATTGCTGGTGAAGTTAAGGTTTTATTTGTTAAGGTAACTGAATTATTCAGAGTTGCAAAGTCATCATCACTCAGTGCAGTATTAAACTCTGCTGTAGTTCCACTTAATGTATTGTTGGAAAGATTAATAGTCTTGGTTGTTAGTGTCTGACTATCAGAAGTTCCAACGATGTCTCCAGTTGGAGCAGATTTTCCATCAAGTAACTTGGCACTTAAGTTTTCAACTGTAGTTTGAGATTGAACGATAAATGGTGCTGTACCTGAAGTTGCCTGAGATTCAATCTGTCCATTAACAGATAACTTAGCAAGATTTGTTGATGTTCCAATACCTACATTTCCAAGATCTCTATAGATACTTGTTCCAGAATCTAATGTAGCATCTTCCCACTGCTGTAATGCTGCATCTACTAGAAGACTTCCATTTTGATAGTAAGCAGTTGCATTAACAGTGCTACCAATACTTACACTACTATTAGTATTCAGTACCCCATTAAAGGTGGATACGCCAGCAACATATAAAGTATTTGTTGTTGTTAAACCTGTTACAGTAAGGTCTCCACCAATCGTAACATCATCAGGCAATCCAATCTGTGGAGTAGAACTTTCTCCAGTCCCACCAGTTACCTCAATTTCATTTGCAGTTCCAGTGATTGATTGTACATAATCACCAGTTGTATAAGTTCCAAGTGTGATAGAATCTGGTGTGATTGTTGCTCCGAGGGCAACATTAGCAGTGCCATCAAATGATACTGCCGAAGCCGTTATAAAACTTCCAGTGATTGAGAAGTCTCTTGCATTTTGTAACTTAGTTGCAGTAGAAGCAACACCAGTCAAGTCTCCTATAATATCTCCTACAAATCCACCAGTTGATGTGATAATTCCGCTGGTATTTGCACTAAAGGTATTTGATAAAGTAACTGGTAAGTCAACGTTACTAGTACCATCAAAGGATACTCCAGATGAAGTTGCTACATCTCCAGAAACACTAAAATCTCTTGTCGTTTCCAGTTTTGTGGCAGTAGAAGCAACACCAGTCAAATCTGCTGTGATTGTTCCAGCACTAAAATCACCAGAACCATCTCTGAATACTATTGTGGATGGAGTATCGGCAGAAGTGGCATTACTAGTTACTGTAAATGTAGAAACACCTGAGTTATTGTATGTTGTAGAACCACTTATTCCACTACCAGAAGTATTGAGTGTGAGTGTATTATCAAGAGTACCAGTTACAATTCCAGCGATAATGCCAGAAGAATTAATTGTAGTTGCAGAACCAACTGTTAATGAATCTGAAATTTCAACTTCATTTGGAAGACCAATAGTAATACTATTTCCAGAACCTACTGTTTCTATTTCATTCGTTGTTCCAGCAATCTCAAGAATTTCAGTATCTAAGTCAATAGAAAGTGCTCCACCAGTATCTCCCTGAACATCTAAATCCTGGAGATCTACCTGAGCATCTACATAAGACTTAATTGATTGTTGAGTTGCTAAAGCATCATCGCGATCTGATGTAAGTCCATCTTCATCAAGAATTGCTGTTACTGCAATACCTACATTTTGTAATGTTAAACTGGAGACAGTTGTAAGACCTGAAGTTACTTTTAAATTTCCAGGTAACTCTACATCATTGGGTAATGAAATTGTTGGAGTAGTTCCTTCTCCAGAAGTTACATCTACTGATACTTGATTTGCTGTACCACTAATTGATGCAACATAATCTCCTGAGGTATAAGTTCCAAGTTCAATGGAGTCTGCAGTAATTGTTGCTGCTAATGAAACATTTCCTGTTCCATCAAAAGATACTGCAGTTGCTGTTACAAAATCTCCAGTAATACTAAAGTCTCTTGCGGTTGCTAATGATGTTGCTGTTCCTGCATTTCCATCAACATCACCAGTAACCGCACCTTTAAATTCCGTAGCAGAAATAATTCCAGTGGAAGAATAAATTGATACTGCAGAACCTACAAATACATTACTATCAAATGTAGAAATTCCAGTAAGATTTACATTTCCTTCTAGTTTAGTATCTCCATAAACATGAAACTTTGATGTTGCATTGGTAGTACCAATACCAACAAAGGGAGTTGATAATGTAGTTATTCCGATGTCTTTGGTGTTGTTATCAATAAAGATAAAAGAACCAAATTGAGATAACTCCCTGTTTCTTATAGTCATCTTATTAGAGATACATTCTTCTTATAAATCTATTTATTTATTCTATTATAGGAGTGCTGGGATGAGGTTGGTATTCTTCTTAATGTCCAGAGTGGTAGCACCAATAGAAATCACACGGTTGTTGGTGTCCACAACAACGTTATTAATACCAACAGTATTATTATAAATCTGACCCACGGTATTTCCAATGGATACAAGTTCGGTATAAGTCTTGTCTGCAGTGGCACCTACAGATACCAACTTATCATAGGTCTTATCTGCAGTGGCAGCAATAGAGACTTGATTCGGAATAATAGTATCATTCTGACCATCAAGAAGTGCTCTGATGTCAGAAAGAATCTGATCTGACCTGACCGATTCAAGAGCCTGAACTGCAAGTGGTTGTTGGAGAGTAATCAAAACTCCATCAAACACAAATGGATTATCAAGTTCTTCTGTCAAAAGAACTC
>Ga0255751_10005181_pt1 | contig 11639 bp, 7 predicted proteins | sample 071ome_20_FD_179951 | JGI IMG/M metagenome (GOLD analysis project Ga0255751, IMG submission 179951) | Coastal salt marsh microbial communities from the Groves Creek Marsh, Skidaway Island, Georgia - 071412BT metaG (version 2) | ecosystem: Environmental > Aquatic > Marine > Intertidal zone > Salt...
AATCTTCTCCAGATGAAATATTTAATAAATCTTACGCTGCTGATGGCTCATATACTGTAACTCATATAGTAACCACTGCCCAAGGATGTGCTGATACAGCCTACACCGACGTAAGTGTTGTATCAAATCCAACAGCCGACTTTACCATGAATAAAGATACAGCATGTTTCTACTCACAATATTTCACCTTTACTGATGTAACCAATTACACAGGTACTTATGATGTAGAATGGCGTTATAGTGATGGAACTCCTTCAGATTACTCCTCAGTTGTTACAGGTAAGCAATTTACTTTAGGAGGGAAAAAGGATATAAAATTATTAGTAACCACGGCAGAGGGTTGTACAGATTCTATAGAAAAATCTATTGAGATATTCCCTGTTCCTGTGGCTAATTTTACAATTAATAATAAACAACAATGTCAGGATAACAATTTATTTGTATTCAGTAATACGACTAATGAAAACGGTACAAATAGTTGCAACTATGATTGGGACATTACAGGTCCTTCCACAGTTACATTTAATGGAAAGGCTCTACCGGATCAAACTTTTTCTCAGGTCGGAACTTATGATGTTGAATTAATCGTTACTTCAGATAAGAATTGTGTGTCGAGCGCAACAGATGCATTCTTTGTCAGAGAAAATCCTTCTGTAAGTATTTCTGGAGAAGACCAATGTGTATTTATACCTGTTCAATTCACCTCAAATGTCACATTGAATTCTGGTACAGTTACCTATAATTGGAATTTTGATGATGGGGGTACTTCTAGCATTGATAACCCCACCTATACATACAAAACTGCTGGTTCTTACAACGCTTCTCTTGTTGTTACCTCTAATTATGGTTGTATAGGAACCTCTAATTCATGGCCATTGACTATATATGAAAAGCCTGTAGCTAATTTGACTTCCGAGTATTTATTGTCAAGGGGACTTGAAACGGATTGGAGTTTTGTATTTACTGGATCAGGTGCAGATAATGTGAGTTGGAGTTTTGAGGATGGTCAATTTGCAACTGGTAACGGACCAATTTTCAAAACTTTTAGTGCCACTGGTGATTTTAATGTCAAAGTTATTGCCTCTACAAATGCAGGTTGTGCCGATAGTTTAACTACCTCAATATTCTTAAAGCCAGAGTTATTGATGTGGATTCCAAATACATTTACACCTAATGAAGATGGTTTAAATGATGATTTTGGTCCATCTGCAACATTTGGTCTGGAGCGTTATCAATTACAAATATTCGATAGGTGGGGAGCAAAATTATTCGAAACAAATGATCCAGAAAATCGTTGGACAGGTCATGATTCTGAAGGAGTGCTTGTGCCTGAAGGTGTTTATGGATATCATTTATTATTTAGATATGTAGATAATAGATTATATGTATATAAAGGCACAATCACTGTGCTCTATTAAAATACGATGATAAATGTGTGTAGTATAGATTACAACAAAAAAGCCTTCGAAAGAAGGCTTTTTTGTTGGGGTTATTTTCAGTTTAACCTAAGTATGTTTTAAGAATTTTACTTTTGCTTGATTTTCTTAATCTACGCAATGCTTTTTCTTTGATTTGACGAACACGCTCTCTTGTTAAGCCAACCTTATCTGAAATATCTTCTAAAGTATGTGCAGCATTTCCATCGAGTCCGAAATAATATTTCAATACATCTCTTTCTTTATCACTTAAAGTAGAAATTACACGATTAATTTCATTTTGCAACGACTCATTTAGCAGTGGCATGTCTGGATTAGGTTCATCATTATTATCCAAAACACCCAATAATGTATTGTCTTCTCCTTCTGCTAATGGAGCGTCAATACTCAGGTGACGACCGCTTGAACGTAAAGCATTTTCAACTTCAGTAATAGCTATATCAAGAGAGTCTGCAATTTCCTGTGGAGTTGGTTCACGTTCCAATTCTTGTTCTAATCTTGCAGAGGCTTGTGTTATTCTCCCTAGGCTACCTACTTTGTTTAATGGTAATCTTACTATACGACTTTGGTCTGCTAATGCCTGTAAAATCGATTGGCGAATCCACCAAACCGCATAGGATATAAATTTAAAACCACGAGTTTCATCAAAACGTTTAGCTGCTTTGATTAGTCCCATGTTTCCTTCATTTATTAGATCTCCTAAGGTTAATCCTTGGTTTTGATACTGCTTAGATACGGACACTACAAAACGTAAATTCGCATTTACTAGTTTTTCCAATGCAGCCTGATCGCCTTCTCTGATTCTCCTTGCAAGCTCCACCTCTTCTTGTGCGTCAATCATTGATACTTTTGATATTTCGTTCAAATACTTATCTAATGACTTGTTCTCACGATTGGTAAACTGTTTTGAAATTTTAAGTTGTCTCATGTAGTGCTGATGGTTTTAAAAAATGTATATTTTTAGCCGAGCAAAAATACAAAATATTAATTTTTTTTACAAGTATAAATTCTCGAAAAATAAGGTGATTTAAGCGTTTCCAATGAATTGAAATGCAGCGAACGCACTTAAATATGCAATAGATCCATATAGAAAAAACAAAATAATAGACCACTTCCAAGTTTGTGTTTCCTTTTTCAGTACAGCCATAGTACTGATGCACTGTAAGGCAAATGCATAGAACAACATTAAACTAACTGCATAGCCTATTCCATAGGCCGGTTTTCCGGTTGTTGGATTTATTTCTGCTTGCATCTTTTTTCTAATTCCTACAACATTCTCATTATTTGCTCCTGTTTGAAATAATGTGCTCATTGTTCCAACAAAAACCTCTCTCGCGGCAAACGATGATATCAAAGCTATTCCTGTTTTCCAATCATAACCTAAGGGCTCTATAACAGGTTCAATCATTTTACCGAGGTGCCCAGCATAGGATGCCTCTAATAGATAACTTTGCTTTATTTGTTCTATGTTATCAGGATTTTTCTCTGCAGCAATTTGAGCTTTATTATACGCTTCCTTCATGGCTTTATCAGGTCCAAAACTTGATAATGCCCATAACACCATAGAAATTATCACGATAATTTTACCGGCTTCATTGAGGAAGGATTTGCAACGTAGCCAAGCGCCATTTATTACAGTTTGTATTCTCGGCGCCTGATAAGTAGGTAATTCCAATACAAATTCTGATTGTTCTTTGCTTTTTCCAAGCATTTTAAAAAATACAGCCAGAATTAATGCCATGATAATACCAGCAAAATAAGCTAGAGTCATTAATAAGGTTTGAGCTGGTATTGGGCCCCATAATACGCCCGCAGGCACTATTAGTGAAATTAATAAGATATACACTGGAATTCGAGCACTACAACTCATTAACGGTACAACTAACATAGTGGCCAACCTTTCTGAGCGATTCCTTATAGTTCGGGTTGCCATAATTGCGGGTATTGCACAGGCAAAACCGCCAATAAGTGGAATTATTGATCGTCCATTTAAACCTAACTTCCTCATTAATTGATCAGATAAGAAACTTGCACGAACCATATATCCACTGTCCTCCAGGATGCCAATTAAGAAAAATAGTATAAATATTTGCGGAAGAAAAACAATTACACCCTCCAAACCACTCAGCAATCCGCTGTTGATAAAATCAATAATATATTCATTACTTGTAAAACCTGAAGTCTGACTTCTGAGCCAAGAAAAAGAATGTTCAATCAACGTCATTGGATATTCTGCCAAGCTAAAAACTCCTTGAAAAATTGCTAACATAATTCCAAAGAATATGAGAAATCCCGATATTGGGTGGGTAACCCATTTGTCGATTTTTAAAGTATTTCCTTCTCTTTTTTTGTTTTCTCGAATAACAACCCTTTTTACTATTAAGTCAATATTGGAGTAACGATTAAGTGTTTCAGTAGAAATACCACGATTGGGTTCGCCATTTAAAAAGCGTGTAAGCTTTTCATGCATATCTGGGTTATCTGATATTAGGGTCCCCTCAGTGAATTTATAGAACAGTAATTCTATTGGTTTTAGGTCTTTACTTATTCTTGGATTGAGTGAAATTACAGGAATCCCTAAAACTTTATTTAATTCTGCAGCATTTATTTTAATATCCCTTCTAGCTGCAGTATCTTCCATTGTTAGCACACACACTGCCGGGATTTTCAATTCCGCAACTTGCGATAATAATAATAAATTCCTTCTCAGATTAGAGCTGTCCAAAACATAAATTATTGCATCTGGTTTTGGAATATTTTTTCCTGTAAGATTGGAAACTACAACGTGCTCATATTCAGAATTAGTGAATAAACTATAAATACCCGGTAGGTCTACAAGTTCAAACCATTCATTATTGATTTTTACTTTGCCCTCATGCGAGTCTACTGTTGTTCCTGGTAAGTTGGAGGTTTTTTGGTTTAATCCAGTTAGCCTATTGAATAAGGTTGACTTGCCACAATTCGGATTCCCAATTAAAGCTACGCGTCTCACTATATAGAAGTTTCAAGTTCATCATTCATTTTTACTACGATCTGTTCAGCTTCAGATGAACGCAAGCCTAAAACGTATGAATCAATTCTGAATGCGATTGGGTCTCCAGTCGGTGCAGAATATAATTTTTCAATTTCTGTACCTGGAACACAACCCATTTCTGCTAATTTTTGGTTCAATTCGCCTTCTGTCAATTTAATTATTTCAGCTGGGCAATCAAATCTTAAATCTTTGGCAGTTTGCTCACTCACAATACAAATTTAGAACGATTTTAAATAAGAACCAAAGTTTAATCTTCTATTGATTTAAAAATATCATTTATCAGAGTGAAATATAACTTATCAGTCTCACTTACTACTTCATCGATTGAAGTATACATTTCGGTTAAACGTTTGTATTCATCTTGTAATACATATTGGAATAACCTTTTATTGGTGTTGCTTTTTTGGCACCAATCAGACTCCCAAATGTCTTTGGTTAATTCGTATTGGTGAGGCTTTATGCTTTCTTCTGCTGGAACAAAATAATCTAAACCATTTTTGAGCAATTTATATTGATATTCTGGAATTAAATCAGGAAGTATTTTCAAATAAAACTCAGATGAATTTTTGAATCTGTTGTTTAAATTGGTGGAATGTGCAATTGCTGCTTGAGTTCGATAATTGCTTGAATACTTATTATTTAATGCAATATTTTTAAGCACTTCGGAATATTTTAACTCATTCTCTAGGTTGTATTTTATATTTATTATCCAATTAATGGAATTGTAAAAATCAATTTCTTCAATAGTTTTTGGTTCATTAAGCAGTGTAATCAAATTGCTATCTAAGGTGAAGTTTATGAAGTTTGAAAAGAGATTTTCACTCTCATTGTAGTCTAACATAGTCGACCAAAAAGTATTTCGTTCCTCCTCATTCCCATTAGAAATAAACTTTTTATGTAACTGTTTACATTTACTCATAAATGTGGAATCATCAACTAAAAATGAAAATGCTAGTAAGTTTAAATCCATATCGAATACTCTACCATCATTTACTTTTGACAGGTTTTCAAATACGGTTAAAAATACTTCCGAAGTTTTGTTGATTGATTTTACATATGCCAATGAATCAGAATCTAATTCTTCCCGATATGCTGTAAAATTATCATCAAGTGCCGCAATAAAGCCATCCCAAACAATGGAGCCAATTTTACTAGAAGCAATTGGATGATTTTTGGCGCTGTATAAATAATTCAAAGAATTAATATTAGCTAGTGCCAACTGGTTTTGTCTTTTCTTTATCTCTGCATTTCTAACTGAATCTTCTTCAGAGAAAAAGTTTTCACTCTGAATTTCCAAAGGAATACAATTGCCAATTACTCTTTTGCCCGGATCTACTATCAAATATTCAGGCATTCTAATACCTAGTTTCAGTGTGTAATTTGTTTCATTCTCATTGAGTTTAATTATATCTGTATTTGGGATATTGTTGTTTTCTGATTTCCAAAGAACTTCTAAACCGAATGCCTTTGGTTCAATATTCTCATTTGACTCAAATTCCTCTATTGAATTATTATAAACACCTCCAGACTCAATACCGCTAGACTCAATAAACAAAACATATTCATTTATACTTGAATCAAAATTTATATAGTATGAAATCTCACTTTCACCAGGTTTAAAATACCATGAGTTAAAGAAATAATCCATATTTCTACCCGTAGTTTCTTCAATGCATTTTTTCCAATCATATGCACTTCCGTTTTTAAAGGCATTTGACGTTAGATAGCATTTAATACTATTTCTGAATCCCAAATCTCCAATCTCATTTCTTAATAAGTGCAAAATTTGAGCACCTCTATTATATCTTATATCATCAAATAAGTCATTTGGATGTTTGTAATGATGGTCAATTAAAGGGCTATTTTTGGGTTCAATTTGGCGGGTTTTCTCCATCCATAAATCAGCATTAAACTCTCCATATTTGTATTCCCTCCACAGGTATTCAGAATAAGTAGCGAAGCTTTCATTCATTGAAAGATTCGCGAATCCATCCATAGTTACTAAATCTCCAAACCATTGATGGAATAACTCATGAGCTATATAGTCTTCTAAATTATAGCTGCTGTCTTGCAATTGCTCTTTGTGTATTGTGGCTGTTGTGTTTTCCATTGCACCACTAACAAAATCTCTTGCTACTACTTGTGAATATTTCTTCCAGGGGTAATCAACCCCCGTGTAATTAGAAAAGAACTCCATCATTTCTGGGGTATTACCAAATACTGATTTAGCGTGTCCCGCATATTCTGGTTCCACGTAATAATCAACAGAAATATTATTCCAATTATCTTCTATCTTCACCCAATTACCAATTGCGAGCATTGTTAAATAAACAGAATGGGGCTGATCCATAAGCCATATATCTTTACGCATATTACCATCTGTTTTAGTTGATGATTGCAATATTCCATTGCTTAAAGTGGTCATACTATCTGGAACCAATAACTCTATTCTATGGGTGTGTTTTTGATTTGGTTGATCGATGGTAGGAAACCAATGGCAATTAGATTGTGGCTCCCCTTGAGTCCAGAATTGCATAGGTATAAACGGACGATCGTAGTCTGTATTAATAAAATATGCGCCTTTATCATCTTGTACTGCTGTATTCGATAAATTTAAATCCTCACCAACAACTCTGTCAGGATTTGCGATGTATTGGATTTTTATTCTTTGAGTCATATTGTTAGTTACTGGGGATGGAAACCTCAATACTAAATGTTGTGAATCAGAGTATGTAAAATCTATTGGATCCATGTATGGGATTTTAACATCTTCCGGAACGTGGTAACCGACACTTATAATATCCATCCCAAAAGCATCAAGAACAAGACTATCTTGCTGATAGAAATACGGTCTTACTGCCAGAATTGCGGTTCCGTTTATTTGATGCTCTTTCCAATTGAATGACAAGGATAAATCTGTATGTTCAATTACCCAATCTCTGTCTGCGGATGATTGCCAAATTACTATCTCTTCATTTTCATTAAAAATTTCCTTTTCATCCCAACTTTCAGCACCATCTTCTGCAAATTCCCAACTATCAAGGTCTTCAAAGTCCTGGTTGTTTTTTAAACCTCCGCATCCCAAAATAAAGTATACAGAGAATGATATTATTAACAGTTTTTTCATTTTAATTATTTTTAAATAACTCCCAGGCATCATGGGCTTGCCTTTCCAACATTTTTATACCACCTATACAGTTCCAATCATGCATTTTGGCCTGTTGCATTAAGCGAGTGATAGGAGGGTTGTAAATAATGTCAATTAAAGTATTTGGTTCCTTGAATTTTTCGAAAGGAATATCTGCAGATTCGTTGATATTTGGGCTCATTCCTAAAGGTGTAGTATTAATCACTAAAACGAATTGCTTAATGGGTATATTATGAATATCGGAATAGTTAATTTGACGATTTTGTGGTGTTCTTGAAACTACACTATAAGGGATATTTTTAGTTTTAAGGTAGGCTTTGATGGTATTGGAGGAACCACCACTTCCTAAAATAATTGCATGTGATATTGGGTGATTTATTTGATTGTAAAGGTCTTCAAATCCGCTAAAATCTGTATTGAATCCGCACCATTTATTATCTTTAACGATTACTGTATTGACTGCCCCTATTGCCCTTGCACTTGGTGATATTTCATTTAAATATGGCAGAATATCTTCCTTAAACGGTACCGTTACATTAAACCCATTTAATTTCGGGAAATTATTGGTTAATGTTTGTTTTAAATCTTCGATTTTCTCAATTTCAATTAAATGGTATTCTGAGTTAAAAAAACCATCCTGATAAAAGAATTGATTGAAGATTTTAGGAGACTTTGAGTGTCCTAATTTTCTTCCAATTAAACCTAACTGGATTTCTTTACCCATTTAGATTTGATGAATTGTACTACCATAGGTAGCAATGAAATACCAATAATTCCAAATACTACCGTTTCAAAATGATCTTTTACCCACGGGTTGTTTCCTAAAGCAAAGCCTAAAGTAGTAATTGAGGTGACCCATAATATTGCACCCGCAATACAATATCCTATAAATTTACCATAAGTCATGGAACCCATGCCAGCGGCAAAAGGAGCAAAAGTTCTTACAATGGGAACAAATCTTGCCATTATTAGAGTATACCCACCATGTTTTGAATAAAATTCTTCGGTTTGAGTTAGGTATTCTCTTTTAAGAAAGCGCCATTTTAAGTCAAATATGCGAATCCCTATTCTTGATCCAATAAAATAGTTGGTATTATCTCCTAAAAGTGCTGCAAAAATTAAAAGAGGAATTAAGATATAAATATTGAGAGTGTCGTTTAATGCAGCAATAGAACCAGCTGCAAATAATAATGAATCACCTGGTAAAAAGGGCATCAAAACCAAACCAGTTTCAACAAAAATAATTGCGAATAAAATCAAATACGTGAGGTTCCGATATTCCTGCACAATCATTTCTAATTTCTCATCTAAGTGCAGTAACCAATCGCTGGCTAAATCCAAAATATTCAAATAGGTCATTTTATCAACTTTACAAAGGTCTGTGATTCTCGGTAAATATCATTATTTTTGAAATATGCGCAGGGTATTTTTTCTCTTTTTGGTTGGTTTCTTGGCAACTGCATATTTCTCTTCATGTGGAAGTTCAAGACCGATACACAAAAAGAGAGGAGGTTGTAATTGTGGGTTCTAAAGTTTTTGAGATTTTTTAAAACTGTTCAGTTTTTAATATCAACCTCTTCATTTCCGAATTAGTCTATCAGTTTATATTCACTATCTTTGCAAAAAAATTGACTATGTCTACAACATCAACATACATTCCGTACAAAGTAAAAGATATCTCACTAGCTGAGTGGGGTAGAAAAGAAATCAAAATGGCTGAAGCAGAAATGCCAGGTTTAATGGCACTTCGTGAAGAATATGGGCAAACAAAACCTTTAAAAGGTTCTCGTATAGCAGGTTGTCTTCACATGACAATTCAAACGGCTGTTCTTATTGAAACGTTAGTAGAATTAGGAGCAGATGTAACATGGAGTTCTTGTAACATTTTTTCGACTCAAGATCATGCTGCTGCTGCAATTGCTGCTGCAGGAATTCCTGTCTATGCATGGAAAGGAATGAATGACGAAGAGTTTGATTGGTGTATCGAACAAACCTTATTCTTCGGTGAAGATCGTAAACCTTTAAACATGATTCTTGATGACGGTGGAGATTTAACCAATATGGTTTTAGATCGTTATCCAGAATTAGTTTCTGAAATAAAGGGACTTTCTGAGGAAACGACCACAGGTGTTCATAGGCTTTACGAGCGAATGGAAAATGGGACTCTACCGATGCCTGCAATAAACGTAAATGATAGTGTTACCAAGAGTAAGTTCGACAATAAATACGGATGTAAAGAGAGTTTAGTTGATGCGATTCGTAGAGCAACAGATGTAATGATTGCAGGTAAAGTTGCCGTTGTGTGTGGTTATGGTGATGTTGGAAAAGGCTCTGCAGAGAGTTTACGTGGAGCAGGTGCACGTGTAATGGTTACTGAGGTTGATCCAATTTGTGCACTTCAAGCCGCAATGGACGGATTTCAAGTAGTTACACTTGAAACAGCAGCTCCATTGGTAGATATAGTGGTTACTGCAACAGGAAACTGTAATATAGTAACGGATAGACACTTTAAATCAATGAAAGATAAAACCATCGTTTGTAATATTGGCCATTTTGATAATGAAATCGATATGGCTTGGTTGAATAAAAACTATGGATCATCACGTTATAGCGTAAAACCTCAAGTTGATGTATTTAATGTAGATGGTAATGAAATTATTGTCTTAGCTGAAGGTAGATTAGTTAATCTGGGTTGTGCAATGGGACATCCAAGTTTTGTGATGAGTAATAGTTTCGCCAATCAAACGTTAGCTCAGATTGAACTTTGGAATAATAGCGCAAACTATGAAAACAAAGTATATGTATTACCAAAACATTTAGATGAAAAGGTTGCTCAATTGCATTTAAATAAAATTGGAGCCGAGCTTACAGTATTATCTAACGAGCAAGCAGATTATATTGGAGTTAAAGTTGAAGGTCCGTTCAAGAGAGAAGAATACAGATATTAATCTGATTTATTTGAAATATTAAAGAAGCCGTTGCTATAAAGCAACGGCTTCTTTTTTGTCTGGACTAATGTCGTTTTTCTCAACCATTAGATTTTCAATAATAAAATCTTGACGATCAGGAGTATTTTTACCCATATAATATTTTAAGAGCTTTTCAATGTTAGCATCCTCCTTTAAAATTACTGGTTCAAGCCGTATATCTGGGCCGATGAAGTTGCTAAATTCATCAGGAGAAATTTCACCAAGCCCTTTGAATCGAGTAATCTCAGGTTTTACTCCGAGTTTGTCAATAGCATCAATTCTTTCTTTATCACTGTAACAATAAATGGTTTCCTTCTTATTACGAACCCTGAATAAAGGTGTTTGTAAAATATAAAGGTGCCCATTACGCACTAAATCTGGAAAAAATTGCAAAAAGAATGTCATCATTAATAAACGAATATGCATTCCGTCAACGTCGGCATCGGTTGCAATAACAATTTTATTGTACCTTAAATTGTCTAATGACTCTTCTATATCTAGCGCATGTTGTAATAGGTTGAATTCTTCGTTTTCATATACTATTTTCTTGCGAAGCCCATAACAATTTAATGGCTTTCCTCGTAAAGAGAATACCGCTTGCAAATTTGGGTTTCTACTTTTTGTAATACTACCAGAAGCAGAATCTCCTTCTGTAATAAAGAGAGTAGATTCGTGTCTGTCATCATTTTTTGTATTACTAAAGTGAATTCTGCAGTCACGTAGTTTTTTATTATGTAGACTTGCTCTTTTCGCCCTTTCTTTAGCTAGCTTTTGCACTCCTGCCATATCCTTACGTTCACGCTCATTTTGTAGGATTTTTTTCAAAAGGGCGTCAGCAGTAGAAGGATTTTTGTGCAAATAATCATCAACTACTTTTTTGACAAACTCAAACATCGCCGATTTTAATGTTGGGCCTTCTGGAAACATTTCTGTGCTTCCTAATTTAGTTTTTGTTTGACTTTCAAATACGGGTTCAACAACTCTTACAGAAACAGCAGCGGTGATGGAACCACGAATATCGGAAGGGTCGTAGTCTTTCTTATAAAATTCGC
>Ga0255751_10005186_pt1 | contig 11636 bp, 11 predicted proteins | sample 071ome_20_FD_179951 | JGI IMG/M metagenome (GOLD analysis project Ga0255751, IMG submission 179951) | Coastal salt marsh microbial communities from the Groves Creek Marsh, Skidaway Island, Georgia - 071412BT metaG (version 2) | ecosystem: Environmental > Aquatic > Marine > Intertidal zone >...
CAGTATCTTTCTTTATATCGACGAGACGGCCTTCGTAGAGAACTGGGACGAATTCTTCGCTTCGGTCTTTCCTACAATTTCTTCTGGTACGTCAACCAAAATTCTACTAACATCAACCCCGAACGGTCTGAACCACTTCTACAAGACGTGCGAAGGAGCGAAAGCGGGCAAGAACGGGTATCAGTTCGTACAAGTACTTTGGACTGATGTACCAGGTCGTGATCAAAAATGGTACGATGAAACACTCGCTGCAATGGATTTTGATACCGAGAAGTTCGCGCAGGAAATGGAGTGTGAATTTCTTGGTTCATCAGGTACATTGATTGCAGGTTGGAAACTGAAACAACTTGTATATAAAGAGGCCGTCAAAGAAGTAGGCGGTATTATAGTATATGAAGATCCAAAACCAGATGGCAACTATGTTATTGTAGTCGATGTGAGTAGAGGTAAAGGCCTTGATTACTCAGCTTTTCAGGTCATCGACATCTCACAAATGCCATACGTACAGGTTGGTGCATATCGAAATAATATGATAACGCCTGTCGATTATGCGGCTGCTGTACACGCTGCTGCAAAGTATTTTAACGATGCTAATATACTCGTTGAAGTCAATGATATCGGAGAACAAGTCGCTGGTATCATTTTTGAAGAATACGAATATGAAAATATGCTACTCACTGAAAACAATGGGCGAGAAGGTAAACGTCTATTATCTGGTGTAGCAGGATTCAATGGGAAGGCAGATAAGGGTATACGTACTACAAAATCTGTCAAGTCGATTGGTTGTTCTATGATCAAACTTCTAGTCGAACAGAATCAATTGATCATCAACGATTTCGAAACAATTAGAGAGATGTCGACTTTTAGTCAGAAGGGAACATCATACGAAGCAGAACCAGGTAATCATGACGATTTGATGATGTGTTTGGTACTCTTCGGTTGGCTTTCTAATCAGAGATTTTTCAAAGAACTCACCGATATAAATACGGTTATCAACCTCAAAGAAATGAATGAGGAAAAAGTGTTCAGTGAATTGGTACCATTTGGAATGATAGATGACGGTCAGAACGAATTCGAGGACCCTAAACCGGTCACCGCTAAGGGTAATGACTATAGTTGGTTACTTTGAAACTTTAATCTTTATAAATAAAAGTACGATCTTACATAATTAAAATAATTTAGGGAGAACAAAAATATGCCTTTTCAATTAAGCCCAGGCGTTAATGTTACAGAGATCGATCTGACCACTGTAATCCCTGCAGTTGCCACTACTGATGCTGCCATTGGCGGTGTATTTAAGTGGGGACCTGTAGGTAAGCCTTCACTCGTTGTAAGCGAAGAAGAGCTTGCAAATGTATATGGACGTCCAGATAGTGACAATGCTGAGACTTTCTTTACTGCCGCTAGTTTCCTCGCTTATTCAAATCGTCTTTATGTGTCGCGAGCCCATCACTCTACTGGTGATGACGATCGTTTCGGTGGTTATGTTACTAATGGCGATAACTATATTGCTATCAACGCAAACACTACTACTGGTATAGAAGTAGGAGATATTGTACCAGCTATTATCTCTGGTGTTCCTTCAAATGCAAGAGTAACTGCTGTTAATACTGCTGAACTTACGGCTACGGTTGCTGATGCAAATACAGATCTAAATGATACTACTGGTATTTTTACATGGGATGGAGCTTTCCCTCTTAAAAATGGAGAAGCTGTAGTAGTAACAGGATCAGATCTGCCATCAGGTATTAATGACGGAGACACAGTATATATTCGATCTGTAAATAGTTCAGCAAATACTTTTGCAATTGCAACGTCTGAATCAGGTAGCGCAATTGTAAACTTTGCAGACCGCGGTAATGGTTTAGTTACATTTACTCGTAACACTACTACTCGAATCAGTATCAATAGCGCATTTACTGGTACCGAAGGATTGTATGATTTTGAAATTCATGATGCCGAATGGTCATTTAATGCGATTGCAAACTCTGCAGCTCTCGATTCAGACGCATTGCTTTCACAGCACATCGTAAAAAATGAAGATCACTATAGCGAAACAGTTCGAGGTGCATTCGACGATAATGTTCGATTTGTAGCAAAATATCCTGGAGCTTTAGGTAATTCTCTTAAAGTGTCAGTATGTGATAGCGCTACAGCCTTTGAAAGCTATATTGATCTTGTAGCTGATGATTCACTCGTAATCAATGTAGGAGCAAATACTGGTACAATTTCAGGTTCTACTTCATCAGAAGTTAGTGATGTTGTTAATGCTCTTCAAGTCGGCGATTTAATTAAAGTTGGTAATAGTGAGATTGGTATTCAATATCTCGAAATCACTGCATTGCCAACTGTTACAGCTAATAGTCATACTATCAATTTTGGTGAACCTCTTGTTACTACAGAGAATATTTCAATCTCTGGTGTAGGCGGTCAAATTAACAGATATTGGGGTTATTTTGGTTTAGTAGACGGAGCACCTGGTCAATCGGGCTATGTAGCGGCAAATGGTAACACAGCCGCAAATGATGAAATGCATGTTGTAGTCATCGACGAAGATGGCGATATTTCAGGCATTCCTGGAACCATCATGGAAGTATGGCAAGGTCTATCACGAGCTACTGACGCAAAAGACAGTGACGGCGGTGCTATCTACTATAAAGAAGTTTTGAATCAAGCTTCAAATTGGATTTGGTTTGCAAACGATAGTACGACGGCTGTATCTAACACCGCACTTAATGTTACTTCATCTAGTGCTACTGTACCATTGTCGATGTCATTTGGTTTTGGTAGAGATATCGGAGCCGAAGGATCTACTGAACACCTTGGAGATATTCTAAGAGCGTATGATCTCTTTAAGTCAGCTGAAGATTATGACATTTCTTTGGTCTTGGCTGGAAAATCATTCGGTGGTTCAAATATATCAAATGGTCGAACAGTTGTAGGTTATCAGTTGGCTAATTATCTTATCGATAATATTGCTGAGCGCCGCAAGGATTGTGTAGTGTTCTGCTCTCCTGATAAAGATGATGTAGTCAACAACACTTCTGATATTACTGAAGATGTTGTAGATTTCCGTAATCAACTACGTTCATCTTCATATGCTGTATTGGATAGTGGATACAAGTATATGTATGATAAGTACAATGATGTTTACCGATGGATTCCCATCAACGGTGACATCGCTGGTCTTTGTGCATATACTGATGACTCTCGCGATCCTTGGTGGTCACCTGCTGGTTTCAACCGCGGCAACTTAAAGAATGTTGTAAAGCTCGCTTGGAACCCTAAGAAAGCAGAACGTGATATTCTTTATAAGAACGGTGTCAACCCAATCGTTAACTTCCCTGGACAAGGTATCGTAATGTTCGGTGATAAGACGCTACTTGCTAAGCCTTCAGCGTTCGATCGCATCAACGTACGTCGCCTCTTTATTGTTCTTGAGAAAGCGATTGCTACTGCTGCTAAGTTTACTCTCTTCGAATTCAACGATGAATTCACACGAGCAAGCTTTGTCAATCTCGTGACGCCTTATCTACGAGATGTGCAGGGTCGCCGCGGTATTACTGACTTTACGGTTATATGTGATGAGACGAACAACACTGGTGAAGTTATCGATCGTAACGAGTTTATTGGTGATATCTACATCAAACCAGCTCGAAGCATCAACTTTATCCAGCTCAACTTCGTCGCTGTACGCACTGGCGTAGAATTCTCCGAAGTTATTGGACAATTCTGATAAATAAGATAAATAAGAAAAAAACAGGAGAATAACTAATGGCATTTAGCGTACAGAACTTCAAGTCAGCGGCTCTCAGTCAGGGTGGGTATCGTCCCGCCCTGTTTGAAGTACAAGTCACGACTTTGGGTGAAGAGTTTAATCTGCTGTGTATGTCATCGCAAGTTCCTTCATTCACGACTGGTATTATTGAAGTTCCTTACTTTGGTCGTAAAGTGAAGATTGCTGGTGATCGAACGTTCGCAGAATGGACTACGACTGTAATGATCGAAGAAGACTTCAGCCAGCGCGCAGTACTCGAAGAGTGGGCGCGTAAGGTAAATGATGGTCCTTCTAACATCCGATCTTACGGTTCACCTGAAGACTATAAAGAAGATGCTACTATCAAGCTTTATGGTAAGACTGGCTCTAAACTTCGTGAGTATAATCTCGTAGGTTGCTGGCCTTCAGATGTTGGTACTATTGAATTGGATTGGAACACGACTGATACTATCGGTACTTATACCGTTACTTGGGCATTCGATTACTTCAACCCCGGTTCCTAATCCGGTCCGCCTTGACTAATCAATAGAGGGGATATAAATAACTATATCCCCTTTATTTCATCGGAGATAATGAATGGACCTTTTTGGATTTGAAATAAACAGGAAGAAGGAGCAGAAAGAAGCTGAAAAGCGGATCTCCTTCGTTCCCCCTTCTAACGAAGACGGCGCGTTAACCGTTGCCGCAGGTGGTGTCTATGGCACCTACGTTGACCTCGATGGTTCAGTCCGAACCGAAGCAGAACTAGTCAATAAGTATCGAGCAATCTCGTTCGATCCCACTATTGACATGGCTATTCAAGAGATTTGTAACGAAGCAATCGTTGAAGACAGCGATGAAGATACCGTCTCCATTGTACTAGATGATGTAGAACAACCAGACAGAATCAAGAAAACTATACAAGAAGAATTTGATAACGTTCTTCAATTACTTGAATTCAATCGTCTAAGCTACGAATTATTTCGACGTTGGTATGTAGATGGTCGTCTATATTACCACGTTCTTGTTGATGAGAACAAACCTGCTAAAGGTATTCTCGAAGTACGATATGTAGATCCTCGTAATATCAAGAAAGTACGAGAAGTTAAGAAAGAAAAAGATAAGAAAACTGGCGTTACTATTGAGAAGGTAATCAATGAATATTATATGTACTCGCCTTCGGGTTTCTTGAAGCGTACAGGTTCATTGACTGGATCTACAATGAATAGCTATGGCTCTTCAGGTTCAGCGTCAGCTGAAGGTGTGAAGATTGCTCGAGATGCAGTTGTATATTGTACATCAGGTTATCAAAGCCTAGACAATAAACTGATTCTTTCGCATTTGCAAAAAGCTATTCGGCCGCTTAATCAATTGCGTTCGTTAGAAGATTCGCTAGTTATCTATCGTATCTCACGCGCACCTGAGCGTCGAATCTTTTACGTAGATGTTGGTGGTTTGCCTAAAGCTAAAGCAGAGCAATACCTCTCTGACATCATGACCAAATTTAAGAATAAGGTTGTCTATGATTCATCGACTGGTGAAATCAGAGACGATCGAAAGTTCATGACAATGCTCGAAGACTTCTGGCTTCCTCGCCGAGAAGGTGGACGTGGTACTGAAATCACAACACTGCCTGGCGGCCAAAATCTAGGAGATATCGATGATGTTGTTTATTTCCAAAATAATCTATATCGTTCTCTCAATGTACCCATCTCTCGTTTACAACCTGAGACTACCTTCTCCCTTGGTAGAGCTACTGAGATTACTCGCGACGAGGTAAAGTTCGGCAAGTTTATTACTCGACTACGTAATAAGTTCTCTGAACTTTTTATGAAGTTGCTTGAGCGCCAGTTAATCCTCAAAGGTGTATGTACAGTTGAAGATTGGGCAGAGTGGAAACAACAGATTGACTTTGACTTCGCTGTTGATAACTACTTCGAAGAACTCAAACTTGCTGAACTGAACAGAGATCGCGTAGGTCTACTGAGAGAGATGGAAGAATACGTTGGTAAATATTACTCACATGAGTATGTGCGTCGATATGTACTACAACACTCTGAAGAAGAGATGGAAGATATCGATAAGCAAATTGCTGAAGAGAAAACTGATGAAAGATATGTTGATCCTGAAGAATTAGAACAGGATGAACCAGAAGAAGAACCAGCACCACCTGCGCCTACGTACAAACTAGTACCAGACGACAGCAAAAAAGAAGATGACGCAGCATAAAGACGTTTTCTTTATAAATAAAGGTGTAATGTAATTGGAGATACAATATGACTGATGTAACTGATTTTATTGGCGCTGCTGTAGCAGATAAGCCAGTCGCAGCACTAAAAGCTTTTTCTGCGGCCATGGAACCCAAAATTTCTGATGCTTTAGATACACGTTATTCTGAAGTATCAAATCAGGTGTTCAACCCACAAGTCGACGCTGATGACGAAGCAGAACTCGCAGAACTTGAACTTGAAGTTGAAGAACCAGAAGCAGAATTAGAAACAGAAATGGAAGAACCACAAGATGTCTGACTTACTTAGTAACATTTTAGAAAAGTACAAGAAAGCGGGTACGCTCGACATCGATCGTTCTGGCGCAGACGGCAAAGAGAACGACTTTATTGGTAAGCACACCGATAATGTTGATACCTTTGATGGTCCTGGCATGAAAGAGATCGATGCTGCTGTCGCTGCCGTTTCACATGCAAAGCGAGCACCACATAAGGGGTATGAAGTCGATACTGATGATGACGTATATGAGTCGACTGATATGACATACGCTGACGAGATTGAAGAGTTGGCTGGTATGGAATATGTCGACGAAGACCTCATGTTCGAAGAAGAAAAACTGCAAGAAGACGCAGCATTCTTTATGAAGCTTATCGACGAAGTAGTCGAAGAGTTCTACAATGAAGAAGCTGACGAAGAAGAAAAAGCAATGCTCGACGAGATGTTAGCATCAGATGAAGGTTATATCGAATTTGTCGACATGATCTTCGAAGGCAAAATGGGTGTAGCTGATGAAGGCGGCGACGATGAAGTTATCGATGCTAATCCTAAGCTGAAAGGAAAGAAGCAAAAAGGCGACGGCAAATCAGCTGATGGTAAAGATCAAATGGTCAAAGAAGAAATCCAACGACACGCCGATACAAAGATGGTCAAAGTAAAAACTCCTGAAGGTAAAGTTGTTTGGCGTAAAGTAAAAGCTGAAACTGAAGTCAGCAAGAGGTCTGACTAATGATTGTAAAAGCAAAAGGAAACGAGATTAATCTAAGCACGGCAAATACTGTCGATAACGCTGCAGTCGTTCGAATCTATAATGCAAATACAACAAATGATGCAGTGATTACTAATGATACTGCAAATACAAGTTTTACTCTGCCATCAGGCGCTATTACTTTTGTGCAAAAAGATTTCGAAGATACTCTATCTGCAGACGTCACAGTCAAAGCAGTTAGCGTGGCATTCAATATCTCGTAAGGACAAGACATGAAACTTATTACAGAAATCACCGAATCAGTAAAAGTATTGACAGAAGAGAATGCTGACGGCAAGAAAAGCTTGTTCATCGAAGGTATCTTTCTGCAAGGCAACATTCCAAATCGTAACGGCCGTCGTTACAACGCTGACATCCTCGAGAAAGAAGTTGGCCGTTATGTAAATGAAAATGTATCTAAAGGTCGAGCCTACGGCGAGCTCGGTCATCCAGACGGTCCTTCAATTAATTTGGATCGTGTCTCTCATATTATTACCAGTCTAGTTCGCGAAGGCGATAACTTTATTGGTAAAGCCAAAATTTCTTCTACACCGATGGGTAAAATCGTCGAAGGTCTTCTTTCCGACGGTGCACAACTTGGTGTATCATCGAGGGGAATGGGTTCCCTGAAAGAAGGAAAAGACGGTGTGATGGAAGTACAAGAGGACTTCTACTTGGCAACTGCCGCTGACATCGTCGCTGATCCATCCGCTCCTGATGCTTTCGTAAATGGAATTATGGAAGGTGTCGAATGGGTGTGGGATCAGGGTAAAGCTGTAGCAATGCGAGTAGAAGAGATCGAGCGTGAAGCTCAAAAAGCGGTTCGCAAAAAGCAATTGAGCGAACAAGCAAAGCTGCACATGTTTGAAAAATTTCTCAACGAGATTTCAAAAGTTTAATTTATATAAATACTAAAACTAGTAAAATAATCTAGGAGATATATCTAATGTCTGAAGAAAATCAAATCGAAGTTGAAGAGGCAGTAGATGTAGTTGAGCAAGAGGAATCTCTTGAAGAAGCTTCATCTGGTGCGGCTGAAACTTTAAAGCCTTCAGCAACCAAAACTCAGATGCTTGGTGATCTGATGTCTAAAGTTGCTGGCATGACCAAGCAGGATCTTTCTGCTTTCCTCGATAAGACTCTTGCCCAAGTTGGTAAAGAGGCTGATTCGGTTCCCGATACTTCTGGCAAGAATGCAGCGTCAGTAAATCATAGCGGAGCAGGTGTACCTTCTCCTCGTGTTGCTGTTCCTGCTAAAGCCATGAAGGAAGATATGGACGAGCTTCTTGCTGATCAAGAAGATTTGTCAGAAGATTTCAAAGCAAAAGCTTCTACTCTGTTTGAAGCAGCAGTTCAGAATCGTGTGATTCTTGAAGTTGCTCGCCTCGAAGAAGAGTTTGAAACTCAGCTTGAAGAAAAAATCACCGAGTCTGTTGATGAATTGCATCAGCAAGTAGAACAGTATATGGACTACGTTGTTGAGCAGTGGATGCAAGAAAACGAAGTGGCCATCGAGTCCAACTTCCGTGTTCAAGCAACCGAATCATTCATTGACGGCTTGAAGAATCTTTTCGCCGAGAGCTACGTTGAAGTTCCCGAAGAAAAGGTCGATCTCATCGACGAACTGCAAAGTGCAGTCGCTGAGCTCGAAGAGTCATTGGAATCAGTACAGGCCGAAAACCTGAAGCTGAATGCTATGATTAGTGAAGCAAGCGTTGAAGCTGCCTTCGAAGAGGTATCTGAAGATTTAGTCGAAACGCAAGTTGAAAAGCTTCGCTCATTGGCTGAAGGCATCGAGTATGCTGACGCTGAAGAGTATGCAGAAAAACTGAAGATCATTAAGGAACAGTATTTCACTGAGTCTAAGCAAGAAAACGAAGGACATACTGGTCTAATTGATGAAGAAGTTTCTGTTGGTTCTAATGATGAGTCTGAAGAGGGACAGCAAATTATTCCCGAAGAGATGAAGCATTACTTCCAAGCAATTTCTAGAACGCATAGAAGTTAACTTTTTTATAAATAGATAAGTATATCCAAAATAATAAACAGGAGTAACACTAACATGAATTTAAATGAACAAATTCGAAACAAGTGGGCACCAGTGATCTCTCACCCTGATCTTCCTGAAATCGCTGATTCCCACAAGAAAATGGTTACCGCTATGGTCCTCGAGAACACCGAGCGTGCTCTTCGTGAGGCTGCAGCCCAAGGCGCTAGCCAACAGCTTCTTTCAGAAGCCCCTTCAAACGCTGTAGGCGCTGGTATGGGTTCTTCACCTAATGGTGAATTCGCTGGTTTTGATCCTATCCTCATCAGCCTTGTTCGTCGTACTTTGCCGAACCTGATGGCTTATGATGTTTGTGGCGTTCAGCCTATGACTGGTCCAACTGGTTTGATCTTCGCTCTTAGCGCTCAGTACGCTCCGGATGGTGCTAACACCACTCCTCGTACCGAAGCTATGTACGACGAAGCCGACACCGACTTCTCTGGTACTGGTGGCCCTCACTCAGGCAACTCTCAGACAGGTGCTAAGGGTACTGGTATGTCTACCGCTGCTGCTGAAGCACTCGGCGAATCTGGTGGTACTGCATTCGGTGAGATGGCGATGAAGATCGACAAAGTCACTGTAACTGCTAAGTCACGTGCGCTGAAGGCGGATTACTCGCTTGAACTCGCTCAAGACCTGAAAGCAGTACACGGTCTTGACGCTGAAGCTGAACTCAGCAACATCCTTGCTGCTGAGATCTTGGCTGAAATCAACCGCGAAGTAATTCGTACGATCAACACTGCGGCTGTTGCTGGTTCGCAAGGCACTGTTACTACTAACGGTACTTTCGATCTTGACACTGACGCTTCAGGTCGTTGGTCAGTTGAGAAGTTCAAGGGCCTCATGTTCCACATCGAGCGCGAAGCTAACAAAGTAGCTAAGGATACTCGACGTGGTAAGGCTAACCTGATCATCTGTTCTTCTGACGTCGCTTCTGCACTTCAGATGGCTGGTGTTCTTGATTACACGCCTGCTCTGAACAGCAACTCTTTGGCAATCGACGACACTGGTAACACCTTCGCTGGTGTACTGAACGGCCGGTATCGCGTATACATCGATCCTTACGCAACCACTAACTACATGAACATCGGCTATAAGGGTGCAGGCGCATTTGACGCTGGCATCTTCTACTGCCCTTATGTTCCTCTGCAGATGGTACGTGCGGTCGATCAGGATACCTTCCAGCCGAAGATTGGTTTCAAGACTCGATACGGTCTTGTTGAAAACCCCTTCGCTCACTCAGTACAAGGTACTCCTGCTGTATCCGATGGCGCCATCACTGCCGCCACTAACGCATACTATCGTATGTCTTCGGTCAGCAACCTGTTGTAATAAAAAGAATCCCGATAGGGACATTTTTGAGGGAGGCTTCGGCCTCCCTTTTTTTGTATATAAATAATAGAAAACATGGTATAATTCTATTATGACAATGAATAAGAATATGCTATCGCCAGTCGGCTTTAGTTTTCACATTAAGAAACTGCCCGAATTTAACTTCTTTGTACAGAATGTTACATTGCCTGGTGTCAGTTTTCCTGTGATTGAACAACCAACACCATTCAAAACCGTTCCTCGTTATGGTGATCATCTCGTATATGGAGAGTTAGCAGTATCTTTTAAAGTGAACGAAGATTTGGGTAACTATATTGAGATTTATAATTGGCTGGTTGGCCTATCTTTTCCTGATAATTTCGATCAATATAAAGAATTGGCTGAAGATGGAAAACAATTAACTGGTGATGGTCTAGAGTCAGATAGTTATTTGATGGTCATGTCGAGCGCCATGAATCCCGTTATGAGAATCGATTTCGAAGATATTTTTCCTGTATCATTATCTGATCTAACTATGGATTCACGTGATACTGCTATCGATTACATCGAGGCAACTGCTACCTTTAGATTCCTTAGATATACATTTACACCGCTCTAATTTTTTGGTATAATAGTTCTTTTGCTGGTGTAATATATGACTCTTGATGAAATCTTTGACCTGTGGTCCGATGATACACAGATCGATCGCACTGAACTTGGTAATGCTGCTCTTGAATTAGCAAAGCTACATCATAAGTACTATCGTATATTTTCTCAAGAAAGACTTACTCATAAAAAACTCGAAGCTGATATGAAACAGTTGAAGCTCGATAAGTATGAGTTTTATGTGGATGGTCCAACAGAGGAACACATTGCAAAAGGGTGGAAGCTACCACCAAAGGGTCGTATTCTTAAGTCAGATGCTGGTCAATATGTCGATGCAGACTCTGATATTATCGCACTCAATCTTAAGCTTGCATATCAGCAAGAAAAACTAGAACTACTCGCAGACATTATCAAAACAATTTCTAATCGTGGATTCCACATCAAGTCAGCAATTGAATGGGAGAGATTCAAGGTTGGCGGATAAGCTATACATTGAGAAGATCAATGAGGTCTATAATAAAGTAAAGACCGATGATCGAGGCATCGCAGAGGAGCTCTCAGCGTACTTTACATTTAAAGTACCAGGTTATCAGTTCATGCCTGCGTATCGCAATAAATTCTGGGACGGTCAGATCCGTTTGTATAATACATCTACACAGATGT
>Ga0255751_10005194_pt1 | contig 11625 bp, 22 predicted proteins | sample 071ome_20_FD_179951 | JGI IMG/M metagenome (GOLD analysis project Ga0255751, IMG submission 179951) | Coastal salt marsh microbial communities from the Groves Creek Marsh, Skidaway Island, Georgia - 071412BT metaG (version 2) | ecosystem: Environmental > Aquatic > Marine > Intertidal zone >...
AAATGATCAATGTCATCCCATCTCTCCAACATAGTTTTACCCATTGAGTCAAAAAACGCATCACTGAGTATAGGTTCATCTTTTTTGTAGTAAGCATATGATGCCATCAAATACCATGGCACCATCATGTTTATGTTATCAGCAAATATTTCGGCTGCATAATCGTCTAGCATTTTACACCAATGTTTCGCAACATATTTTGTGCCATACTTACGTCATCTTCAGCAGGCTGCTCTAACATAGAATCGATTACCATTTCTTGCAGTGTTACTGCCATACGAAATGTGTCATCATCTAGTGATGTCATCCATTCAAATACTTCTTCTGTTGTGTCACAGGCCCACAACTTATCTAGAATTTCAACCTGTTTGTCAGTAAGTCCATCAATACGTATCATTATTCTACCCATACATGAAAGAATCGGAAAGGAAGGTTATCACAATCAAAGTTGTGATTAGGCATATAGTTAATTACTTCAACACATTCGTTTGTGCTGTAACTGAAATGGACATCAGGTAACATAATGCCTTTATAGATTGCATGACCTAGTGCACCGATTACTGCACCAAACATCAGTATAGTGAGTATAAGTCCAACTCTCATATTATGACCCCATTGTTAGTTCAAAACCATTTTCATCTAGTTCGAAGTCTTCAATGTAAGTGTGCCAATCACCTTGTTGCTTTGCTTGTTGAAAGCAAGACTCTGCAGCACGCCAAAAGTCACGCACTGTACCACCAGCAGTAAAAGCACTAACTTCTACCCAAGCAGTGTCATTTTGGATTTCTTCCATTGTAGCATCGCCACGAATGAAACGATAATAAACACGATGGCTGTTGTTGGTAAAAAGTTCTTGATCAATATTTGAACATTCCCAAATGCTCCAAGTAGTTTCAAAACCTTCATCTTGTTGCATTTCGAACCAATACTGCATTGTTTCTACGGTGTTATCAACTGCTACTGTCATTTGGTGTCTCCGTTTAACTAACTTACATATATAATATAGTACATCAAGACGCATTGGTCAAGTAGAAAAGGCAAAAAAGTTTTCTGCCTTTTCAATGAGTTATAATTTTTTTTACATTGCAGCGTTTTCTTTAAACTGATTACTTGGTGACAATGTGTCTCCATTAATTACAGTTTTAATGCTGTGACACCGGCTGCACAATGTTTGTAAGTTCTCAGGTGCATTATTTTGATGGTTACCATCAATATGGTCTACATGCAATACATAGCGAATAATTTGATTACGCATTTTAGGATCTTCTACTGATTGTATCATTTCATCACTATATGGTGTATAACCACAACTTGAACAATGTGTCTCACGACTGTGACTGTATACCTTTTTAGTAGTTGCCATACCGCCATATTCAGCTAAGTTTTTCTGATGATCACGACACAATGTATCACTACCTGGTCCTTGATATGCTGTTAAGAATTTATTGCATCCTTCAACTGTACAACGAGTTTTTCTTGCTTTACGGAGGGCAAGGCCCTCCTTTAGCAAATCCATTTTAGGATCACGTAATGCCATTTTTAAACTCCCAACTCTTTGTCATTAAAGTCGTATGCATACTTACCAATAAACACTGGTAGTTCGAATGGGAAGCCAGCAGCCTCTATTGCCTGACACAACCAAGTTGGAGCAACTTCTGTTTGGTTACAACGTGTATTGTAGTTCTCACGAATACGGTAATGTTGGCGCTTTAACCAACCCTGATAAGCATCCATAACCATTTTGTGCTTCTTGTTACGAGTCTGGTTATAGCCTTTTGCCCAAGTATTATTTGTTACAACACCCAAGTATTTTACAACAGCTTTAACATAATCATCATCAACTACGATGCCCTGTTGGTCACAAGCACGGAAGATGTGTGCCATATTGTCGATTTCTAGGGGCTCAATTGGAGCGTCTGGATTGCTTAAATTGTGATATTGGAATACTCGGCGCAGTACACTACTTTTCCATTTGTTTACATCTCGTCCTGTAGGGAAAATTTCTGAAGGACGGCTAATAGCACCTGGCATATCAGTATTACCAAATTTGCTATGTGTAAAGAAGCAATCAAATTCTTCCATTGCAGTCTGAATCTCTTCAAAACGCATGGACCATGGATCAGTGTCTCCGTTGTTGCGTACTGCCCACACATACTGCATATACAAATCAATTTTGTCTAGCGGCTTGGTCATTGTGTTATCATGTACGCCAATGAACCGTTGGCGCAGTTTAGCAACACGTTTTCCTGGATAGATAGCAACTGGTACTTCAAGTTCCATTGCTTCGTCCCATGTCATGCCAAATGCATACATGGCTAAACAAATTAGTGTGTATGTTGTGTGTGCACCGTCCCAAATAAGATACTTGTCTTTTTCTTCACTAGGGTAGATACGAATGATGTTTACAAAGAACGGATCAAATTTACCCAAGATATCTACAATCCAGTCAATATCTGTTTCTCGTTGGATAGTAGCATTAATTAGTAATTGCCCAAGTTTAATACGGTCCTTTTTCTGAGGAGCCATTTGTACCATATCTGGGTACATGTCTGTAAACTTTTCATATTGGGGATAACGATCACGGAATTCTTGTAACATTCCTGTTAGCCATTCAGCTAAATCTGGATCTTTTGCCATTAGCGATTCAGTAAATCGTTTTTCTAATGTTAGGATTTCATCTCTGTCTGTGTTAAACTTTTCATTAACACTTGCAGCGTATGTCGCATTTTCTGTGCGAGTTTCTTGCATAAATTGCATTTTCATTTGTATTTCCTTTTACGGTTTATATTTTATAATGCTCTGGAATGAGCGGTTAGTGTAAACTTTATTGCTTACATATATCAATATAATGCATATATATTATATTGTCAACAATTATTAGAAGATTTTTTTAAACTTTTTTGCACCTTTTGACACATTTTCTTTCCATGCCTCGCCTGGATCCACATCTGAATCTGTGTCACTAATATACTTGTAACAGTAAAATGGTATACCATAGGATTTACAAACACTTGCAATAGCATATGCTTCCATATCTACAATATGGTAATCTGGTGGATTTGGTCTTGCAAAACTGTCACCAGTACCACAAACAATCTCAGTGTCACGATTTGATGTGTAAATGTAAGGTACTTGTGACTCTTTAGTAACATAAGGATTCAACCCTAATGGTGTAAGATCCATATCACGTTCAATAACAGCACCGACTTCAAGTAACTCTCCAGAAACACTGTCATCTGATGCACCCGCTGTTCCATAGTTGTATACTTTTTCTACATGTGGATTAACTGTTAAGTATTTTGCTACAGCTATTGCTGCATTAATCTTTCCTATACCAGTATAGACAAGTTCAATGCCCTTTGGCTTCATACTAAAAGGAAATTCTTCTTTTAATGCAACAAATATTACTTGATTCATAGCATTTGTAACTCAATAAGTGTGGCGCTTAGATTAATTTCAACATCAGCAACGCTCACGTGCTTAACTAAACCATTACGAATAACAATAACAGCCTCGTCTTGTTTTTCTTCTGTGTCAGCAATTAGCTCTAAGTTGTCATATAGCCAACGATAGATATCTTCATATTCGTCTGTACGAGCACTTGCTACAATCATCTTACGTGCTTCACTAATTTTGCCTTGTTTGAACAAATCAACCATTTTAACACGCCATGTTGTGTCTTCATCAGTTAACTCTGGCTCTGTTAAAATACCATCAATTGTAGCCGCCTGCAAGTTGTTAATAGTCTTACGCATGTCTGGATAAGTTGCTTTAACAAATGTGTCAAGCAAATCTAATTCAAACTGTACGTTTTCTGCAATTAAAATTTCTGCTAATCTTGCAGTAAACTCAACTTGATCCTGCTTTTGAATTTGTAATATTTGACACCGACTTTGCAATGCAGGAATAATCTTGTTACCATAGTTACATGTAAGAATAAAACGTACACTAGTATGGTATTGTTCCATAACACCACGCAATGCAGCCTGTGCATCTGGAGACAAGTAGTCAGCTTCGTCTAGTAGAATAACTTTAAAGTCGCCCCATGCCATAGTCTCACTAAAATTAGTAATTTTGCGGCGTACATGTTCGATACCATTGTCTCGACTTGCGTTAATAAACAATAAATCAGCGTCTTGTACTCCAAGTTCATTTATAAGAACTCTTGCCAATGTTGTTTTTCCTGTGCCAGCACTACCACTAAACAACAAATGTGGAATGCCACCATCAGCAACCCATCCTTGTATCATACGCTTTTGTGAAGCGTTTTTAAATACATATTCATTTACTTGTTTAGGACGATACTTTTCTACCCAGATGTCTTTCATTTAAAATACTTTCCATTTGTATAGTGAGTTTTGCTGTTGCTCCAGGCCCAGCATAAACAGTTGAATTTATTATAACGTGCATACCAAGCTAAGTCAACCTGATTACCACCGTAGATTCGAACACCTTCCTGTCTTAAGTGTCGATACCATGCTATGAAATTTTTAAGTCGTTTCATTGATTATAACATCAATAATAATACATGTTGGAAATATACTTTTTATTTTTTTTTCAGCAGCATGTTTTGTAGTTGCTTTTAAGGTGGCAGTGCCGTGTTCACCATCAATTTGAATAGCGACTTCGTCACTGCCACGCTTGGTCATATGTATTATTTTTTCATCAGGCAAATTAAATAATACATTGAATGTTCTTGGTTTAAATGTAACTATATTACTCATAAGTTCATTAGATGTTCTTTTGGACCATCATATATGCCTAAGATATCTTTTGGATCTAATGCGTACATTTTACGTCCATCTTCTGCTTGTACGTCAAATCCACGACTCCAACGTCCGTGTGCTACTGCAACAAGGTCACCTGGTTTAATATCTTGTGCAACTTCTGTGCGTTCGCCCACATCATGAATTTCAAAATAACGAGTGCGAATACCATTTGTATTACCGTCATCATCTAACATAATGACACCGCCGTCAGTTGTACGTTGTCCGGGCGGATTAACAAAAAATGCCAATACGCTGTTGGCTGTTGCTCTTACTTGTTTCATTCTATTCCTCTTCGCTTATTTCTAACGTTTCAATACTACCATCGTCATATTCAATTTCCATATACTGCGATCCATCTTCTCTTGTACGAGTAATTTTACTAACCGCTTCTGGTTCTGGTTCAACAGTTGGCATTTCTGGTTCTGAAAATTCTTCTATTTCTGGTGCAATTGGTTCGGGTTGCGGTTCAGGATCCGCAACTGTTTTGGGCTGCAATGGCTTTGGATCACTAATTGCAGTTTGTTTAGGTGGTTGTTTACTATTTTGGTCTGCACGTGCGATTTCTTCTGCAGTGTAACGAACGCTACCATCTGAGTTTAATCTATCACCACGGGCATTCATTAAAACATTACCAACAGCTTTTACTGTTTCGTTTTTTGCAGCTAGGGCAGCCATGTCGATAACTTTTCCCTTTGCTGTTCTTACACTTCTGCTCATCTAAAGAATTCCTTAAAATCTAAATTGTATTTAACACTGTCAATCCTGTGTACGCCGATTAAGTATAACACATAACTCGCAACACTTGATCCACGTCCTACACCCCATACAATCTCATTCTCTCGCATAAAGTCTACCAAGTATGTCATATACCTCAAAAGTGGCAATAGCCCTCTTTCTTTGTATTCATTTAATTCTTGTTCTACTCTAATCCATTGTGAACTATTGTATACAAAGTCAGTTGAAACATTTTGAAGTTCTTGCATTACTTTTGCAAATAACCATTCTTCTATATCAAGTGCCTTATATTCTTCAGGCATGTACCAATTATCGACATTTTTATAACTATACTTATCTGAACCATCTTCAGGAGTTTCTATGTCTATATTACTATCTATTAGAAATAAACTACAAAAATGATTATATCTATCAATTACGCTTGTATCTGTCATTGTTACCGTATGTGGAGTTACATCTAGTAGCATCATTTCTACTAGGTCATTTTCTGTAACGATAATTTCGTTATTACTATTCAACATCGCCAATATTCAAAATGTCAAATTCGTCAGGATCAATTCCTTCATCGCTAGCACGTTCTTTCCGTAGTTGTTCTGCTTCATTTGCTACTTTACTTTTATATTCAATCATAAGTTGATCCAACATGTTTTGCATTTGACTTACAATTTGTGGACTCATGCCAGCAGATATGGCCTGTGCTACTTTTTGTTTAAGTTCAATTTGTTTTTCTAACATTTGATCGACTGTCATATTTTCAAAATTTGGAAACATTACTCTTTCCTTACTCGTTTATTGTATTCTACTGCTTCTCGGATAATTGTCAAGTCTACACCATATGTTTCACCTGTGTGTAATATTGCTAACGTATCTTTTGGAAAACAATGCCCCCCAAATCCACGCTCTTTGAAAACATGAGTGTGACTATGGCCTATACGTTCATCCGAAGATACAACATGCAGTACCTCTTCTGGATTAATTCCAGCTGATTTGCATAGATCGTGTATCTGATTAAAATAGTTTACCTTTGTTGCTAAAAATGCATTACGAAAATACTTAGCAAGAATTAAACCTTCAGGGTCACCGATTTGTGTTGTAAATTCGCTATCATTAAAAGCAACCCTAAACAATGCATGCCAAAAAGACACACTATCCCCACCAATATAAATTAGTCTAGAATTCAAAAAATCTTCTATGGCTGTTGCAGCACGTAAAAATTCAGGACTAAATGCGAGTTTATGATTAGGAAACATGAATTTTAACTGTCTCCAACCTTCAAGACTAATAGTTGATTTGATTAAGATTGGAACATCGGGTGGTACATCTTCAATAATCGAATATACATTCGACATGTCACAACTACCGTCATCTGCTTCAGGCGTACTTACACAAATGATAACACCATCTGGATTTTTCCACCAATTACCATATCCTAAATTTGGATCGTATATTGGAACATTGTGTTGTTTTTTAAGTAATGCTTCATGAGCACGACCCACAAAACCATAACCTGCAATCATAATATCCATTAATAACTCCTAATAGTACCAATATATGCTGTTTTTATGTTTTTGTCAATAAATAATTTTGAGGAGAATGACAATGATATCAGACATGAATTTTAGACAGCGGAGCCTTCTATTCGCTAAACTTGCTAGTATTGCATATAGTGATGATACTAAACAAGTCAAAAAAGATGCGAAAGCATTAGGTTTTACCGAAATAGAATTTTACAACAAAGCAGGTGCACAAGCATACAGATTCCAAAACAAGAATGATATTGTAATTGCTTGCCGTGGCACACAGCCCAGTGAGTTTAATGACATTAAAGCAGATTTAAAAGCGGCACCAGTTATGGCAGAAACAGTAGGTCGTGTGCATCATGGATTTAAAGCAGAAGTAGACGAGCTTTGGCCAATGGTACTAGAAGATTTACGTGAGTGTGGAAAAACTCGCAAGGCTTGGTTTTGTGGACACAGCCTAGGTGCTGCTATGACAACTATCATGGCAAGCCGTTGTGAAGATGACCCAGACATGCCAAACATTGAAGAAGTTTATACATACGGATCACCACGCACAGGTTGGCGTAAATTTGTAAACAGTCTTAACTGTAAACATCAGCGTTGGGTTAACAACAATGATATTGTTACACGGGTACCGTTTGCTATTATGGGATACAAACATGATGGCTGCGAACACTATATGGACTCAAACGGATATTATCGTCCAAACTTAAAAGGTTTGCGCAGAGTAAAAGATCGTTGGCGTGGAATGTGGATGGGTTTAAAACAAGGCGGAGTTGATAACTTTTCAGATCATTCAATGACAAATTATATTGCTAATTTAGAAAAGATTCAGGAGGGCTAAAAAGCCCCCCTTATTTTTTTATAGTCCGTTTGGTAGAATAATATAATGTATGGCAAGTACCAGTGCAACACTAGCACCAAGTCCTACCATCATCTTACCAAAGTCTTTTGCAACTAGTGGGAACACTGATTTGGTTTTCTTTTTACCAAAGTATGTTGCCATTGCTAACTCACGACCCGCTAACAAACCTACGAACACCCAGGTTGTCGACATCGGAATGTCGTTTAGTTCTTTAAAGAAGTATAAGCACAACCAATAGAACAAGTCAATCAATGTAGCACTACGCACATATCTTGTATTGTGTTTTTCTAATACAATCTTTTGGATACGTCCGCCACGCTCTCTAAACATAAAGAACAAGCCGCCTACAAATACTAGGCTAACAAATACCATTAGGTCTAGTGGCACTTCACGTGGAAGGAACACTGCGATGTTTGCTACATCGTGTGACAACCAAGTGAACCATAGTCCGCCTGTTGCTACCCATTGTGCTGCCCGCCAAAACTTTTTGTTGCCTTCGCTTACGGGTTGAGTTTCATCATACCACTTACCAAAGAACTTGTGTATTGCAAACCATACTGCATATGCAAATGCGGCTGCAACACCATAGCCCATGATTGATTTCATAAGCATCTTCTCTAGCACAAAGGTACTAGCAAACACTGACAGCACTAGGAAACTTGTGCTAACTGGCACACCCATTCTTGTTAGTAACACAAGTATAGCAGGTGCGGCTGCGTGATACCATTGTACATCTTGGAATGGTATTTTGTTTAGGCGTCCATATGAAATATCGCCTCCGTTCATATACCATCCATACCAGAGTGTATATAATAAAACAGCCGAAGCGGCTGCCCATAGTGTTTTATAATTAAATCGCTCATTGTTTGATGCCATCCATGTGCCGAGCGTTTGCACTGAATCGTTTGCTATAACTGCATAGGCAGCGAGCAAGAAGCCAACAAGGCTCCATAGTGTGAGTAGTTCCATAACTTTTCTCCTTTGCTTGACGGCTTTACCCCGTCGCTCACAAATGTAGTATTACTACACGATTACTTAGTAACATTCTAGTATAAGTTTTGTAACAGTTTTGTAAAAAGATTCCGTAAGACGTCTTACTTTACGAATTGTGCTAGTTCAGGAGCCTTCCAGCCTTCAGGCTTTAGAACTTTACCATCTTCACGCTTACGAACTTTGCCTGTGTCTGGATCGATCTTAGCAAAGTTTGTGTTCATTACTTCACGCCAAGCACCTTCACCGTCAAAGCCGCCTGCACGAATAGCACCCATAGTTACAACAAGAATGTCTACAAGTGCATCGAGTTGTTCTACCTGGTCATCTGCTGCAATGGCATCTGCAAGTTCAGTGTATTCCTCTGCAATAAGACCGAGATACATATCATAGTTTGCTTCTGATGGCTCTTGATCACACGCTGTTTGAAACGTGTCAATGTCTTTAAATGGATTAGTCATTTTATTAATACTTTCTTGGTAATTTAGGCATTGTGAATAATGCTCTTACGTGATGAGGATGATCATAGCAAGGTTGTCTTGCAAACACAACCCAGCGATATCCTTGTCCAGCAGTCCAGTCTGGATATTCTTCTTTAATAAACTCTTGCATACTTGTGCCTGTAGTAAACACATCATCACAAATCATAATCTGATCGTTTGGATCTCCACTGGCATATTCATTCATAGCACTAGCAAAAGGTAATCCGCCTCTTGGAATACCTACTGCTTTATAAAAAGGACGTTCTTGGTAGTCCATTACCATTTTTGCAATTGCTTTCCATTCATCAGGATGTATTGCATCACACTCGAGTTTCCAACTAAGCGGAAGTCCTGCGTGTGATATAAAATCGCCAGATTCAAATAATCTAGCATTTGTTCTGTGGGGCATTTATTCCTCTTTTTTAATTAGTAGTTCTGCAATACGGTTTTCAAACCATTTTTCAACAATACTCATTTCATTGTCGTTTAAGTCCCATCGTTCTTTAGCATGTCCATTTATTTGATTAATAGTTCTTTGTTCGTCTATTAGATAAACTAGTGTATTCATTTCTAAACTATTCAATGCCATGCTGATCTCCTCTGTCTAAACGGCAAAACTTTCGCCACAACCGCAACTAGCAGTGGCGTTTGGATTGACGACGGTTAGATAACTCCCGCCGAGTTCTGTTATATAGTCTACTGTACAGCCAAAAAGAAACATCTCGGCCATTACGTCAACGACCAAGATGTCTTCAATTAGTGTTCCATTTTCTGCTGTATCAGTAAAGTCCCATTCATATTTAAATCCGCTACACCCACCGCCTTTTACACTGAGGGTAACATATTTTTTGCCATGATTTATTGTCATATCTGACAAGTAGTCAAAGGCCTTTTCAGTAACGTTTAAATTCATTTATGTTTCCTGGAATATTAAAGTTATTTATGAGCCAGATCCTGGCTTTGGACTAAATTCTTTCATTTTGTTTTTTGCCCCATCCCATTTTTCTGCATCAGGGAATGGTTCTTTTTGTTCAAAAATAACTGGCCAAAGTTCGCTATATTTTCGATTAAAATCTACCCATTCTGATGCCCCAGGTGCAGTGTCTGGTTTAATTGCGTCTGCTGGGCATTCAGGCTCGCATACACCGCAATCAATACATTCATCAGGATTAATTACAAGCATGTTTTCGCCTTCATAAAAACAGTCTACTGGACACACAGCCACACAGTCTGTATACTTGCATTTAATACAAGAATCGTTTACGATATATGTCATATATTATTTGGCTTTCTTTTGTGCAGTCAAGAATTCGTCAATCATAATCTCTTTAGTTCTACGTCGATCGAGTTCTACACCAAAACGTTCTTGTGCTAATTCATCAATCTTCACTTTAGTCATTTTTTCCAAACTCTTGCGTGTTTCACTTTTATGTGATTGTGTTGTATGATTTTTATGTTTTACTGTTACTGGATTAGTTTTAACACTTGCTTTTTCAATTTTCTCTTTTGAAGTTACTTGATCATCTGGTGTTAAAACCAATGTGTCTTGCTCTTCAAACTCATATGGTCTTACACTTTTTATACCTAGCATTTCTTTTACTTTATTAATCCATACCATATTCTTCTCCTTAAAATATTCCTAGTATAAGTTTAGCATCTTCTGACATTAATTCAGGTCCCCACTGTGGATCAAATGTAACGTCAACGTTTACACTTTCAATACCAACTACATTAAATGCTGCACCACGAACATCGTCAACAATTTCATCCGCCGCAGGACAAAACGCACTAGTTAAACTCATTGTAATATTACATTTATTTTCGGTAATGTCAATGTTATAAATTAATCCTAAGTCATAAATGTTAATACTAATTTCAGGATCGTATACTTGTTTTAAGTTTTCTACAATTGCGTCACGTGTCTTGTCTGTATCAACATCTTGAACGTCAACATGTCCTCTTTCTTCTTGAACCAAACTTCTACTCCATGTATGTGTTTATCATATTTCCATGAGCCATATTGACTACCAAATGTATCCAATAAAAACTCTGCAAACGCTTGATTATCGAAATAATCACGTTTTATTGTTAGGGTGCAGTGAAAACGGTCATCCTGTTTCCAACTTGCACCCCACTGTAAACTTATGCTCAAGTTTCCCATATTTTATTCAAACAGATCTTCGTTCCATTCTCTATGGCCTTCACGATATGCCATGTTAGCGATTGTTTCACGCACTTCTACTTTAAAGCACCACAAACGATCA
>Ga0255751_10005226_pt1 | contig 11589 bp, 7 predicted proteins | sample 071ome_20_FD_179951 | JGI IMG/M metagenome (GOLD analysis project Ga0255751, IMG submission 179951) | Coastal salt marsh microbial communities from the Groves Creek Marsh, Skidaway Island, Georgia - 071412BT metaG (version 2) | ecosystem: Environmental > Aquatic > Marine > Intertidal zone > Salt...
TACGGCACCAAATTCGGTCTGAAGTATTCCTTCTGATTCTGACACCATAACATAAAATTGAGGGGTGCTTGACACCCCTCTTTTTTTGTACTATACTATCTGCATATGTCTACTATATTATGCACTACAAACCTTATTCACCAGAGTGGCATAGATACCGATATCTCAAGGAAGCCATAGATAAATATCTAGATGATGGTATAGATCCGACGTTTATTATGGATGACATTCGTGATGTTCTTCATATTCGCTCTGAAGCAGCGTACAAAGAATTTCAGAGGATTAACCAACTAGAGCACTATCTGGAAGAATAATATGCTTTCTACCGCCTATCGCCTTCGCCTAGAAGGCATTTGTACGAAGATCGCTAACAAGGAGGATGTACCTCTAGAGGATATGATTTGGGCAGAAAAACTTGCTAAGTCATACACAACTGCAAGAGACTGGTTGAACAAAGCACGTCGTCAAGCAGCACAGGACATTCAAGAAGGCACCATGGATGATTTTATGAATAAAATGGGACTTGGTGATCCCGATCCATCCAATTATAAAACTGGTTTTGGATCCGCAGACGAAATTGTAGATTGGTTCAAGCAAGATAAACCTGATGATTGGAGGCAAAGAGATTGATTCAAGCACTAGTTTATGGCAACGGCAGTCAAGAATGCGAACGAGCAATCATGGTTCTTGAAGCATGTGGTCAAGATGTAAGAGAGTTTAAACTCGGTCTTGACTTTACTGATAAACAATTCAAAGGTGAATTCGGACCAGAAGCAGAGTATCCTCAGATTTCTATTGGTTTAGACCATCGTGGTAGTTTGAAGGAAACTCTTAAGTATATGAGTGATAAAGGAATGTTTGTATGAGTGCTGCTGAATTTTGTGATAAACTTGAGGGGTTCTATGACAACTGGTTTCAAGCAGCAAGGGATCCTGCCAGATATGCTCACATCAAACTCAAATGGGAGCGTATTGGTGACAACTTGTTTAAGTCAAAACAGTGGTATCATTACATAGGTGAAGATAACCCTTATAGGCAAAAATGGCATAAAGTTTTTGAACAGCAAGGTGTTATTATAGTTCAGAACTGGGCACCAGATTGGAAAGAACATAATCACTGCTGTGATATGATGTTTTTTGATGCTGGTGATCACTATGATGGCAAAGTGAAAACTGATGCTTGCATTATCAACGGCGGTATGCTAAAATCTACCGTGAAGTTCAACGGTTCTTATTACAAAAGTAGAGACCAAGGTTGGAGAGATGGAAAAGTCGTATGGGGCAGCAATGTCATATATGAATTCCAAAAGACAGACAAACCCTTGGGAGTGTGACGGAATCGGTAGACGTATCGGACTTAAAATCCGCTGAGTGTTAACTCGTGGGGGTTCAAGTCCCCCCACTCCTATTACTGAGTACAAATATGTGGAACGAGTATAGAGATTTTCTTGTAGATCACCTAAAACTGAAAGAGCAAGAGTCGTCTCATTCAGTGTCTAAAGATGCAGTGCTGGAGTCAAAACTCTACACTGGAAGTCATGTATTAAAGTCTAGGGAGACAATTATTAGATGTGGGGAGACTGACATCTATAATAATATTGTTTACCCAAAGACGGGAGAAGATCTTCCTTGTTTTGGCATGGACTTGATGTGTTTCTTTGAGAAGAAAGTTATTCTTGTCTTTGACTTTCAACATCCTACACCACACAAAGACTTCAATCATCCAGTCATCTTATATCTGCTGGGTGATATGATTGATAACACAGACAAAGATATCAGATTCTTTGAGGCAGGAAATCACTTCTCTCGGTACATTTATGTGCGTAAATGTACACGTGATGAGATCCCACAGCACTTGAATAATTTCAAGAGATATGTCAGAGCATATGAAGAGTTGCTGGCATTTGCTAGACCTACAGAGCATGATACTTCTTACTATGCCGAGTTTGACAAGTATATGTTGGAGTTAGACCCAGTTGCTGGTTACATGGCAAGTAAATTTGGCAAAGACTTTTCAGAAGATTACGTTAACAATTTTTTGTTTTCATATGCTGATAAATAACTGCAACAACCTGCAATAAACTGATGGCTTTTGCTGGATACGAAATCTCAACAATGCATTGCTTTGTAGATAACGTTCCAGTGAAAATGTACTTCATTGCAGGAATGCCATTTACTTTTGATACTCTTGAAGATGATCAAAAGCAAGATAAGTGGATCTTGTCTGAATGTGCTTTGAATCCAGAATTCACAATGGAGTACATGTATCGGGCATCCGACTATCTAATCTCTGAAGAATGTCATCCACTCTTGTTTGAAGTTGAAGTTTGTAATCCTGACCTAATGCCTGATGACTCAGTTTCATGATTATCTAGAAGGCATATTTGATAATCGTTTACAAGCAATGAAATATCCTACGCGATATGCTAGGATAATCATCACCCACCAAAGAATTGATGAAGATTGGTTCTATGGTAAGCAAGCATACTATCATTCCCAGAACAATCCATACAGGGAATTTCGGATGCGTATTTGCCCAGAAGGGAAAAAATTTCGCGTCAAAAATTTCACTCTAGATGGTTTGACATACAAAGAGGGATGTGATACAATATTTGAGTCGGTGGGAAACGAGTACCACGGTCACAATACAGATTGTAACTGCTGGGTCAATTGGAAAGGCGTCACAACGTACTTGACAAACGACATCATCTTAGGTTACAATAGTTACAAGGTTATGGACTCGGGGATTGACCCGAAGACAAACCAAAAAATCTGGGGTTCTCAATGGGGACACTTAGAATTCATTCGCCACTGTAGCTCAGCTGGATAGAGCAACGGTTTTGTAAACCGTAGGTCGTCGGTTCAAGTCCGACCCGTGGCTTTCTCTCTTTTGAGAGAATAGGTGACGCCACCTACATTTCGGACAGGGGTTCAATTCCCCTCACCTCCATGCGAGGGGGTGCCATGGTTTTGACGGGGTATAAGGAGCGTGACTGAAACCTGCTTGGATAAGCACCAAATAGATGCAAACACATCTGACACCGCAGCGAATAACATCGTTGCATTCTCCCGTCAAGCAGCTGCTGTTGCCTGACCCATAAGGGGAGATGGGGGTTAAGTCTACCTTCTAATCCAACAGACTCTTTGGGGTGAAATGCCCCTTTCGGGGAATTAGCTCAACGGTAGAGCACCTGCTTTGCAAGCAGGGGGTTAGGGGTTCAAATCCCCTATTCTCCATTCGCTATTTGCGAATAGCGAACATTCCCAAGTAGCTCAGCGGCAGAGCTGGCGACTGTTAATCGCTCGGTCGCAGGTTCAAATCCTGCCTTGGGAGTTTGGGGCTGTAGCTCAGTTGGTTAGAGTACCTGCCTGTCACGCAGGGTGTCGTGGGTTCAAGTCCCATCAGTCCCGTAAACCGCCACATAGAGTTGTATAAATAATCTGAGATCAGATCTTAGTAACCGCAGCGGTTGAGTAATATGGCTTTGACTAGACTTGACAACCTTATCAGCTCTAAAACTGGTAAGTATTTGTATGTCTCGCCCGATGATTTTAATGCGTCGGATGAGTTGAATAACAGGGGTAATTCACCAATTAGACCATTCAAGTCTATTCAGCGTGCCTTCCTAGAAATTGCAAGATATTCGTATCTTCCTGGTCCAGACAATGATCGTTTTGACCAGTTCACGATCATGTTGATGCCTGGTAATCACTATATTGATAACCGCCCAGGTCTAGTTGATACCAATAGCATCCCAGAATTTGGATTTAATCAGGCACTAAACCAGTGGACTGATAACTCAAACCTTGACATCTCTGATCCTAATAACATTCTGTACCTCTTCAACAACACTGAAGGTGGTGCTATTCTTCCCAGAGGTTCATCGCTGGTAGGTTATGATCTTCGCCGTACTGTTGTTCGTCCTCTATACGTTCCTGACCCTGCTGACAGGTTAGAGAAGAGATCTGCTATCTTCAATGTAACAGGTGCATGTTACTTCTGGCAGTTTACCATTAAGGACGGTGACCTAGAACCTTCTTCGCCACTCTACGACAAGAACGAAGGTGTAGGTAAAGTTTACTATCAAAATGGTTATTGGGATCAACTGGCGATTCCTAACTACTCGCACCACAAACTGACTGTCTTTGAATATGCAGACAAAGAAGAACTAGGTCTGTACTATCAGAAAGTTGCTAAGGCATTTAATCAGTATCAACCTACCATTGACGATCCTGGTGAATTCAGCGAGAGAATTCAGGAGACCAGAATTGTTGGTCCTCTGTCTGATATTCGCTCTATTGAGAGCATTAAGTGTACTGATTCCTCACCAGCAGGAACAATCACTGTTGAAGTTACCACAAAAGTTAACCACGGTTACTTCAAGAACCAGTTTATTGCTATTGAGAACAATGGTCTTGATGATCAACTCAACGGCACATTCCCAATCTCTACTATTGACCTTGTAGATGCAAGGAAGTTTAGTTATCAGATTGCTGGTACAGTTGCTGCCCTTGGAACTACGACAAGTCTCGTTAGTGGTACTTCTTACACCGCACAGAATGGTCTGAGTGCTAACGCTGTTGTTAAAGCAGAGGTTGACTCTGTTGAGTCTGCATCACCATATGTCTTCAACTGCTCCATTCGTTCTACCTGGGGTATTTGTGGTATCTGGGCAAATGGTCTTAAGGCAACAGGCTTTAAGTCAATGGTTATCGCTCAGTACACGGGTGTTTCGCTCCAGAAGGACGACAGAGCATTCATCCGTTACGACGAGTTTACTAACACCTTTAACCAAGCATCACTAACCGACGCATTTGCTACGGTTCCTTATCACACCAAAGGCGATGCTTTCTGGAAGGATGACTGGAGAAACTTCCACGTTAGAGCAACTGAAGACGCATTCATCCAGAACGTTTCTATCTTCGCTGTTGGTTTCGCTGACCACTTCCTGATGGAGTCAGGTGGTGACATGTCTATCACCAACTCCAACTCTAACTTCGGTAACACCTCACTCCACGCAATTGGTTTCAAAGGATTTGCTTTCAACCAAGATAAGGGTGGTTACATCACCGACATCATTCCTCCTCAGATTGTTCCAGAAACTACTGGTAACACCAAGAGAAATGCTTATTACACTCTTGACGTTAAGGCATCTAACGATCCTAACAACCACACCAAGATTTACTATGGTGATGACGAGGCATATGATCCTGGTAAGCGTCCTGCTGCTAGCATTGATGGATTTAGAATTGGTGCTAGAAGTGATGAAAAACTTTATGTTAAACTGACTCCAAGAGCTGCTGGTCAGGATAACATCTTCAATGCAACTCTGTCTCCAAATGGATTCAAGAAGTTCACTGCAACTGCGGACATTCTTAATCCTGCTGGAATTACTATCAACCACAAGAATCTTGATGCTGCTGATAGAATTGAAGAGAACAAAAACTTCATTGCATATGAAGCATATGGATATATCACAGGTAAGTATCCAAATCTTCTGATCAAGAATGGCATTACAATTGATAAGTGCCGTCGCGACATCGGTTACTTGATTGATGCTACAGTACAAGATTTGAGACTCGGTGGTAACATCAATACCATTCAGGCAGCAGAATCTTACTACGTTGGTAACAACCTTTCTTATATTACTGGCGAACTTTCGGAGACTCTAGAAGGATACAACTACGCTAGAGATCTGGCAATCGCTGCAATGCGTAACTTCTCTTACCTACGTAAGGGCGGCACTACAACAACAGGATCTTCTATTGTAGACATTGGCGACACCTCTGGCATTGTTCAGGGTATGTTGGTTGCTGACTACGATCCATCAGAATTCACCGATGGTCTTCTAAATGTAGGAGCAACACGTCCTGCTTCTCCTGTAATTCCTGATGGCACATACGTTAAGAATGTTATTAACGCCACTCAGATTGAACTGGGTCAGAAGGCACTCTACTCTGAGAAAAAACTGGTATCAGATCGCTATGGTGACGCAAAAGATCTGATGCTTGCTAACAAGAACTTCATTGCTGCGGAAGCGTATGCAAGAATGCTTCTTGATTTCCCATCATTCGTTATTCCAACGGGTAACTCACAAGACTGTATTGATGATATCGTTGATGTAATTGAAGCAGTTGCGGAAAATACCGCGTTTGGTGGTAATGCCGAGACATTTGACGCGGCATATCTCTACGAAACTGGTAACCATGTAAGCGGAGAAGAGCAAGAAACCATTCGTTGCTTTGAGTATGCCCGCGACATGGCAATTCAAGTCATGCGTAATGAGGATGTATTCATCTTCGGTACTCATGGTCTCACTCAAACTAAAGACACTTCAATCACCTACGAAGCACCAGAACTAGTCAAGGATCGTAATGGTGATGCAAGAGATCTCATTCTCGCTAACAAGAACCTCATTGCTAATGAGGCAGTTGAGAGAATGCTCACCGTCTATCCTACTTTTGCTGTTCCTGGTGGCAACCAGAACTGTATTGATGACGTTGTAGACCTTCTAGAAGCAGTTGCTGATAACCTAGCATACGGTGGCAACGATAAGACTTGGGATGCTGCATATTCATACGTTCACGGTGCTCACGTATCGGGTGAAGAAGCGGAGACAAATTATGTCTTTGAGCAGGCAAAAGAGATGGCTGCTCAGGTAATGAGAAACCAGAAGGTTCTCGTCGTTGGTTCACATGGTCTGACTCAGACTTTTGACAACACAATTACCTATGACAACCAAACCACGGCAACTGATCGTGGTGGCGATGCTCGCGATCTAATTGTTGCTAACAAGAATCTGATTGCGAACGAAGCATATGCTAGAATGCTCGCACAGAATCCTGGATTCACAACTCCAACAGGTAACCCACAAGATTGTATTGATGACATCCTAGACTTTGTTGAGGAAGTATCATACAACACCGCATATGGTGGTAATGATCGTACCTGGGACATGGCAAACCTCTATGTTCAGGGTGCTCATGTTGCTGGTGAAGAGACTCAAACTGTTGAAGCTCTAGAGTTTGCTCGTGACATGATGGTTCAGGCAATGAGAAATGAAACTATTCTCATCGTCGGATCACATGGTTTGACTCAGACATTTGATAATACCATTACTTACAACGCACCTACTCCTGTAGATGATAAGTCTGGTGATGCAAGAGATCTAATCCTTGCAAACAAAGACTTCATTGCTGAGATTGCAATCGGTAGAATGCTTGCTCAGTATCCAACATTCAACGTTCCTACTGGAAACAACGTTGATTGCCTAGACGATATCAAGGATATCATCGGTGTTGTTGCACATAACCTTGCTTATGGTGGTAACGATAGAGTTTGGGATGCAGCAAATCTATATGCAACTGGTGCTCATGTTGCTGGTGAGGAAGCAGAGACCATCTATGCTTTCAATGAAGCACGCGACATGATGATTCAAGCGATGAGAAATGAGGCGATCACTGTTGGTGGTTACACAACTCTAACTCAGTCGTTTGACAATACTATCACTGTTGATACAAGTAACCCTTACTGCCCACAGCAAGCGTCTACAATCACGTCGCTTGTTCAGTTGATCACTAACACCATTACCTCAGGAACTACACTTTACAGCGTCCCACGTACCGCTTCTGTTGGATCCTGTGAAGATGTAAGATCAACCATCACCACACTAACTGCAATCGTAACAAACGCAGTTACGACTCCTGCATCACTTGCAACTGTAACCAAGACAGTTTCTATCGGATCCTGCGAAGATGTAAGAACAACGATCAATACCCTATTTGGTATTGTACAGAACGCTGTCATTACTCCTTCTTCACTCAGCAGCATTCAGAGAACTCTGTCTAATGGTTCTTGTCAGAACGTTGCTTCTGCAATTACAACTCTTTTCCAAATCGTCACTGATACGCTATCCAACCCAGGATATCTTCAGACGATTGATAGAACTGAGTCCCCACTTGGACTTGCATTCGGTCCATCGGTCAACGCTAACGCAAATAGCACCAATTCTTATCTGTACTTCACGATGACTGCTGGTACTTACACCAGTGAGTTCACTCCAACTGTAGATGAGACTATCACTCAACATACAACTTATCCTGAGTGTGTAGACCAAGCAAATACAATTCGTCAGTATTTTGCTAACATCAGCACGATCATTCAGACTGGTCTCAATACTGTTCCAAGAAACGAACCAACACAACTTACAACTCAACTCGCTTCTAGAGCGACTGTATGGACTCTTATTACTGGATCTGGATCTAACCCCCATGAACTAGAGACAGGAACCCCTGTACGTCTTGTACCACGTCCTCGCTACGATAATGTAACTAATACCTATGTTGATGTAGACAAGAGAAAGGTAAGACTGCCAAATGGTTTTGAAACCAATGAGAAGTATTATGTAATTGCTCCTGGTAGAGCGACCAAACCAGAAGATTACTCTGGTGTTGGTGCATTTGATGGAACAGATCAAACCAAGATCATGCTTGCAAGCAGCAAAGAGAACGCTGCTGCTGGTATCTACATTCACTCCGCTGAAGTAGAAGCAATTGATCCAGATATTGAAATTGATATCTACAACTTCGTCCTTGACGATAACTATGATCTACATCAATACTCCTGTGTTCTTGATACCGCAGTTAACTCTGGTATCCGCACTGATGTTCCTCACATCTTTGATGTACCTTTTGCTAACACTCCTGGACATCAGGTATTCTTCAGAGCAAACGAGGGTGGAGACGTTCCTCTGGTTGGTGCTGCATATGCTGCAGATCCAAACGTTGCTGATGGCAATGGCAGAATCAGAGGAGACAAGTTCTTCTGGGCAAGATATCAGAATGAGAAAGTATTCACCATTCACGCTACGAAGGCTGATGCTCAGGCAGATGTAAATCCAATTACATTCCAACCTGGAACATACGACTTCTCGGTATATGCTGATAAGCGTGAGTCACCAGTAAGATACGACCCCACATTCCAGAATCCAAACACCACACCTACCATCTATGGTAAGTGGTACATGCAGGTTGAGAATCATTCTGAGAATCAGAGTGATCCTGAATATGAGTACAACATTCTTACCAGACTTCATGAGAACACCTATAGTGATCTCTCTGGTCAAGATAAGACAAACGACGCATGGTTTGAGAGACTTAAGGATGAGAGAGATGCAGATGAGCGTATCTATCGTCTACGTTATGTCATTCCTCAGTATCTGCAGGCAGTTCGTGATCCTATCAACGGATTCTCAATCAAGGTTCGTAAGGACGAAACCAGAAAACTTCTCCCACAGAAACTGGTCCTTAAGCCAGTCTCTGGTTCTGTAACTAAGGCAAGTTTCTTCAACCCTGTACAGGCAAATGAGAAGATTGGTTATACTTCAGCAGACTTCTTATCAAACAGTCTAGACGATGAGATCGCATATGATCCATATAAGAGAGACATTGTAGGAACTACCAACTACAAGAAGGTAATTGAGACTGAGAACTACGTCTCAATGACAATTCAGTCAGGTAGATATTTCCTCGCTGGTGACGGTAATGAGTATCTAGAACTCACTGTATTTGACCAGGGTATTACTAACCTCGGTCTGTTGAATGAGACGTTCACTACGATTAAGATTACTGCACCTCAGGGCGGTAACTTTGTTGCTGACAAGACACAATCACTCAACTCTACTAACAGAATTGAGTGGTTCGGTAACTCCTCTGGTTATGCATACATTCATGCAGTAATGAATGTACCTGGAACCTCTGACTGGTACATGATCATTAAGGGTATCTCTGGTACTATTAACTACTCTCAGTTTGAGAACACCAGATTTACTCAGGGAGCAGTCTTTGCAGATCTTCTAACTGATCAAGATTTCGGTAAGTCACTTGTAATCAAGGAACTGATCAGCAAAGAGTATCCAGAATACTACTACAGACAGAATGGAGCACCAGTTTATACTGTAACTCCTGGTGATATCATCACTGACGATGCTAACATTCAATACTATGTTGAGTCTGTAACTGACACTGGCGAACTAGAAGACACCTTCTACATCTTTGATGTTGAGGAGATCCAGCGTCGTATCTATGGTCAGCAAGATGGTATCTACTATCTAACCGCTGTTCGTGGTAACATCTCCCCATTCCCAACTGGTGCTGGTAACCAGGGTAACTTCAGAAACTTCAAGTTCTCCCAGCCAATCAGCAAACTATATCCACTGAACTACAAGAACGATCCTCTTTGGTTCAAGCAACTGGATAACACTGAGGTTGATCCTCCTGCAACATACTCTGCTGCAGACAACTACACTCACGGTCTTGTAAGAGTCAACGACTTTAAGGGTTCAATGACTCGTGAGATGGCGCTTGACTTCACCTCACAACCTGCACTATCACAGAACACCTACACTCAGGTTTCTTCTACTGTAGACAACAGACTCAGAGCACAGAAGGGTAATGCATCTTCTGGTTCTGAAGATCGTAAGATTCCAATCGCTGGTGACAGCACTGTTGTTACAGATCAGAGACTCTACGTTGAACTTCGCAGACCATCTATTGCTCGTGCTGGTAACCACACGTTTGAATACCTTGGTTTCGGTCCTGGTAACTACTCAACTGGTCTACCTGCTAGACAGGAGATTGTTCTCACCCCAACTCAAGACTTCTATGCACAGTCTAAGAAGCAAGATGGTGGTCTCGTCTTCTACACTGGTCTAAACTCCAACGGTGACCTCTACATCGGTAACCGTAAGATTGACGCTATCACTGGTGAGGAAGAGTTCCTAGAATCTGCACAGTTGGTTGATTCGGATGATGATACAGAAGATATCGGTAACCTCGTTACCACGTTTGATACTCCTGTAACCTTCAATGAGTACATCACCGTTAATGGTGGTGATGCACAGGATCGTCCAAGCACATTCAACTCACCAGTTGTCATCAACGTTCTTGGTAGAGTTAGAGACTATGCACTGCAAGTCATCTCTAACGTATCACCTAGCGATGGTGATGATGGATCACTTGACAAGACAAATCAGTTCCTCAACCAAGATACAAACGGCGATATTATTATTGCCAGAAACAGAGTTGCTGCTTCAGTCTTCCAGTTTAACCCACGTGGTTCAAATGGTGCTGCTCAAGGTTATAAGATCCAGAACCATGTAGTTGGTTCTGAAGGATCCAACATGGCACCAAACCAGACGCCACTCTATAGCACTGGTCTTGGTACATCACTTGATTCACTTCAGGCAGTACAGTATGGCAATGCTGGTGGTCCTAAGGCAGGCGATATGCTGCTTAAGGGCAATGAGGTAGGCAGAACTGGTTCACTTGGATGGATCTATGCTAACTTCTTCGCTGTTGTTCCAACTGCGAACATTGCTAACCTCCAGATGAATGGCAGCACTGTCATTACAATCAACTGGGGTAACAACCTATCCAACGAACAGATTGGTGTTACAAGTGGATCACAAATCAGAATCAGTAACTTCAGTGATTCTGGATTCAATGGAACCTGGCAGATCATTGCAAATGGATTTGATCCTACCGCACAATCTTGTCAGATTGCAATCGTAGAGAACAGAGGCAATGTTGC
>Ga0255751_10005227_pt1 | contig 11589 bp, 12 predicted proteins | sample 071ome_20_FD_179951 | JGI IMG/M metagenome (GOLD analysis project Ga0255751, IMG submission 179951) | Coastal salt marsh microbial communities from the Groves Creek Marsh, Skidaway Island, Georgia - 071412BT metaG (version 2) | ecosystem: Environmental > Aquatic > Marine > Intertidal zone >...
TATTTTATAAAACATAAAAAATATAATTCAGCACTAATACATTTAAAAAAAGTAAAGAGTAACGACCCATTATTTTTAGAATTTAAAAATACTTTAATCTTTTGGTTAGAAATAGAAAATTATGATAAAGATAAAATAGATAAAATTAAAAATTTTAGATCAAGATATCTGAGTATTGGGTTAATTAATAAATTTTTATCTTCTAATTATATTAATAATTCTCAACTTTATAATAGCTATAATAATAAAGTCCTAAATTCGGATGGATTAATCCGTTACCAAATTTTTTCTGCATGGAATGAAAAAAGATTAAGCAATGATAAAAAAGCTTTTGAAATTTTAGAAAATGCAATTTCTAAAAATGATAAAAATTTACTTTTAAAGCAGACTATTATTGATTTTAAAAAAAATAATAATCAATTTTTATCTTTCTTTAATCCTAAGAATTTTAACGATAATATTGCTGAAGTCTTCTATTTGTTTTCCAACCTATACCAACAAAGAGAGGATGTAGATTTTTCTAATATGTTATTATCGTTATCATTAGAGCTTAATGATCGTTTTGTATCTAATTATTTAATATTTTTTGAAAATAAAATTTTAGAAAATAAGAAAGATAATTTTAATTATTTATTATTAAGTAAGCTTAAAAATATAGGGTCAGAATTTAGTTGGTACATTAATTATCAAATTTCAATTCACAATAAAGAACAGTCAGTAAAATTTCTAGAAAACTCAATTAATAAAAATGATTTATTTATAAAAAATAAATTTTTCGATTTGGCAAATTTTTATAGAATTAAAAAAGATTATAGACGATCTCTTGAATATTATAAAAAAATTGAAAACTTAAATGCAGATCTTGATTGGACATTTTATTATTTTAAAGGAATTTGTTATGAGCGGTTAGAGTTATGGGATATGTCCGATAAAAACTTGAAAAAATCTATTTCACTTTCTCCGAAAGAATATTCTGTGATTAATTATTTAGCTTATAGCTGGTTAGAAAGAAAAGTTAATATAGATCAAGCTACCAAAATGCTTGAGGATGCGGTTAAGTTAAGCAGGTGGGAACTAGGATATATTATTGATTCTTTGGGATGGGCATATTTTTTACAAAAAGATTTTGATAAAGCAGAAAGATTATTAAAAATTGCATATGAAAAAACTCCTTCTGAAAGTGAAGTATACGATCATTATGGAGATGTTTTGTGGGTTCAAAAAAAATTTTTACAAGCTCGTTATGTTTGGCATAATGCTTTAAGCCTGGAGAGCATTAATCCTGAAAGAGAGAAAAGCATTAAATATAAAATCATTAATGGATTAAAAAATTGATAAAAATTAAATCTTTCGCAAAAGTTAATTTATTTCTAAAAGTAACTAGAAAATTTAAAACTTATCACAAGCTTTATAGCTTGATTACCCAAATTGATTTATTTGACGAAATAACAATAAAAGAAACTAAATCAAAAAAAAGTGAATTTTATTTTTTTGGACCTTACAAAATTATTTCAAAAAACAATACCATAGAAAACTTGCTTAGGATTTTAAAAATTAATTTTCCGAAGTTAGAAAATAAAAATTTTAATTTTTATATAAAAAAAAATATACCTAACGGTTCTGGTTTGGGAGGCGCATCTTCAAATGCTGCGGCAGTTTTTAAATATTTTAAAAAAAAATATAAATTGAATATTTCATATAAAAAAAGTTTAAAAATTTTAGGACAAGTAGGTAAGGATTGCCCTTTATTCATAAATAATAATATTAAGCTTATAGATTCAACTGGTGATAAATTTCAGGAATTTAAAAATAAGATAAAACTTAATTTACTAATTATTCATCCCAATATTAATCTTTCAACAAAAAAAGTTTTTAATAGAGTAAGTAGAATTTCTAAAATTAAATACAAAAAAAATATTAATCTTTCTAACAAAGATTCTTTATTAGATTTGTGCAAATTTTATGGAAATGATCTTATGTTACCTGCATCAAAGTTAACTAGCAAAATCAAAAATTTAATAAAGATTCTCCAGGAATATAATGAAAGTATTTTTTACTCTATGACAGGCAGCGGCTCTGCTTTTTTTGTAATAAGTAATAGTAAAAAATCGCTTTTAAATATTAAAAAAATCATTAAAAAGCAGAACAAGAGCTATTGGACTACTATCGTAAATACAATTTAGTTGTTTAAAATTGGGGCATAGCCAAGCGGTAAGGCAGCGGTTTTTGGTACCGCCATTCCTAGGTTCGAATCCTAGTGCCCCAGCCAAAAAAAAATGATTTCGAACTTAATTAAATTGAATGATCATCATGAAGCAAAGAAAGTTTATCAGATATTGAATTCTGAAGAACAAGATGTTGTTTGCTTATTTGTTGGTGGCTGCGTTAGAGATTTACTATATAGAAAAGATATTTCGGATATTGACTTTGCTACATCATTAAATCCAAATCAAATAAAAAGTAAGCTCAAATCTTCTGATATTATGTTTGATGACACTCATGAAAAATATGGATCAATAAAACTATTCATCAATAATAAGTTTTTTGAAGTTAATACTCTTCGTAAAGATTTCGATCAAAATGGCAGGCATACAAGCGTGGTGTTTACTCAGGACTGGAGGCAAGATGCTTTAAGGAGAGATTTCACAATTAATTCAATTTATTGTGATTTGGAGGGAAGAATATATGACCCCTTTAAAGGAGTTGAAGATCTTAAAAATGGAGTAGTTAGATTTATAGGTGATCCCGCAAAGAGAATTAAAGAAGATTATCTTAGGGCTCTAAGATATTTTAGATTTTTTATTCAATTTTCAAAACATCCTCATGAAGAATATGTATTGAAATTTATTAGTCAATATCAAAACAATATAGAAAATTTATCGAGTTCTAGATTAATCGAAGAGTTAAAAAAAGTTTTGACAAGTGGACTTGCTTATAAAATTTTTTCAGATGACTTTTCAAAAAATCTTTATTTATCTGTTTATAAAGGAATTAAGTATTTAACTAGATTAGAATTTCCAAGAAAAAAAAGAATTTTGACGGGTGAAGTAGATTGGGTAGTTTTGTTATCACTTTTATTAATAGATCAAACCAGAAACTTCGAGAGGTTTGTCAAAGATTTTAATTTATCAAATGAAATCAAAAATAGACTTGGCAATCTTCAATCACAGTTTACGTTTAAAACTACAGAAACAATTGAAAAGATCGAAAATTTAAAAAAAGCAGCTTTAAGATATGGAGTATCGTCTGTAATAGATTTTATTCATTTTCAATATTTGGTAAATGAAAAATATAATCAAGATTTATATGAAAATAATTTAAAAATTATTAAAGAAACTGACCCTCCTACGTTTAAATTTGATGCCAACGTTCTTTTGGGCAAAGGTTTTAAGGAAGATAAGAATTTAGGTGATGCAATAAATTTTTTAAAGAATAGATGGATGGCAAATAATTATGAAATTAGAGATAAAGATATAGAAGATGCTATTCAGTTATTTAAATAACTAAACATATTGAACGTTTGTGATTTCAAAATTTTTTTCTCCAGATGGAGTATTGATCTCTACAAATTCACCTTTTGTTTTTCCAATAAAACCTTTGCCCATAGGAGACTGATAGAACAATAAGCCATTTTTGACATCCGCTTCATCTTTTCCAACTATTTTGTATTTACTTTCTTTTTCTGTTTCTAGATCTTTAACAACAATTGTTGCACCAAAAATAACCTTATCATCTTTTTTTAACTTGGTTACATCGATAACATTGGCTGTAGCTATAGTGGTTTCTAGTTCTTGAATTCTTTTTTCATTAAGCCCTTGCTCCTCTTTGGCTGCGTGGTATTCAGCATTTTCTTTTAAATCTCCATGCGATCTTGCCTCTGCAATTGCTTGAACAATTTTAGGTCTTATATGATTTTTTCTTTCATCAAGTTCTTTCTTGATTTTTTCTAAACCCGATATTGTGATTGGCTGTTTATCCATACATTTATAATATCATTTTGTTTTGAATCAAAAAAGACCTAAGTTAATTATTATAAGCTAATTGTCTAAGAGCTTCTGATGATGCAATTGCAACAGAAGAAGCTAAATTTAGTGAGCGGGTATTATTTTTGATGGGTATGTTCAATTTATATTTTATTACATCATGAACTTTCTGACTAACGCCTTTGCTCTCGCTTCCAAATAAAAGAGTGTCCTGTGTTTTAAATTTGAAATTTGAATAATTATTTTTAGATTTTGTAGTAAATAACATTACTCTGCTATCTTTTTTATCATTGAGAAAATCTTCAAAGCTTTCATGGTATAAAATTTCACAATTCTCAAGATAATCCATATAGATTCGGTCTAGTTTTTTTTCATTTAAAATGAATCCTGCTGGCTTAATAATTTCTAATTTAAGACCAAGACAGGCGCAGGTTCTAATTATAGCGGCTGTATTTTGTGGAATATCTGGCTGGTATAAAGCAATATTAATCATATTTATCCAATCTGCGTCATTGTTGTATTAAAAAATAGCTCAAATTAATAATATATTCTAGCCACTTTAGTTTTAAAAAAAAATGAGCGACGAAATTAATAATAAAAAAGATCAACCTACCAGAAGAGAATTTATTCATATTGCAACTACTGCAGTCGGAGCAGTCGGAGCAGGTTGTGTTGCCTTGCCATTGGTGACTCAAATGAATCCAGATGCTTCTGTAAAAGCTTTGGCAAAAGTTGAAGTAGACATAAGCAAAATCGAAAAGGGTAGCCAAGTAACTGCAATGTGGAGAGGTAAACCAATTTTTATTAGAAGAAGAACTGATGAAGAAGTTCAAAAAGCTAGAAAAGTAAAATTAGATGAGCTTAAAGATCCACAAAAAGACGAAGATAGAGTTAAAAAAGGAAAAGATGAATGGCTTGTCATGCTGGGAGTTTGCACGCATTTAGGTTGTGTACCTTTGAACCAGCAAGGAGAATATGGAGGATGGTTTTGTCCATGTCATGGGTCTCATTATGATATTTCTGGAAGAATTAGAAAAGGTCCAGCTCCAAAAAATATGGAAATTCCAAATTATGAATTTGTTTCTGATACAAAATTAATAATAGGGTAAAAAAATTTATGAGCGATACAAATTATAAACCTACATCTGCTTTAGGAAAATGGTTTGACGAAAGACTTCCACTGCTAACATTATTTAATGGTCATTTGATGCAATATCCTACACCAAAGAATTTAAATTATTGGTGGACATTTGGTGGAATATTAACTTTTTGTTTAGTTACTCAAATAATTACAGGAATAGTTTTGGCAATGCATTATACTGCTCATGCTGACTTAGCATTTTCAAGCGTTGAACATATCATGAGAGATGTAAATTATGGTTGGCTAATAAGATATATTCATGCAAATGGTGCCTCAATGTTTTTCCTGGCAGTTTACATTCATATTTTTAGAGCACTGTTTTATGGATCTTATAAATCACCAAGAGAGGTAATTTGGATTTTGGGTATATTTATTTATATCTTAATGATGGCTGCTGCGTTCATGGGGTATGTACTTCCTTGGGGTCAAATGAGTTTTTGGGGAGCTACCGTTATAACAAATTTATTTAGCGCTATTCCTTTAATAGGAGAGAGTGTTACGCAATGGTTATGGGGCGGGTACTCAGTTGACAATCCAACTTTAAACAGATTCTTTAGTTTGCATTATTTAATTCCATTTTTAATTTTAGGTTTAGTTATTTTGCATATTTGGGCTTTACATGTTCCTGGTAATAATAACCCTGTAGGAATTGATTTAAAAAAAGATGGATCAGATACAGTGCCATTCCATCCATATATTGTAATTAAGGATTTATTTGCATTAGTTATCTTCATGATAGTTTTTGCAGGTTTTGTTTTTTATGCACCAAATGTACTTGGTCACTCTGATAATTATATTCCCGCAAACCCACTCGTTACACCTTCGCATATAGTTCCAGAATGGTATTTGTTACCGTTCTATGCAATTTTAAGATCTGTGCCTGATAAATTGGGAGGTGTTGTTTTAATGTTTGGAGCAATATTAATTTTAGCTGCGCTTCCTTGGCTTGATACATCTAAAGTTAGATCAGCAATTTTTAGACCAATTTATAAACAGTTTTTCTGGTTGTTAGTTATTGATGTTTTGGTACTCGGATACATGGGTGCAATGCCCGCAGAAGGAACATATTTATTAATTAGTCGTATAGCTACTGTTTATTATTTTGCACATTTTATAATTATTATGCCTATTCTTGGCTTTATGGAAAAAACTAAACCTGTTCCTTTAAGCATCGCAGATCCGATCATTTCAGGTTCTGGCAACTTTGCCGCTGCTAAGAAAGATAAAATTTAATAAATGAAAAAAATTTACATCACTTTATTAGTTGCTTTTATATGCACCAACTTGCATGCCGCAGGTGATGCAACCAAACCTTTAAAAGTAGATTGGTCATTCAATGGTTTTTTTGGAACATTTGATAGAGCTCAACTGCAAAGAGGATTTCAAGTTTACAAAGAAGTTTGTGCATCTTGTCACTCAATGAAACATTTGAGCTATAGAAATCTTGGTGAAAAAGGTGGACCTGAATTTTCAGATGCTGAAGTAAAGGCTATAGCGGCAGGATATCAAGTCAAAGATGGTCCAAATGAAGATGGAGAGATGTTTGATAGATCTGGACTGCCTAAAGATAAATTTAAAAGTCCATACCCTAATGAAAAAGCTGCAAGAGCAGTAAATGGAGGGGCGTATCCTCCCGATATGTCTGTTTTAGTTAAAGCTAGAGCAGGAGGACCTGACTATATTTATTCTATTCTTATGGGTTATGATGAAAGTCCGCCTGCAGATCTTAAAATAGAAGAAGGAGTTTATTATAACAAGTTTATGGCAGGTAAAAAAATTAGAATGCCAAAACCTTTAAACGATGGAAGTGTTGAGTATAGCGATGGCACAAAAGCAACTGTTTCACAAATGTCTCAAGATGTAACAGCTTTTATGACTTGGGCAGCAGAGCCTCATTTAGAAAAAAGAAAGCGAATTGGTTTTAAGACTATTCTATATCTTTTGATTTTTAGTATTTTAGTATTTTTCTCTATGAAAAAAATTTGGTCACGTGTTGAATCGAAAGTGTAAAATATCTCCATCTTTTACCTCGTAATCTTTACCTTCAATTCTTAACTTTCCATTATCCCTACATCCTGATTCACCATTAAATTTGATATAATCTTCATAAGCAATCACCTCTGCTTTAATAAATCCTTTTTTAAAATCTGTATGTATCACTGCAGCAGCATCTGGAGCTTTGCTATCTTTCTTAACTGTCCATGCTCGTGTTTCTTGAGGACCTGCAGTAAAATATGTACATAAATCTAAAGATTTGTAGCTAGATCTTATTAATCTATCTAAGCCAGTTTCATTTAATCCAATTTCTTTCATAAATTCTTTTGCATCAGAGTCACCCAAGTCATTGATTTGCTGCTCTATTTCTGCAGATATTAAAACAATTTCTTTATCCTTATTTTGTTCTATAACTTTTTCTGTATATTTATTTCCATTCGAAACACTTCCTTCATCTGTGTTACAAACAATAATTTTAGGTTTTAATGTTAGAAGGTTAGACATGTTAATAATTTTTTCATCATATTTTTCTCTTAAGTGACTTATAGATTCTCCTTTTTTTAAAAGCTCCATTGCACTTAATAACAAATTATCTAATTCTTCATTTTCTGTTTTATTTTTCTTTTTTTTATCCAATCTTTTTTCTAAAGACTCTAGATCCGCCAACATTAACTCGGTTTCAATTATTTCAAGATCTCTATTAGGGTCAACAGTCTTATTGACATTTTGTATATCATCAGAATCAAAGCATCTTAGCAAATGAACAATTGCGTCCACTTCTCTAATATGTGATAAAAATTTATTACCAAGACCTTCTCCTTTGGATGCGCCTTCTACTAATCCAGCAATATCGACAAAAGTAATTAACGTATTAATTATTTTTTCAGATTTGGCTATTTTGGATATTTTTTCTAATCTTAGGTCTGGTACAGCAACCACACCAACATTTGGCTCAATTGTGCAAAAGGGAAAGTTAGCGGCTTCAGCATTTTTTGATTTTGTTAAAGCATTAAAAGTAGTTGACTTGCCGACATTTGGAAGACCAACTATACCACATTTAAAACTCATGAAATATTATTTACCTTGCTTGAAAATTCATCAAATTTTTTTAAAAAAATTAGATTAAGGTTTTTTTTTATAGCTACAAATGAATTTGTAATTAATTTGATTTCTTCTTTTTCAAAATCTTTTAAAACATAATTTTCAACTAAATGTTTTTCGCCAGGGTGACCAATTCCAATTCTGATTCTATTAAAATTATTTTCAATATTTTCTGAAATAGATTCTATTCCATTATGTCCGCCGCTAGATCCTCCATTCTTAATTTTTACTTTTCCTATCTCGAGATCTAGATCGTCATGAATTACAAAAATATCATTGTTTTCTAGTTTATAAAATTTTTTAACTTCAAATAAAGACTCACCTGATAAATTCATATAAGTCATAGGTTTCAATAAAAGTATTTTTTGATTATCTGCTTTGGTTTCAGCGATAAGACCTTTAAATTTTTTTTTATAAACTATATCTTTTTCTAAAAAATCTAAAAAAGAAAATCCTACATTATGTCGATTATTAAAATATTTTTGATCTGGATTACCGAGACCAGCCAACAAGAACATTATTTCTTGTCAGTATTCTCTTTTTTTTCTTCGCCAGCATCGCCAGATTTTGCTTCATCCGCTTTAGCTTCTTCACCACCTTCTGCGGTAGCTTCAGCTCCCTCAGCCGCTGGCTCTGGCTCTTTAACAACTGTTGGTGCAGCAACTGTAGCAATTGTAAAATCTCTGTCTTTAATAGTTGGAACAACACCTTCAGGTAAATTGATCGCAGATATATGAATACTTTCTCCAATTTCTCTATTCGCTAAATCAACAACTAATTCAGAAGGAATTTTATCAGCTGGACAATCTAATTCTACTTTACGTCTTACGATGTTTAACACTCCACCCATTTTTAAACCAGGGCAAGTTTCTTCATTTAAAAATTTAACAGGGATCCAAACAACCACTTTTGTATTTGCTGAGAGTTTTTGAAAATCTACATGTATTGGCTGGCTAGAAATATTATCAAACTCTATATCTCTTGGTAATACTTGGTATTCTTTTCCGTCTAAACTAATTTTGATAACTTTACTTTTGAAATTTGTTGTTTTTAAAAAATGATCAAGTGTACTTTTTTTAACACTTAGGCTTATATTTTTATCAATATCTCCATAAAGAATACCTGGAACAAAACCATCAGATCTTAATTTATTAAGTTCTGACTTAGTTTTTGTTGTCCTAACCGTGGCTTCAATAGTGTTATTTTCTGAACTCATGTTGGCAGGTTTTTACAATATAGAAGAAAAAAGACAAGCCAGATTTGATATGAAAAAAGCTTATTTAAACAGTTTTGATACTGATTTTGAGATAGAAATACGCTTAATTGCCTCAGCTAGCAAAGTACCCACATTGATTACTTGAAATTTTGCTGAGCGACCAATTTTTTTATCATTCATAATAGAATTAGAAATAACAAATTTTTTAATTTTTGATTTATTTATTTTTTTTACAGCTTCACCAGTCAAAACTCCATGGACTACATAAGCATATACATCTTTAGCGCCTTTATTTTTTAAAGCAGTAGCAGCGTTAACGATTGTACCGCCACTATCAACTAAATCATCAATAATAATACAGGTTTTGTTTTTTACATTACCAATTACATTCATAACCTCAGATCTACCGGGTCCAGATCTTCTTTTATCGATAATTGCTAAATCTGCTGACAATCTCTTACCTATTGCTCTTGCTCTTTCTACACCACCAACATCTGGAGCAACGCAAACAACATTTTTTGATTTTACATTTTTTTTAATATGGCTCACAAAAGTTGGAGCGGCAAATAAATTATCAACTGGTATATCAAAAAAACCTTGAATTTGGTTTGCATGCAAATCCATTGTAAGAACTCGGCTCACCCCAGATCCCGCTAAGAGATTTGCAAATAGTTTTGCACTGATAGGTGATCTAGGAGTCACTTTGCGGTCTTGTCTTGCATAGGCAAAGTAGGGAAGAACTGCTGTGATACTTTTAGCCGAAGCCCTCCTTAGTGCATCTACACAAATCAGGAGTTCCATAATGCTATCGTTAACAGGGGTAGAAGTGCTTTGAATAACAAAAACATCTTGTCCCCTCATATTTTCATTAATTTCAACATAGACTTCTCCGTCTGCGAATCTTGTAATTTTGGTATCAACAAGTTTTTTTCCTAATTTATTAGCTATTTCTTTTGATAGGTTAGTATTATTTGTACACGATATTATTTTCATAAAATTTGATTCTTTTTTACTATGATAGAAATATTTCTTCCATAATCATCTTCTTTTTTATGCACAGATCTTCTAAAACTAAAAAATAATTTCGGATTCGAGTAAGTGTCTTTATTTTTAATTTCAATATTTCTTTTATTTATTTTTTCTTCGATTAATTTCTCGAAAGCATATTTTTTGATATTAAATAATATTTTACCATTATTATTAGTAAATAATTTTTGATATTTCTTATTTTTTTTTTATTTTTTTTCTTTAAATTCTGATTTAACCTCATAGCTTTTATGACCAATACTTGGACCAATTGCACATACAATATCTTTTCTTTTAATTTTATTTTTAGTAAATAGCTTAACAGCGTTTTTAATTATATTTTTGTATAAACCTTTCCATCCACCATGAATAGCACAAATGTATTTTCCGCATTTAGAAGATAAAAGAATAGGAACACAATCTGCAGTAAGAATACCGATTATATTTTCATCCAAAGATGTAAAGATACCATCAGCTTTGCCAAGTTTAATGTTTTTATTTTTTTTGACTAGGTTAATAATTTTTTTCCCATGGACTTGATGAAGAAGATTAATATGTTTTGAATTAAATTTTTTTTTGATGACTTCTATATTTTTTTTTACTACTAGCTTTTTATCTTTTGATCCCAATCCACAGTTTAAGGATCTATAAATACCTTTTGAAAACCCCCCTTTTTTTGAAAAAAATCCATGCGAGATATTTTTAATTTTAGATAGTTTATTTGATTTAAATTGCATTAGTAACAATAAGAGATTTAAACAAAGTGCCCATTTGATTAGGTTCTATTAACCTATTTACAGCCATATCTAGTTTTATTTTTTCATTTTCTGAATTTAAATTTTTTTTTGCTTGATTGCATCTTTCAATGATGCCAGCTCTAGTTAAAAACTCTGATTGAGTCATAATTATGTTATTAAAATTATTTTTTTTATTAAAAATTTTTTTTATCAAATTAAAATTTACTAAATAAGTAATATCAACTTCACTAGGTTGAGAAAAAATATTAATTTTTTTATGATTTTTTAAGCCCTGCAATGTGTTTTTAAAGCTTTCTTCGAAGTAACCGTAATCAAAAGTTAGAAAACAGTTATATTTATTTTTTATAAGTAGCCTTGTTATTTGACTTA
>Ga0255751_10005228_pt1 | contig 11588 bp, 16 predicted proteins | sample 071ome_20_FD_179951 | JGI IMG/M metagenome (GOLD analysis project Ga0255751, IMG submission 179951) | Coastal salt marsh microbial communities from the Groves Creek Marsh, Skidaway Island, Georgia - 071412BT metaG (version 2) | ecosystem: Environmental > Aquatic > Marine > Intertidal zone >...
AGCAACATAATGCTTGTTATTGTAATTAATCTCTTGCCTACTGTTGCCACCTTGTGCTGCTGACCTGTTTCCAAATCCTCTGCCTTCATAAATCTGCCCTGTATCTCCTACTAAAAAGTTATATGCTACATCATTCCAATTTCTATCTACTTGATGAAGTCGTTGTATTTGTTTACATTGGTCCATCTCTGCTTGATTACCTACAGCTACAGGATAAGCAGACCAGTGTACCACTAAACCTTTTACTTCTCCTAGTTTACTAAATTTTGTTTTATTGGGTTTAGCACCCCAATCATTTCTACTTATTATTTTCACAATTCTCACTTCCACCTTTGCAGTTGCAGGTCTGTACAAAAGAGCCATCTTCTTTTACATCAACTGTACACATACTTTATCCTCCTTGTTTAAACAATAAGTTAAGTTTAGCCATTTAATTTAAAAAGTAATTCAGTAAAGTTACTTTCTAACATATCTAATTCACTATTCATTTCTAATACCATAGCATCACAAGCGTTCTGATGTGATTTAATTTCTTCTATTGAGTTGAATACCCAACCAAATGCACTAAGCAAAGCTGTTATAACTATAGGTGCTAGTGTCTTTGTGTCTATTTTTAATGTTGCCATTAAACACCTAAAGCAAAAGCACCTACTAATGATATAACTGTAGCTATTAGTAAAAGTGTTTTATAAAATTCTGACTTGTCTATTTTTGCATTGACCTTTTCGTGTAATACATCAATGCGTTGATTAATATTTTTTAATTCTGATTTCAATTCTGCCTGTCCTTCTTTGATGAGTTCTAAATATTGCTTAGTGGTAAATCCATTACCATTTGGTTCAGACATTATGGAAGGTCATCTTCCTGGATAGGTGTTATCCAATCCCATTCTTTATCCCAAGATTTACGATTATCCCAATCCCATTGACTTAGTCTTTTAAGATAAGATATAATCTCTTTTAAAAAATAACCTAATAGAAATCCAATTATAAAATCCATAAGCAGGATTATATCATAAAACTTTATGCAGGTTTTGGATTATCAGATTTGACTTGTGCTATGTGGTCTTTCCAAGTTGTTGTACCATTAACACTATCCCAATATTGCATATCTAATTGTTCTTGCCAACTACCATACGCATTTAATCTTGCTTCAATCCAACCATTTTCTTGAACATCAAATCTACTTTCAGCTCTATCAGTAATTAACTGTTCGTATTCTTCATCAGTTAATTCTGAAATAACACCATCAACAGATTTATTTAGAGGTTTTTCTGCCTCTACTTCTGTTCTAACTTCAGATTTAATTTCTTCTAATGTTGCCATATTTTCTCCTAACTATAATTATATCCATATAAACCAAAATAGCCACTTGCTATGCTATAACTAGCTACATATATTTGCACCCCTGTACAAATTTGTTGTGCTTTACGATAGCCACCACCTTTAGCAGCAATTAAATTTCCACCAGAGTTTGTAGAATGTTGTTCAATATCAAACCTAGCTTCGCTATCATTGTCATACGCTTTATAAAGATTTATATTTGCGTTATAACACTCTCCTGTATCTGAACTACCATCTCCAATATACATTTCAGTATTTCCACTATATCTATAATCTGTAGCAAATCCATTCCATTCAAAATTACTTACTGCATTATGACTTTCCCATTGTGTAAAATAATTATTTCCTGTTTCAGGGCTACCACCAACAATCCAACGCATACGCCAACTATTTGCAGAAGTATTATTTCCCCTAGCATTAGTTATTAAAACTTTGTAAATATCATAAGTTGTGTCTATTCCTGTAAGAGTTACGCTTGCAACATCGCTTGTAACAGTTGTACTACTTACTAAATTTAATTCTCCTGCCATAATTTAACTATTCTCCAAATCCATAAACTGCTATATCAATATCTAAATTACCACTAGTACCATATATTTGTAATCCTGTAATTCTTTGCACATCTTTTAAACCATTTAAACCAAAATATCCTCTACCTCTTGCAGCACCACCAATGTTATCTGTGTACATATAACGCTGAGAATAGCCTGTTGTGTATCTATCATCAGCATAAGGATTTGCAATACTCATACGACCTGCATTTGCCCTATCAGTATCTTGTAATTGTCCATCATTTATATAGGTGTTTGTAGTAGAATATATAATACCTATGTATCTATCATAACGATAATAACCTACATTATATCCACTAGTAATTGCACTTCCTGTGCTATCTAAAAATCTCATATAACTATTTGTAGCAGAACTTCCACTTGCTCTTTTTGCATACCAAATAACCTCATAAAAATTATATGTACTGTTAAAACAATCAGTAATATCTAAACTAGCCACATCAGTAGCACTTTCAGATTTGATAAGATAAAATTCACCTGCCATTAACTTAAAATCCCATATAAAGCTAATTGACCACTAAAACTATAACCACTCATATAAATATGAAATCCATCAACTGAACTATTACTTGCGTGATATGCCTCACCACGATAAGGTGCTGACCCCTCTGCATAACCATGTCCTATTGTTTGTGTATGAACTGAAGTCCACCTATTACTATCGTTGGCAAAAGATATTATAGCCCAACCATTAGCAGAGCTATCAATAGAACTGTCAAGATGTCCATAACCCCTGTTAACTCTACCTAAAGCAATTATGTTAAATATGTCATTATATAAATATCTATTTTTATAACTTTGTCCTGAATTACTACCCCAAGTCCAAGCAGTTCCATTATTTAAGTAATTACTGCCTTGATTTGTTCCACCTACTTTTACTCTCATATTCCAATAGTTTGCACTATCTCTAATACCTGTGTCAATGTCTGTCCAAGTTAAATAGTGATAATCATAAGTGCTACCTTCTATGCTTGTAAAATCAACTGAAGTAACAGAGCTAGCAGTTTGATGTTCTATTAAAGTTAATGCAGGGTCATCTCCTGCAACTCCTGCAAATCCAAATCTAGCTGAACCTAGTGGTGCCATTTAGAACTCCTGTACTGCGTTTAAGTATGGTGTTCCTGCGTTTATAAATAATATTGATACAACATCTGTTTTAGATAAAGTTGCTGTCATTGTATATCCTGCTGCTGCCGCAGTTAAAGCTGTAACATCACCACCACCATTAACTGTTACTGCATTTATTGCAACTGTGTAAGCTGATGAAGCATCTTGTGTAACTATCCAAGTTATAGCACAAGTACCTGATGCAGGAACATTAGTAAAATCTATGTCTGTAATATTTTCTGTAAGTGTAGTAGTAACAACATTACCACTTAAAACATCTATTGTTAGTACACCTGATGAACTAGATACTGCTTGTACTTTTTCATTGTAATTAGGTAAAAGTAATCCATCAGTATTAGAAAACTCTGCAAGTCCATCTGTATCTCCACCTGTATTTGTTGCGTGTACTGGTCTAAACTCTGTCATTTATTTTCCTTATTTAATTAAATTAATATTATCTACTGTACCATCATACTTAGTAAAACTCAATATTCCTCCCATTGTAGAAATATTATCTGTTGTACCATCATATTCTGTAAAACTTAAAGAGTTGTTAGCTACTGCAATATTATCTGCACTACCACTAGCTAATATAAATTTAAGTAAATCTGTTATATTTAAATCTTCATCTATTGGTTTATTTCCAATAGTATCTATGAGTAATGAACCACCTTCTTTTAGCATCATTAACATTGACATTAACTCATCTCCTGTTGTGCTGTAAGGTATGGAGTATTTGCACCATAAAATAAAAAGAATAATAAATCTTCTGCACTTAGTGTAGCTGTCATTTCAAAACCACCTGCACCTGCTGTCTTTGCAGTTACATCTCCACCTCCATTAACAGTAATAGCATTAATAGCTACTGTGTATGCACTAGAAGCATCTTGTGTAATCTTTAATGTAAATGATGAAACACCACTAGCAGGTACATTTGTAAAGTCTATGTCAGTTACATTTTCTGTGAGTGTTAATGAACCAGTATTACCATTAGCTAAATCTATTGCAACTTCTCCTGATGTTGATGACAAAGAAACATCTGTTTCTACATAATCAGTAAGTTCTGCACCTACTATAGCACCTGTCATAGTTCCACCACTTAAAGATAACTTTGTGCTTTCTTGTGGTAACTGAACTAAATTAACTTGTTTAGCTGTAGTTGTATCATTATCGTAAACTAAAATATAATCATTTGCATTATCTACTGTAATTGCTGTTCCATCAGTAGCACCTTCCATCATAGCTGTAGCTGCTGATGATGTAATACTATCTATAGCTGCTTGGCCTTCTGTTAATATACCTGCAACTCTATCGTTTTGGTCATCTATATGTTGTGCAACAACTGCCATTCTGACAATAGTTCCTGATGTGTGTTCAGGTAGTGCAGTAGAAGTATACCTTCCTTCAATGTCTCTACCAACATTTGTAATTGTTGTTCCTGAACTAGCTTTAACTACAATAACTTCACGACTTCCTGCTGTATCAGGTGCAACTACAAGATAATACCAGGTATCTTCATCTCCTAATGTTGCACTAATAGTAGAACTACCATCGGTAGTAGGTGCTTGTGAAAGTGTTGTACCTGTACCACTGGCACCAATTAAACTAGATGCAAGTGTACTTTCATAAAAGTTTACAATTTGTGTTGCTCTATCTGCCATTATGCTCCATACCTCATTATACCAAAGGCTGCTATACCAGGTGTCATCTCTGATGTTATATCTGAAATAACTGGTTGTCTAGTACCTCGAACTGTAATTATAGCATACTGCATAACACTACCTCTTTCAACATTAGCTTGAATTGGATAACTAATTCTCTCTACTACACCTTTTATAATTTCTCCAGGACTAAAAATCTCTAATGTTACAGATGTACCTTCTAAGTTTCTTAAAGAAGCATAAAGACTATCACCTAAACCTTTTACTTTTATAGGTTTTCTATTGGGCCTATTTACTCTATCAGATATATTGATAGGTATTTGTGCAACTACTAATTCAGGTCTTGCTAATGCACGAAACTGAATTGATTTTATTTTTGGTGTATCTAAACCATCACCTGATTTTAAAACTATCTTTCCAATAATATATCTTGAAACTTCTGCTATTTGTTTTTCTTCATCACCTATTCCTGATGATTGTGTTAATGCTCTAACAAAAGAACTATCAGTAGGATTATCTAATGCTTCAAATTTTGTTGAGTAATACAATTCTGCTGATACAGAATTTTGCATATTAAATGTAGATATTTCTGCACCAACAAATTGTTTGCTTTCTGCTGTAAAGAAATCTGCAGCAGACATAATTAAATATCCTTCACTTTCATAAGTAGATGTTTCTTTATACACATCAGAACTTGCTACAGATATAATAAACTTTCCATTACCTTGGGTAATACCTTTTACTAAACCATTACCACTTGTTTGTAAATCTCTAGCAAATCCTGCAGTAGGTAAATAATATCTCCATAGGTTAGTTTCATTAGTTCCTTCATTGACACCCATGTAAATACTATCTCTTGATACAAACATTGCATGAGGTGTAGTATCAACACCATCTACAATAAATTCTTTAATTAATTGTCTATTAGCTAAAACATATAAGTCATCAGCAACAACTAAATCTGCACGATAAAATCTTCCAACTGATACAGTCTCTTCTTTAGTTCCTAAAAATACAATACCTTCAGATGCTGCCATAGAATGTATTTGTTCAAATGGTAACTCTGATTGGCCTTTTAAAGTTAATGTACCATCAACATCTTTAAGTGAATACACATGATGATTAGTACTACCTGCAAGCACTACTGCACCTGCATCTATAACTGATGTGAATTCGTGTGTAGGTTCTAAAGTTACAATAGCATCTACTGTTGCAAAATCAGATGCCCAACTGTCTGCAAATGGGTCACCTTCCCATAAATATTCTGCACTACCATCATTAGCTGTAACTACTAATCTATCTTTTACAAACCAAACACCTGTAAATATTCCACCAGTAAAACCTGTATTGTGTACATCCCAACCATGACCACCTGGTTCATAATGTACAAACTGTGTATTAGTTGTTCCTGCAGTTCCAGTGGTAAGATAAATTGTATTTCCAAATGCTGCCATGCCTGTAATAGCATAAAGTATTCCAGTAGATGTCATAGCTGTCCAGGTATCTCCATTATCTGTACTTTGATAAATTGTTGTACCATCAGCTACATAAATATTTCCATTGGTAGTCCTAACCATATAGTTATTATCAGAACTAAAACTTATGCTTTCTGCTGCAGTAGTATACAATAAGTGAATATGATAAGAAGTTTCATCATCTCCATGAAAAATATCTACACCTTTACTATCCCAAAATCTTGTTGTATCTTTTTCTGAACCACTTGTTCTGTGTGCTGTATCTAATCCCTGTCCACCTGTAAAGTTATTCCTGGAATATATACGACCTAAGTTAGATGTAAAATCTTCAGGGTTTTGTTTAACATTTATTTGTCCATCTTCAACATTAGAAGATTGTATGGTCATTTCTCTTCCAGGTCCAATAGCACTTCTGTAAAGGTTATTATCTAATCGAATATCATATCCATATCTTTTAGGATTTTGTACACTTAAAGTATTAGCAATTCTAGGCACTTGGATATACCACGCTGTTTAAACTGACAGGTTCAGGGTATCTAGCTCTTAGGTCTTTTCTTGCTTGATTGATTAGTACTTGCTGATATTGAAGCAAAGAATTTCTAATATTAGATGATGAGTTAATTGGATAATTCTGAACTTGCATTTGTTCACTTATGTAATCTGCTGTATAGGTAGGTATATCTTTACCTGCAATCATTTGAGCTGCAACACCTGCCATAATAATAGCTTCATACTCTGTTTCTAATCCTATGTCTGCTAAGGTAGATGCTTCATTTGTTACCTCACCAAATTTTTTCTTGAATGTGCAATGAACATTTACACCATTAGTAACACCTGTAAACTGTACGACTTTACCTGATGCAGTTACAGAAGTAGGTACATCTATGAGTTCCATAGCCACTCCTCTAAACTGCACTGAAGTTTCACTACCATCTGCAAGTGTTTGATACTGTGATACTGCTGCTAAAGGTGCAACAATTCTATTATCATCATCACCAGTTAATGCTACATATCCTGTAGCACTGGCTATTGTTTGTGTTTCTACTGCATAAAGAGTAGGATATAAATTTTCTATTTGGTCTTTGACTGCATTAAAAACATTTATTCTAGGAAATGGAGGAGTAATTTTTATAACATCTCCTGCAAGATGTTCTGCAGCAGTTGTACCTCTAACGCCTCTAGTAACAGTAATACTGTTTGTAACAGCATTTAATTCTGTACATATCATAAGCTCTTGGCCTATTTCAATTATTGTACCTGTATCTAAAGCATCTTCTTCTTCTACAGATAATAAATCTCCATTAAAACCAACTGATGTTTCGCTAGCATCTATACCACTGGATAGAATAGTGTAACTAACAATGTCTTCCATTGGTTCAAGATACTCTCTATAAACCCTATCAACTAGGTTTCCTATAGTTGTACTCATGTTACTTCCTTATGCTGAATGAAATACTAACTGAATAACTCTGTCTGCAACTTCTGCTGTACCTGATACAACTTTAATTGCACCAACTCCTGCCCATCCTGATGGGTCAACTCTAACATGGCTATCAGCAGTAACTGTATAAGTTACATCAGTACCATCAGTTTCTTTTAATGCTTTAAAAGTTCCTCCAGTGTTTGTTGATGCGACTTGGAATGTTACAGCAGTGCCTGTCATAGCTGCAGGAAATATAATTCCTGATAATAATAAACCATCTGTATCTACTGCAGTTGATACTGTTGTATTTTCAGATATATCTATTGTTACAGCTTTTGTCTTAAATAAATTCTTACCTGCTACTGGCATTTATTCTCCTAAATCTTATTTTTATATTCTAACAGAAGAAAAGGTGGGAGGTGGAATTCCCACCTAATCTTCAAATATTTATCTTTAGCTTACGCCATTGATAACTGCGTGATATTCGGCAGGTCCTTTATCAAGACCAATTTCCATATAAACACGCTTTGATACTGCGGCTGCATCATCATTATCTGTATCTTCTACGAAGACACCACCTTTACCTGGGATGTTTAAGAAACAAACATCTAAGTAAGCAAGGTCCAAAATGAATGCTTGGTCAGCAGGAACGAATTCGTTAACTGCTAGTCCAATGTTTCCAAATGGAGTAATGATACTGTCAATATTGACACCTGCAATGTTTCTATCTCTAGGCAATACTGCCATTTGGTTAGAACCACTCTTAACAAGGTTTTGGTTCAAGTCTAAGATTGAACCTGGTCTTGCGAAAAGTACAGGGTTTTGCATTGGAGCTCCTGCATCATACATTAATTTTAATGTTTCTGCGAGTGCATCAAAGTCAAGACCTTGTGCATCTCCTGCTCCATCTCCTGTTGTATCATGGGCGTATGCTGATGAACCATTTCCTGATGCTACCCATTCTGCGATGCCTCTCATCTCTCTTGGGTTACCATCTGTTCCATCATTGAATGTAGCATTAAAGAATTCCCACTCAACTTCTCTTGCGATTTTGCTAAGTAGTTCTTCTAATTGAAATGCCATTTCATCTTGCACTGGGTTAGAACCTTCAAATGCTGCTGTTCCAGTTCCCATAGCTTGTGAGTTCAAATATCCTGTAGATGCCAAAGCGGAGTAGGTAAGTTTAATACCTTGGTTCCAAATTTGAACACAGTCTATTGCAGAACTTCTGCTTCTACCAAAATAAGCAGGTTGTCCACCTTCAGCAACAGTTGTATATCCTGATACTGTAGGTGTATCTACTTTTTGAGTTTGGAAAACTGGAGAATTAAGAAGTTTACCACCTGTTAAACCACCAACCATTGATAGTAAAGGTGTTCTTCTAGCACCAACTTTGAATAGTTCGCCAGTAAAATTGTTAATTTCAGATACTGAAATTGGGTCTGGTGAGCCTATAGCTGCCATTATTTTCTCCTAAATTTTTTGGTTTAGGAGGATTATTCTCCTAAACGCTACTTGTCTTCTAGCTCATTGAGAGCTTTTAATTTTGTAGCAATACTGTCTCTAACACGACCAGTTTGTTGAGCTTCAGCTATTTGGTCTTTTACACTTTGGTTGGCATTTACAGCTTGTGCTTGACTTGCAAGATTGTCTAATCTTTCCTGTCCTGCGTTTACTGTCTCACGAAAACTGTCTTGCTGCCCAAATACTTCTTCTCCAAATTCTTCGGCTACAAATGCTTTAAGTGCATCTGCTGCCAAATCGCCTTCGTACATTTGGTCGGCTGCTTTACCTATTCCTTTAGTCCTATCTAAACCTATTTGTTTAAACAAGTTATCTCGTTCTGCGATTTGATACTGTGCAAGTTCATCTCTAAGAGCTTTATTCTCTTCTCGAATAGCTTTCCAGTTCTTATCTTCAGAACCAGTTTCCTGGACTTCAGTTTCGTTAGTTACTTCTTCAGACATGTATTGTCTCCTATTCCTATAAATAATATTTTTGCAAGTGCCATTTATGTCATGCACTGGGACTACTACATATTATTTATTTTCCATGTCTTGTATGTAGGCATCAAGACAGTTCTCGTATCAAAGGTCTAGTTTAACCACCCGCACCTTAGTAGAGTGTCAAATTTATTATATCATAATTTATTTAAATGCAAGCTGTTTAAACAAGTAGTTATTGTGCTTCTAATCCTACTACTGCACCTTCTCTTGTTGTAGCGGCACCTGCTTGTATAGAACTTTCAGACACTGCTTGTGCTTGTGTTCTTCTTATTAATGATAACTCTTGTGGAGATAGTCCCGCTACTCCTGTAGCTATATCTTCCTCTGTTATATCTATTCCTCTAGCTGAACCTGCTCTCGTTAAACCTGATAGTTCTTCAGTCCTAGAAAATACTGATGCTGCATCTCTTTGTGAAATATCAGCCTCTACAAACTTTTCTGCTGTAGTTAATCCTATTGTTGTACCTGCAATCTCTGCTTCAGCAAGTATTTGTGATGTAAGTATTTGATTTTCCAATACAGCTTGTGATATATCAGGGCTAATAAACATAGCAAACAAAGCTGTCTCATCTAATCCATAACCATATTGTTCATTAAATACTTCTAATACTTGGTCTTTATTATTAATTAATTGCTCATAACCAAACTGTAATCTAGCGGAGAACTCTTCTATGTTTACATCTCCACCAATAGCTTCTACTATTTCATCAGCAAATATATCAGGATTTAAATTGTAATTTCTAAGTTGGTCCTTCATACTATCTTTAAGTTCTAAGTACTGTACTTCTGTCATTCTCAATGTACCATCTTCTCTTCTAATACCAGGGAAAGCTCTAGCGAATGCATCGCTACCTCTAACTGTAGCTAAGGCTATATCAATACTTCCTGTTTCAGTCCATTTCATAATTAAATCATCAAGTATGTTTGAAGGAAAGTATGGATACAAAGCGGCTGCATCTGCTTTAGTAGGAGTATATACTTGTGTCTCCTCTTCAAATACAGGCTCTTTCTCTTCATCTTTACTACCATAAATATTTGAACCTTCAAAAGTTTTAAGAAAATCTTGTATTATACCTAATGCTTTGGTTTCTGCATTTGCTAACTCTTGTTCAGCCGCACTAAAAGTTGGAACTCCAGTAGTAGATACTACTACTTCTTCTACATCTTCGTTTCCTGCCATATCTTTAGCATCTTGAATATCTGTATAACCTCTAGCTTGTGCAACTCTTGGGTCAGCAAAAAATTCTATTTCACCTGTGTTTGGATTTTTACCTACTGTAACCATTATTCAAATACTCCTGAATATGCTTGTGGTACTCTTGATGCTAAATCATCTAAGAATTGATTTTTAATTCCTGGGCTATCAAGAAATTTTCCTCTTACTTGTTTATCAAATTCCATATAATCTCCATTAGATTTAATTATTAAATCATTTATTATATCTTTTTGGCTTGGTGTTAGCTCTACAATTTGATTTCCTGTAACGCCATTGATAAGTCTTGATGCTCTGTTTGAGTAGTATCCATTCCAGGTAGCATAGTTAGAACCTTTAAACATAGGATATAAAGTATCGTGTTGCATTTGTAATTCATTCTTAACACCTTCTACATCTCCTGCTCTTACTCTTGCGGCAAGTTTATAAAATGCTCCTGATTGCTTCATAGCTTCGTATGTAGGAACTCCTAGAATATCTACAATGTATCCTTTAGCAGTTGATTGACCTGTATTGACACCAGTAAATTTACCTACAAATGGTTGTAATACTTCAGGCAATAAATCTTTACCGCCTAATAAATCTAAATAAGTTTCATCATCAATGTAATCTAAGAGAGTATCTACTTCTTCTGCATCTATTTGAAATGTAGTTACTGCTGTTGCTAATGCTTCAGCTAGTTCATTAATTGGTCCTTGCATATTCCTAGATATAATACCTTCTTTGATGTTGACAATGTTTGTAGAAATATCTTTTTTAATTCCATCAGGGTCAGAATAATATTTAAC
>Ga0255751_10005235_pt1 | contig 11582 bp, 9 predicted proteins | sample 071ome_20_FD_179951 | JGI IMG/M metagenome (GOLD analysis project Ga0255751, IMG submission 179951) | Coastal salt marsh microbial communities from the Groves Creek Marsh, Skidaway Island, Georgia - 071412BT metaG (version 2) | ecosystem: Environmental > Aquatic > Marine > Intertidal zone > Salt...
TCCTGGAATTGATTTAGGTCCAGATCCAGGCAGTAAAGTTCAGGTAGCACCCAGCACAGATAACAAAATAGGTATAGCATATGGTAAAAACTTTTTAAGTGGACCTATCACAGACATTGCTATATCAAATGAAAACCAAACTATGCATTTTTGTATCACATTAAGTGAATATGTAGATGGTGGCACATACAGTGTGGGGCAGATATTTAAAAATGCTGGTGTTTGTAGTTTTAGTGGTGCTAATTTAAGTTCTGTAACAGAGCAAGATGGCAGAATAAACAGAGATTTAGTTGGTGATATGAGGGTAAGAGTATATGCTGGTAGCACAGACAGTGCTAACATGGTGTTTCCCACATCAGGAGCAGTAGATGCCACCACAATGATGCCACATTGGACAAATACTACATCATACAGTATGGAAGGCTTAGTGTTTGCTATGGTGGAAGTGGATTATGATGCTGAAAATGGTCTAACTGGTTTACCACCAATGACATTTGAATTAAACAACAGCATAAAAAACCCAGGTAATGTGTTATATGACTATTTGACTAACACAAGATATGGTGCAGGTATCAGCACAGACCTTATTGATACAACTTCAATAACAGGCACAGCAAATACCAGTTTATATGGTTATAGTGCAGAACAAATAACATACACTGACAATGCTAATGTAAGTCAAACACAGGATAGATGGCAAATTAATGGATATCTCAGCACATATAAAGATTGTGCAGAAAATATTGCAAGAATATGTCAAGCAAGTGCCACATTCTTTACTTTTGATGCCAAACAGGGTAAATTTAAGGCTATACCAAACAGACCAACCTCATCAACATTCAGTTTAACAGATGACAACATTGTAAGTAAAATAAAAATATCCAGCACAGAATTATACAGTTTGTTTAACAAAGCACAAATTGAATTTGCTGACAAAAACAGAAGAGATCAAACAAACACCGTGTTTGTGGAAACACCTGCTGGTGAATTAAATCCCAATGAACCAGAAAACACTATTGTGATGCGTATGGATTTAATTAACGACAATATTCGTGCTGAATCACTTGCTAATTTGGATTTAAGCCAGAGCAGAAACGGTATGGTAATACAATTGGAAACAGATTTTTCAGGAATGCAAATAGATGTTGGAGATGTTGTTGACATAACTAATTCAGATTTTGGATTTTCAGCAAAAGAGTTTCGTGTTATTAGACATGAAGAATTAATCAGTGATGAAGGCATGGTGACTTGCGGTTTAACATTATTGGAATATGAACCAAATGTTTATGTGACACCTGCTGTAACAGAAACTGATGAAGCCGGAGGAAATGTTAGCATACCAGTTATACCACCGGGTATTGTTGTGCCACCAGACATATTTAGTGCTATAATAGAAAACATAGATGACAGCACATACACTGTGACACCTCCAGGAGGATCAGGTGCTATATTCACAGTGTTTAAGGATGTTATAAATGGAACTTATAGATCAGTATATCCATCAACAGCAGGTTCAGGTTACAGTGTGGGTGACACAATTGAAGTAGATGGTGCTTATTTGCGTGGACAACCAGGCACACACAATTTAACTTTTACAGTAGACACTATTGATGGTGGTGGTGGTGTTATATCACCAACAGGTAATGTGTCAGGTAATGCCAGTGTGTTCAATCCCATAATATTTGGAAACAATGTGCCCAGAGAAAATTTGGGTAATATTGCTGTAGGAGGACAAATAGAGGATAAGCCGGCTGCTAAATTAAATTTAAGTAATGCGGCTTCTTATCAAGCATTAACATCAGTTAGAGAATTAGATTTTACGTCAGGAACAGGTATTGAACCTGGTGATTACAGTTTTATGAGTGCAGGACAGCCTGTAGGAAGTGTTCCTGCTAATACATTAGTTGATTTTTCGTTTGTTTCAGATGTTCAAATAGAATATGCTAATGGTAATGTTCAAATAAATTCTTTTGGTCCAGCATTTACTAATTTTGATACAGCACCAGCAATTATGGAAGCCAATAAAAAAATTACTATTAGTGAGGGTGCAGTAAGAGGAAATGTTCAATTAAGAGGTTATAACACTATGGATCTAAGTGCAGGTGGCAGTAGAGGTTTTGCCTCTATGAGATATGACATGGTGAGATTGAATAAAGGAGATATATTTTAATGAAATATTATATTTTATATTATACATCTACAGGTGACATTAGCACACAATTAGGTATGACAGAAAAAACATTGCAAAGAACTTTGCAAAGTAATCCAGATTTGTCATATTTAGAAGGCAGAGTTTCTGATGTAGATCAATACAGAATAAATATTTCAACAGATACACCGTTTGTGGAAAGTAAACCAGCACCCACAATTAATGTGTCAGCACACATAAGAGAAGTAAGAACAAAATTATTAAAAATGTGTGATTGGACACAGACTGAAGATTCACCATTAAGTGCAGGAAAAAAAGCAGAATGGGCCACATACAGACAAGCATTACGTGATATGCCTGATACTTGTAGCGATTGTGCTACAGTAGATGATATAACTTGGCCTACTAAACCAGGAGCATAAATGAGTTCTACAAAACCAGGTTTTTATACTAATCCATTATTAGTTGTGAATGATGGTAATGCTTTTGAAAATGTATTTACAATAACACCCAGTTTATCAAACAGCAATTCAACAATAAATTATGACATTACAAGTAATAGGCCTGGTATAACCATAGGTTATAATGTAGTAGATATAGATAGCAATTATTTTACAAGTGCCACAACAGGAAATGTTACATTGGACGGTAATGGTAATGGCACTGTTAGTTTAAATGCTAATATAGGTCATAATTATGCTAATACTGATCCTGTTTCTTTTACATTTAATCTAAGTAGTCAATATCATAGATCAAGTATTTTAGCAGAAAATACTAATGTAACACTTGTTCAACCAACACAATTAAGTGCTACAGGAGGAACAGTCACAGAAACAGATAGTGGAAATGGTTTTGTTTATGCAGGATATAAAGTTCATTCATTTACATCTAATGCTAACTTGGTAATTAGTGATTTAGGCGGCAATGCAGATTTAGAATTTAGCACATTATTAATTGGTGGCGGTGGTGCTGGAGGTAGAGGTTATACAAGGAATACAATATTCCTTGGTGCATATCAAGGTTTTGATAGAAGAAGTGGATCAGGTGGAGGCGGAGGTGGTGCCAATACAACTTCCATAGCAATAAGCAATTTAAGTGTTTCAAGTTATCCTGTAGTTATAGGAACAGGAGGAACAACTGGATACATCAATCCACCATTTAATACACAATTTTATTTAAACAATGGAACAGCCAGTAGTGTATTTGGACTAACAGCAGGAGCAGGAACAGGAGTATTATTAGTTGATAAACATAATGTTACTACTACTGGTGTAAATTATGGAGAATATACCACAAGAGCAGGCCGTTCAGGTATACCACCAACTAATTTAGGTGGATATGCTTTTAGTTATGGTTTACAAGAAGCAGTGACTAGATTGTCAACATACGCAGGTGGAGGCGGCAGTGCTTCTACTGAAGGTGCTAATGCTTCTAATAGTGGAGTAGGTCCAGCAGGTAATGGTTCAGCAGGTATAAGCAGTGAAATAACAGGTGCTAATGTTACATATGGCGGATCCGGAGGCGGAGGTGGCATATGGACTAGTCCCAGTTCAGCAGGTTCTGGTGGTGCCGGAGGCGGTGGTGCTGGAGCAAACGGTTCACAATACTCTAACAGTGAAGGTAATGATGCTACATTTTATGGAGGTGGTGGTGGAGGTGCCAGTGCATCTGGCGAAGATACTAGTGGTGGCCTTAATAATATAGATAAAGTTGGGGGAGATGGCTATCAGGGTATAGTCATTTTGAGATATTTACACAAATATAAGAACTTTAGCATAACCTAGAAAGCCTATTTGTATAAATAGTATTAACAAATATTTTGTTATGCCTTAGTATAACAATCTTAGCCCTTAGGAGAATAACATGTCAGGTCGTTTACTTTCGTTTAAAGAATACATTGGATCGGCGAATAATGTTCAAGTAATTGAACTTTTTCCCAGAAGTCAAAAAACATTTACATATAATTTTGGTTCAGATGTATCAGGTTACCAATTTTCAGCAGATTATCAATCACTTTTATTATCAGATGTTGCATATGATAGAGTTACGGGTGATCCCAATTTTGCTGATACCACAGTGAGTGGATATTTTACTAACACAGCAAATGTTAGTCCTTCAAATATCAATAATGCTTCAGCGGCAAGTGGAACTGTTACATTAACAATACCAGAAAACAGATATACTGGTAATATATTACCAAATGCCAGAGCAAATGTTGTAATGACAGTTCTTAGTTTTCAATGGACTACCGACGATTCTCCAGTTCAACAAGATTTACATAGATGGGCAATTATTGAAAGATTTGACCCACAAGTAGGAAAAGTTCCAGGAGATCCCGCAGACGAAGCCAGTTTTGTAGCACTATAGGAGTAAACAATGGCAAATATAACAGCAACAGGCTCCTTTAGCAACATAGCAGTAACTTCAAGTCTAAGTAACATCACAGTTACTGACACAGCCAGTAATATCACAGTAACAAATGTTGCCACAGTAAGTGCTAATGTGGGGGTTACATCCACATTAACAAATGTCACAGTAACAGGATTAGCAGAAGTATCAAATGCTACTATTAGAAATGCACTCAGTGTAAATGATACGGGTGGTGATGGCAGTTTAACATACAGCAATGCTACAGGTATTTTTACATACACAGGTCCTAGTGCTAGTGAAGTAAGAGCACATTTATTTGCCACAGACGCAGGTGGTGATGGCTCTTTTTCTTATGATAATGGTTCAGGAGTATTTACATACACAGGACCTAATCAAACAGAAGCAAATGCCAGAATAGCGGCGGCACCCAGCCAAGTAAGATCACATTTATCAAATACATCACCTATAACATATGATAGTTCTACTGGTGTAATAGGTTTAGAACAAACTTTAGATGATTTAACTTTACTTAAATGGCAAGAAACTGTAGTTGAAAATGGTAATGTAAGTGGTAATGTAAGTTTTGATATAAGTGCAGGAACAATACACAAAGCAACTGTAGTAGGAAATATTACCAATATAACTTTTGCAAATATTAGTTCTGGTGGTTCAGCGGCTGTTATGTTACAACAGGATGGTATAGGTGCTTGGGACATAGATGCTACATTGTTTACAGATTGGTTATGGGTAGGTGATTATAAAACATTAAATGCAACACCTAATTCTAATACATTAATAAGTGTGACATATGATGGCACAGATTACAAAGCAAGTTTAGTTAGATTTGATGATTATGCGGCAAATGTTGAAGCAGTTATAAATTCAGTAGTTAATAAAGCATATGTTGATGCTTTAGGTGTTGATGCGGCTACATTAGATGGTAATGTTGCCAGTTATTATTTAGATTATAATAATTTTACAAATACACCAACAATACCTGCTACAACAGATGATTTACCAGAGGGTAGTGCTAATCTATATTATACCACAGCAAGAGCAAACAGTGCCATAACAACATATTTTGGTGATAATGCTAATAGCCCATTCACAATAAACGGTAATTTACAAGTTCAGGGCAATATAGATTATGTGAATGTAGAAGATTTACTGGTCAATGATCAAAGCATAACACTTAATTTTGGTAATGCCACAGCCAGAGATGCATTCATATATGTTGACAGAAGCGGTAGTGTATTAAATAACGCTCATATTAAATGGAATGAAACAAGCGATCAATGGGAAATATATGATGGCACCAGCACTTATGTTATTCCAAGAAGCACCTCAGATTTAGCAGAAGGAACAAATCTATACTGGACAACAGATAGAGGTAATACAAATAGTGATGCTTGGATAACAACAAAAACAACAACAGATTTAGCAGAAGGAACAAATTTATATTTCAGTAATACTAATTTAGCAACATCAAGCACAACACATTTACCTGAAGGAACTAACTTATATTATACAGATGCCAGAGTGGATTCACATTTATCAGGTGGATATGGTATAACATATACTAGTGGTGTAATAGAAACAACAAACGCAGAAATACAAGCACAGGCTAATGTAGCATTTGGTAATAATACTACTGACAATTTAACAGAAGGCGCCACTAATTTATATTACAGTGATAGCAAAGTTGATACACATCTTAATACAGGCACAGCATCTAGTGGAGAAGTATTAAGTTGGACAGGTTCAGATTATGACTGGGTCGCTCAAACAGGTGGTTATAGTAATGCTAATGTGGCAGATTATCTGTTAGACACAGGTATTCAAAAGAAAGCACACACCGTATTTGTTCAGGATTTAGCACTTAGTCCAGATGCCGCTAATGCTCAATTAGGATTTTATTTCCCTAATGGTTCAGGCACAACAGGACAAGTTCTTAAATTTGATAGTGCCACACAATTAACACAGGCATTCTTAGATACTGGTAATGTAACAGAAAGCACTAATTTATATTATACAACAGCAAGAGCAAACAGTGCCATAGATGCTTATGTAACAGGCGGTAATGCTATTACAGTAAGCAGTGGTGTTGTAAGTTTAGATAACACAGCAGTTACACCTAAAACATATGGTGATGCCACAAATGTAGCACAAATAACAGTTGATCAACAGGGTAGAATCACAGGCGTAAGTAATGTTGCTATAAGTGGTGGCGGTGGCACATATGGTAATGCCAATGTTCAGAACTTCTTAGAAAATGGATATAGTGCGGCTAACATAGACGCAAACGACATAGTTGCTGTAACATTTACAGGTGATGGTAGTGATTTAACAGATGTTCGTGCAGAAAGTGTAGAAGTAACACTTAAAAATAATACTGGCACACAAATAGATAAAGGTTATCCAGTTCACGCAATAGATTATAGTGGTAGTGGTGAAGTAATATGTATTTTAGCAGATGCCGGTAATGCAGAAACAATGCCAGCACACTTTATAGCACAAGATAACTTAACAGCAAGTGGCGGAACTGGTAGAGGTATATTAGCAGGTAGAATACAAAATGTAGATACTAGTTCGTTTAGTATAGGTGACACAATATATGTAGCAGTAGGTGGTGGATATGCCAACGTTGCTCCAAGTGGTGAAGCAAATGTTATACAGAATTTAGGTGTAGTAACAAGGATAGATGCTAGTGCAGGTGGCGGTGAAGTTATGGGTGCAGGTCGTGCCGCGGCAACACCAGCACTTAACACAGGAAATATCTTTATAGGTGATGCACAGAATAACAGTTCAACAGCAACACTTGACACCAGCATAGTTCCTGAGAATGGTAATTTATACTACACTGACGCAAGAGTTCAATCAAACACAGCCGCAGATACAGGCTTAGTTCACACTACTGGTGATGAAACAGTAGGTGGTGACAAAACATTTACAGATTTAATTAATGTTGTTCCTAGCGGTAGCACAGATGGTATAACAATTACAAATGAAAACAGTTCAACACCTTTCATATTACAATCAAACAGTGCTGGTGGAGTTAGATTAATTTGGACTCAAGCAAATGACAGTGCTGATGGTGGTGATATTACAGCATTCAAATCCAGAGGTTCACTGACAACACCCACAGCCACAGAATTTGGTGATAGTGTATTTGATTTCCTTGCAAGGCCAAGCACCACAAACAACAATAAAACAGGTGTGGGTTTTGGTTTTGATGTTGAGCACACAACGGCCACAGCAAACGCAGAGGGCGGTGCAGTAAACACAGTATTCACACAAACCAGTCAGGATAACCTTTTTGTTGATAACCGTGCTTATTACACAAGTAAAGGATCATTCAAAATAGGCCCTGGTGTAGTAGATATAAATTCAGATCAATTACGCAACAGAGGTGACACTGTTATAGGTAATGGTGGTGATACAAATTATATTTCTTTTGCAGACACAGAAGCAAAATTAATATTTGATAAAAGTAATGTATCCAGCACTAATAATGTAAGTATTAAAATTAACAGTTGGAGTAATAGAAATCTTTGGACTATAGGTTTTAGTGGGTTTACTCCAGGATCCTTTGGTTATGAAATGGGCAATGCTCAAAGTGTATTAATAGCAATTGACCGTATAGGTTCTGAATATAATGGTGACAAATACTTGCCAGATGGATTAGCAGTCACAGTGGGAGGCACTATAAGTGGAGAAGGTGCGAATGCTAGTGGACAAACATATTATGTTAGAAAATGGTTGGATGATGGTCCTGTTACAGGTGATAATGCTAATAATGTATATTATGAATTATACACAGATAGTGCATTAACCACACCATTAACATATAATGATTTAGTTCCAAGTCCAGCATTTTATAAATTTCTGCTTAACCTTGGTGGATACATAAATTATGCAACTAAACCAGCACAGGGTAATGTGTTCGTAGACTCATATACAACTACTGGTAGCGGAACAGGAAGTAAATTCCAAGTAAACAGATATAATGGCTCATATAATGCTATAGGGTTTACAGCAAATCCTTTTGGATACGGAGGAATTTACAATCCTAATGCAGGAACTGGACATGTTGTAGGTGATACTATAACTATAAGCGGTGCCAATTTAAAAGGTATAGCAACCACAAACGATTTAACATTCACAGTGGATAGTGTAGATGGTTCAGGCGGTATCACAAGTATAGGTAATATCACAGGAACAGCATATCAAATTACAGATCAAGAATGGTCTTTTGAAATGGATCAAACAACTGATAATTTATATGTTAAAGATGATGGTATAACTAAATTCACATTTACTCCTAACGGTGTAGCACTAAAACAATTTAATGAAACAGTAGTTGCTTTAGGTAATCAAAGCGGTAATGTAAGTGCTAATATAGATGCTGTAAACGGTAGTATATTCACAATGACAGCAGTGGGTAATGTTACAATAAACACAATACCTAACGCACAAGCAGGTAGCAGTTATACACTAAAAATTACACAAGACGGAACAGGTAGTAGAACATTAAGCAGTTCATTTAAGTATTTACAAGGCAACAGCACATTATCAACTGGTGCAGGAAACATTGATGTTATAAGTGTTGTTTATGATGGAACCGATTATTTGGCTTCATTAACACATGATTATAAGTAGAGGTTATAATGCCCTTTAGTGCAAGAGTAGGATTTTTTGGATTAGCAGAAGCAGGTGCTCCTGCTCCACCTCCAGCGCCAATTAATTGGTATGAATATGATCGTGCTAATTACGAACCCATAAGTGAAAGTTTAACTGGTGGCACTGTAACAGATACAACATTTACAGTAAGTGCTATGAGCCCTTCATTATCATACAGAGCCGGTGTAGCACATCCAAATGGTAATATATATTGTATGCCCAGAAATGCCAGCACAGGTTTATTGGAAATAGATCCTGTTAATGAAACAAGCACAACATATACATATGGTGATTTAGGTTTATTAAATAGCACAGGACAAGCATATTTTCATAGTTGTTGTATAACTGAAAGCGGAAACATTTTAGCAGTGCCGTTTAATTATGATTATATAATGCAGGTTGATCCTGTTGCTCAAACAGCAACTAAATTCGGGCTTACAGGCAGAGATAGTGGTCCTTTCACAAGTAGTGTTCAATTCACAGGATGCGTATTAGCACCTAATGGCAATGTAATTGCTATGCCTCAACAATATGGTGATTTCTTAGATATAGATCCTGTTACAGAAACAGTCACAGTAACAGATTTTGGATTAACATTAAGAAGTGGCACCAATGAATTTTTTGGAGGCACTAGAAGTTTTCAGGATGATAAAATATATCCAAGCCCGTTAAGATATCAGGGTATAGTTGCCATTGATGCTGTGGCAGGAACAGCAACTACAAATCAATATTCACAAAGTTGGCCAGTCACAAACAATCATTATGGTGCAAGTTGTGACAAATATGGTAGAATAATATATGTGGGAGGAGAAAGCAGTGTGCCACATAGAATATTTGATCCTGATTCAAACACTGCCAGCACATTTACACTAAGTGGCACATCTTATGGTAGTCAACAGGGTGCTGACGGCAATGTTTATACAATATCAAAAGGAACAGCAACCAGAAAGATTGTGTTTACTTCAAACACAGACGTGAGTCCCAGTATCACAACAGAAAATGCTGATACTGGAAACAAAATGATCAGTGCAACAGCAACAAGTGGACACACTATAATATTGCGTGATGGTAGTAGTAGCACAGCCTTAAAATTAGATACAAGTGCTAACACAAGCATAGATAATTTTGCTAATGTAACAATGACACCGTATATGAATTCAGGTAGAATATAATGATACAAAGTGTTTATAGAATAGATACAGGTAGATATTGCGGATGCACCGCAACACCACATGATTATGACACTGAAATATTTGGATTAACAGATCAAACACCACCAGAATTTGATGAATTTACACAAATGGCATACTGGGTAGATGGTGCTTGGGAAATAAGAACAATATAGGAGAATGATATGCCAATGGGAAAAGGCCAACGAGGCGGAAAAAAGAAAAAGAAAAAAGGCTCAAAAAGAGGTTGATTGGTTAAAGTATTTTAACCATATAAAGGGCGTATGCCCTTGGAGTCTGAGAGCATATATGCAGGATAAAATTTTAGTGTGGACAGATGCTGAAAGAAGATATAAAACACTATCTAAGTTATTTACTTCAACCAACCACGAAGCATTTGTCTACACTTTTCCCAGTATGTCTGCAGATTGGCTAGAGTCACAGTGTGAGTTACTCAATAAAACACAAACAGAGTGTGAGTGGCTCTGGTCACATCCAGACGCAGATAGTGGAGAAGGAAATTCAACTCCTGTGCCGGTTTTAATCCAGCAGGACAGAGAAATGTTAAATACATTGAGAGAAAAAATAGGATATACAGATGAATAAAGAACAATTATTAGAATATTTGATAGATAATCATGCTGATTGTGGTATCAAAGGAAAACATTGTGCTGATAAAATACAATTTGGCCAAATTACAACAACAGAACAAGTTGACGAGTTTATAAATGGCTAAGCGTATTACAACAGAGCAATTACATGCAGAAATTAAGGTTATAAAAGAAAACCATTTAGCCCATATACACGATTGCATACACAGACTGGAATCTGATGTAAAGGACAATAGAAAGTTCTTTACAGAGCGTTTGGACAGACTGGATTCCCGTATTTACTGGATTTTGGGCACAATAATTGCAACTTTAGCCACAGTTATTGGCAGTATATTAGTCTAAATAATCTGTAAAAAATCACAAAAAAGCATAAATAGTATTGTAAAGGGCAACCCCTTTAGCATGTTTCATGCTATTCCTCATAAATGTTGCCAAATTTTATGACTCCGGTAGTAATTACTGATTCGAATTTGCCCTTTACACCCCATATTCCATAATGGGAAATTCTTTTATGACAATAAGTGGGCCTATTTTTTAGGCCCATTTTTTTGACTTTTGTATAAATAGAGTTGAAGGCAACATTATATATTGACAGATTTTAGA
>Ga0255751_10005239_pt1 | contig 11576 bp, 15 predicted proteins | sample 071ome_20_FD_179951 | JGI IMG/M metagenome (GOLD analysis project Ga0255751, IMG submission 179951) | Coastal salt marsh microbial communities from the Groves Creek Marsh, Skidaway Island, Georgia - 071412BT metaG (version 2) | ecosystem: Environmental > Aquatic > Marine > Intertidal zone >...
TGCCGTCAGTCATCATCTCAAAGTCACCTTCTTCAAATCCTTTACGGATGAAGTCGGTAATGACATGAGACTTCTCATGGTCATTCTCAATACCATACACATTCCAGAAGTGAACGGTAAGACCTTTCAGAGTTTGAGTATACAACTCACCAACCCTCTTCATCACACCATACGGAGAGTAACTCATGTTACTCATCTGAGATGATGCAAACACAAACCTCTTATTATACTTTTCAAGAAGACCAAAGACATTTGCCATCAATCTAGTATTGTTATTGATGAATTGGAATGTGTGTTGATACTTCTTAAGGTATCTTGACCCACCAACATCAAACGCAAGGAAGAAAACAAAATCGGACTCAGAAATACACCACTCCAACTTTGGGTTTGGGATGATTGTCAGGTCTTCATCTTGTCCATTCACAACATCAAACTCATAGATTTGATGATTTCTTTCTTTGAGATACTCTGTCAGATAAGCACCTATCTGTCCACTGGACCCAAGGATTGTTACTTTCATGCCTTATATTTGTTTAGATATGTTTGCTTTGAATAGTATTCAAGCAGTTGCTCTCTATCCATTGATTGTATTTTTTCCCACTCACCCATATTTGATTGCATGTGAGGGTTAGTAAACCACGAATTCTCACCTCTGGAATGCTCCAGATGATAGATAAAATCTACTACTCTACCGACATTATAACCTAATGTAGTAAATCTGTAAAATCTCTCCTTATCTTCTGGTGCATATGCTTTGAAGTTTTCATTCTCCATACCACCATCAATATAGACACTTCTCCTAAAGAATTGTGCCCAACCAAAATCAGAGGTATGTGTCTTAGAGTTTTTATCCAAAACAGAAAAATCCGAATTCTCCAAGAATGAAGACACTACTTCATCAGTTGCATTGACTTGCTTCTGATACATTCCTTGACCATAAGGATAAATGACATCATGTGTATTGTGAAGGATAGATTGATATGCTTCATGATATGAATCTATTGGAAGAAGCACATCACAATCATAATTAACAACAATCTCAGTGTCTGCTTCCATAATCATTTCATTCAGTACTTTCTGTCTATGAAATAAAGGAGCATCACTCTTTTCAAAGATGTGATTGACATTTATATCAACATCTAATATTTCTTTTAGAATAGGTAGTGCTTCATTCTGAAATACTGATTCAGAATCTACTTCCTTGATGATGATATTAGTATCAAAGTTTTCTAGAAGAAATGCTGTAGTTGTGATGACATTACGAAGTCTATCAGATGACTCTATTCTGATAGGTATGATAAAGGTTGCTTCAGTTAGGTCTTTCATAGTTGAGTTTTGATCCAATCAAGAATATCAGTCTTTGGTTTCCAGGTAAGTTCCGCCTTTGCTTTTCTAATATCAGCAAGAGTTTCTCTCATCTCACCGGGTCTACCGGACAAGTGAATTTGATTATCACTTATAGCATCTGCAATCTCTTGAATGCTCCAGTTTTTACCATATCCAATATTGTAAACTTCACCCCAAGTTTCCAATTCTTCAAAACTGATAGCAGCATTTGCACTCACAACATCAGAGACATGAATGAAATCTCTTTTCTGCAATCCATCACCAAAGATAGTGAGTGCTTCACCTTCTCTACGCATCTTAAGAAACTTACTGACTGCTGGAGCATATGTGCCAACATGTCTTGCACGCTCACCATATACATTGGTATACCTGAATGCAGTGGTCTTCATACCATACAAAGGATAGTATGCTTTTACCAGTTGCTCACCAGATAGTTTACCAATAGCATATGCATTCAAAGGGTCTTCACGCATTGTCTCAACGTTAGGAATAGGATTTCTATTTCCATAACATGCTGAGGTTGAAGAATAGATTAGTTTCTCCACTCCAGATAAACGTGCAGCTTCAAGTACATTGGCAGTGCCCATAACCTGTGTGGAGATTGTGGGAAGTGGATTATCTACAGATGCCTGAACACTTGCCTTTGCAGCAAGGTGATAGACATAATCTACCCCCCTAAAAAGAGGTGCAATGTCGGCAAAGTTTCTAATATCTACTTTGTGATTTTGAGTATTGTTATTCCAATAGTATTCATCGTGCCCATCAGAGCTTTCATTGTCAATAACAATAACTTCATGTCCAAGTGATAAAAGTCTATCTACAAGGTGCGACCCAATAAATCCCGCACCACCTGTCACCAATGATTTTTTCATTTGCAAGCATCCTCCAAATACTCAAATACTTCCTGAGGGTTTCTTATTTTATTAATTCCTGCACCCCTATCTATACAGTCTTGACAAGCATAATATATTGATTCATTTTTTAATACTCTATCATGGAGAGCATAATTTGGATTTGTATCTTTCTCATTATTTGTAAGATACACAACTTTTTTTGGTTGACATGGACTCAACATCATATTATGAAATGCACTTCCAATACATCCAGTAAGTATACCAGCACCAGAAATAATTGACAATTGTTCAGACAAGGAAATAGATTCAAAGTGAAAAATTGACCATCCAGCATTCAGCAACATATTCTCAAGGTCTTCTTCACCAAAAGTCCACCTTTTATGCTTTGTAAGTTTTGTTCTGGAAAGATATACTTTTTTATTTTTTATTGGGTTTACCTCACATGTTAAATTGCGATACTTTGCAAGAGTATCAATATGTTTATCAATAACTTGATAGCAATTAATCATTGTTGGTTTGGAAAAATATAACTTCTCAACCTTGATGTTTTTATGGTTTGGATTTATATACACAATATTAAATCCCAATTCTTCTAAAACATTTGTGATATTTTTTAAATATATACCATCTTCAAAAACATTAACCAAAATATTTTTGGTGGGACAATTATGGAAAACATGATAAAATCTAGCCAAAGATTCTGTAATAAAGTGTCCCCAATGACCAGAATTCATATGACTTATATAAAAACACTCATCTATTTCATAATCATATTCTAAGTTATTAATCTCTGTAGGAGGATTATGCTTCAAATGACCATTCATTCTTTGAAGTGCTGAAGAGACTTGAAGTTTTCCATTATCATAAACACCCCATCTGGGAACAATTATAGCATCAATCAATTCATAAGGATGGTCTGGATAATCAGAAGAAAGATCAACATTCCAATTTTCAAAAAGTTCCTTGTCAGTGAAAGTATAGTTATTCATATATTTTTCTGAGTTTTGTTTTTACCAAAGAATCTACTTTTATTTTTTCTTTATCAACTAACTGCTGATTTCTATTATAAAAACTCGGATGTTTATTTTTATTCTTACTTTGCATTGCATAAAAATGTGCAAAATATATTCCAGTATTTACATCAAATCTAACTGATTTATGGTCACCAAAAAAATCGTGATTTCTCCACTGAAATTCCATACTCTTTTCTGGTATTACTAACCATTTATCAATCAACCTTTTACCAATCTTTGTGTTGTTTGTATTATTATATTCAGAATAGTAGAAATAATCCTTAAACCTTCTAGCATTCACATCCATTTCATGTGCAGAAATATCTAAAGATTCATTATAAGGTTCAATATTTCTATTCCCATAAATGATCGATGTTAGATTATTTTTTTCCATAAACTTAAGAATATCATCAATGGATCCATCTCGTATCATTAAAAGTTCATCAATGTCTTGATTAATTGCATATGAAGAACACCAAGCATACTTATATTTGAAGTGTTCGAACATAACATATCTTGCAAAATCAGAATCCCACGATGGAGTATTAGGACCGTGAGGCATACACCAATCAATCACATGGACTGTAACATCCATATCAACTTTGGACAATCTATCTCTCAATTCATCTACAGTATAATCATCGGAGTTATTATCATAAATTACAAATCCTTTCACATTATGTTCCAAATAATAATATCGAATCCAATCTTCTATCCAATGTATCGGTTCATTCTTTTGCATTGTCATGATACAACCAACATCTTCAAAATCAGAAGATAATTCATTTACTCGAATATCAATATTACCTTTATCATTCAATAAAGTAATTACATCATCATCAGTATCCACTAAGGTAAGTGTAACTTTATCAAGATCTAAAAAATGGTGTTTGCCATTAGCAAACTTAATTTCACTCTTCAATTCGTACAGTGGGGCACCTATTAAAAGTGTTCTATTATCTCCGAGTTTGAGTGCATCTGCAAACAATATGTCCCAATCAAATTGCTCATCATAACCTAGTCCAAGAGTTATAATATCTTTTCTTTGATTAACTGGTGTTCTTGGTTCTCTTTTAATACCCCAAGACTTTGGTATACAAATCATTTCCATGCAATTTTAACCTCAGATTTACATCCAGAAAACCACCAAGCAATTTCACTAAAAGTGCTTATAGGAGATCCAATCAAGACATTATTTTTCGATAGCAATAACATTTCAATCAAACAATCTATATTTTCATTTGTGTGATTATATGAAATAATTTTATCATTGCCAAATTTCTCTTTAATATGGTTTATTGCTGGATAATAATCAGTGGAAACGAAAAAGTTATGTCCATTATATTCTTCCATTAAAGAAATTACTTTATTCATATCAAATAGTTTTTCATTTCTAGGTCCATCATCATGCCAAGTTCTGATATGAACAGAAATAGTATCATCATCAAAAGATTTTGAAAATTTTTCTACTGATTCTAAAATAGATTCCTCTATTTTTAATTTGTTGAAACATTCAATATAAGATTTTTTTATCTCTTCTGGAATTCTTTCATATTCAAAATCAATTGTTTTTCCATAAGGAATTATTGGTTTAAATTTTTTGCCAAAAAGTTTTTCTATCTTATCGTCGATTGTAGAAAAATTTTTCGGAAGTTCATCCGGAAATACTTCAAATCTCCAACTAGATCTAACTCTTTTATCATCTACATTTTTACATTCCTTTAAATTAGAAAAATAATCATTTAACTTAGTTCCAACTAATCCTGATGGACTATGTAAAGTTGAATTCCAAACAACTTCAACATCAGGATCAATTCGCAAACAAGAAATAATATTTTTTATTCTGTTTGCCAATCCTGCCTGTAAATCAGCAACTATTGTCATTTTATTTTCTTAAATATCATCCCTGTATTTTTAAACCATTGATTCTGATTTTTACCTTGACTGGTTTTATTGTTAGAAATTTCTCTAGCTTCTTTAGTTTCTACAGAAAGATATTCATATCCATATTTTTTGAATACATTATGCCAGTATTCTTGAGGTTGGCAATTTACATGATGATGTCCACCTTGACCAGGAAGAGCTGCTGTAACAACACATATGTCTCCTCTAGAAAATAAATCCATGTAATTTTCTTGATACTCTTCTTCAACGTGCTCCAAAAACTCAATAGAATATGAGCAATCAAATGAAGTATCTTCTGGATCAAATTCCACCTTTCCTTTAGAAAAATCATGTAAAATAAAATTTTCATCTTTAGGCAATCTAGTCCAGTCTCCATCTACGCCATAACAATCAATCCCAAATTGTTTGGCATATTTTTGAGATGCTACTCCATCACCACATCCAATATCAATTAAAGATTTAATATTAAATTTCTCTTTTAAATATTGAACAAGATCTAGGTCAACATTTCCATATACTTGTCCGCCAAGATGACTAGGTAAATTACTCATAATAGATTCTCCAATAAATTAAAACCAACCTGTTTCATAATCACTTACATATATTGCTTTCACCTTTTCAACTTGTTTCTCAGACAAACTAATTTTTTGAATGTTCTGTTTACGAGTATGAATGTTGGGAAGTTCTATTTCCCATTTATTTTCAAGAAAGGGTTTAAGTTTTGCTGTGATTTCTTTAGTATCTATAACGTGATCATAGTAATTCTTTTCAAATCCAATATGATAAGTTTGAGCAACAAAGTGATACCACAAGAATCCAATATTCTTCCCCTTTAAAGATGGATGCATAAAAGGATGCTCTTTTAGAACAGAATCAAAGTTGTCAATAAAATAATCCAAGTCACAATTTTGTATTTGTTTTTCTCTAATTATTTTATCAGTATAACAGCTAATAAATCTACTTACAGGATCTCTTTTAATACAAACAGTTTCATATCCTTCAAAAGATTTAAACTCAGAATAATCATAACCATAATCATCAAGAAGAGAGTAAACATGAGGAGATTCATGGTAATATTCTTGAGTTCCTGAAATCATCATTTCTCCAGTGGCAGCATAATTTATCCAACTACGCAAAGTTGTTCCCCCTGTTTTGGGGGATTCGTACACAACAAACTTTCTCTCCTCGTCAACAAAAAATGCCATACTCTATTTCCTGAACACAATAATTATATCATCAAATCTATTTTTTACTTGCCTCATATCATAGAACTCTACATCTTTATTTCCACCAAGTTCAATATATTTTTTCTCCAAAATTTCAATATACTCATACTCAGCAATGTCCTCAATAATAATTACCCCATCCTTATTCATTTTAGGCAAATACAATTCCAAGCATTTGATTTGAGATTCTAGAGTATGAGGACCATCATCAATTATGATATCAAAGTTTGGCAACGAATTGCACATATCTTCTGTATATGCATCTCCAAAAGAAAAAGTAATTCTATCTTCATCTATGGTTTTAAATTTCCCAGACAAAGCATTATCAACTCCATATATCTTAGACTTTGGAAATGCTTGCTTCCACAGTCTTACAGAGTCACCCTCTCTAGTTCCAATTTCTAAAATGTTTAATTCTTTATCACGATAAGGTTCAAAAAAATCTTGATAGAAATGGTCAATATACGAATGTCCAGTATGCTTATCAGTTTGATTTAGATCAAACTCTTTGATTAGTTCAATAAGTTTTTTCATGTTACTATACGATTTTATTTTTTCTTTAAAACAAACACGGGTTGACGACCACCAGTTCCTCTGTCAACTAGAAAATCTCCTTCATTATATCCACTAGAAAATAGAATGTCAAACCCATCAATTAACAAGGGCCATCTTTTTTCACCATAAACTCTATGAGCATTCCAGACAACGGTGTCCATACCAATAGGAACTGCAAGATAAAGAAGTCCTTCAGATTTTAACAAAGTATCTTTCATATACTTCATTGATTCTATATCACCATTGGGATTGATTGGATCTCCATACCTACCTAAACCATCATGCTCATAAGAAGAAATAGAAAGTACTGCATCAAACTTTTCAATTTCCTTCGATTTTAGTTCATCCACTGTTAAAATACTAAGTCTTGAATCATCAGTTTCAATTTTATTATACTCAATAGTGGTAGGAATGCCTCCATAATGGATTACTACTGCTTCAAACCAAGGAGTAACTGATCCAATAATTGCTACAGTCTTATCCTTGATTGAATAATTTTCAAAACATTTATAGAGATCAAAATTTAAAGATTTGTAGTTTTTTACACCACCAGATTTTATGAACTCAATATTTTCATCAATCATCTCTTTGCTATAAAAAGCAAATCGATCATGAGCTTTAGCAGTAGATTGTGGAGTATCATTCAAGTAATGATGAAGAACTCGGATACTGTTATCTAAAGTAAATCCCGATTTTTCTTCTTCTGTTAGAAGTGCCCATGGTTTAGGTAAATTAGACATTACTATTTTTTGCAATTTGTTCTTGAATCCAATTATAGGTTTTGGAAATACCTTCTTCCAGTGTTTGAGAATAATCCCAACCCAGTTTTTCACGAATCAAATCATTGTTTGAGTTGCGACCACGAACACCAAGAGGACCATCAATATGATTCTTCTCTACAGTTTTGCCAGCAACCTTAGCAGCAGTATCTACCAGTTGGTTGATGGTAACCATTTCCTCAGACCCAATATTCACAGGACCCATAAAGTCAGAGTCCATCAGTCTTCGAGTCGCTTCAATACATTCATCAACGAACAAGAAGGAACGAGTTTGTAAACCGTCTCCCCACACATCGATGCATCCACCCTCGTCTGGGAGGAGAGCGACTTTACGGCAGATTGCAGCTGGAGCCTTCTCTCTTCCACCGTCCCACGTACCTTCGGGACCAAAGATATTGTGATACCTGGCAACACGAACAGGAATACCATAATTCCTATTGTATGCAAAGTAAAGTCGCTCAGAGAATAGTTTCTCCCATCCGTATTCGGAATCTGGGTTAGCGGGATAGGCGGAGGTTTCACGGCAGTCAGGGTTATCGGGGTCTAACTGATTGTGCTCTGGATACATACAGGCAGATCCAGAGTAAAAGATCTTAGTCTTATTTACATCATGACTCTCATTCAACTTATGTTGCTCATCAAGAACATTCAAGTTAATTGATACTGAGTTGTGCATAATATCTGCATCGTTTTCGCCAGTGAAGACAAAACCAGCCCCACCCATATCAGCAGCAAACTGATAGATTTCATCAAAAGGTTGGACAAACTTTTCAGCAATCTGCTGATAAAAATTACCAAGATAACCAGTGAAACGAATGCAACGAGAAACAAATCTTACATCACGCAGGTCACCACGAATAAATTCATTTGCTTCGCTGACAGAATATTCAGGATACTTAAGGTCTACACCACGCACCCAATAACCTTCGGCACGAAGTCTTTTAACCATATGACTTCCAATGAAACCACCAGCACCAAGCACAAGTGCTGTTTTCTTATAGTCAGACATTAAAAATAATAATTTCTATACTATGTATTATACTAAAAAAGGACGGTTTATGCAACCATCCTCTCTAGGGTTATGCAGGCTCGCCACTTGCTCTTTGACCAGAAGCAAGAAACTGGGCGGGAGTTATCCCATCCGCACCAACAATTCTTTAAAGAGAAATTGTAAACTCTCGGGATTGAAGGGGATCCTTCACCGACCAGTGCTGTTTTCGTCCATCCGTGACGGGCATAAGGGGATTGACTCCACCAGTTCTTTTAGAGACTCTCCGTGTCTTCGTCGTCCTTGACATAGCAAGGAACGCAATCTGGATCTAACCATTTTGCATATTCAATGTCTTCAATAGCAAGAAGCATCTGATCTCCATTATCAAACAAATAAACATCAGAGTATTTTTTAGTATACTCGTTTGCTTTTTGCATACGGAAATCGGGGTTTCCGTTCAATTGAATGTGACCTTTCTGAACGAACCGATAAGGAAATCGTTCATGAATAATAATAGTCTTAGTTGAAACAACAGACTTAGGATCTAAATCGTTCATGCAACCTCAATAGTTTGAAGGTCTTGATAGAGATAATCCATCAGCATTTCATAGTCATCAAGGGGATCTCCAGAAAACACGACGCCAGCATTTTCATAATAACGGCGCACTTTCTTATAAAGTTTCGGACTCTTTACATCAAGGTAGATATCCCCGTTAGCAGCAGAACGCAAAGTGCTAACATCTTTCTTGAATTTTTCGATCAGAGACATTGTTGTGTGTTGAATACCTGAGTATTATAGGTGTTTGACTTTATATAGTCAAGGTGCCAGTAGGAAAACTGGCTATCGGAGTGAGAAGATTCGAACTTCCGGCTTCCGCATCCCAAATGCGGCGCTCTAACCAAACTGAGCTACACCCCGTTGCGTTGAGTGGTCTTGCCTCCCAACAGAAGTAATTATACTACTTCTTGTGCCCCTTGTCAAATGGTTCCCAGTGTTGCCAGTTGTATTTGTGTATAAGATAGATGCCCATAATAGGCACAACAACTAAAAGATAACAGATAAATCCTAATGTTACTGGTGTTTCTAATGTCCAACGTGCAAAGTGTCCCATTATTGATCCGTAAATATAGAAACTAAGAAAATGAATATTCCAAATGAAAGCATAAAAAGTAAGATTAACGCTTCTGAGAATTCCATAACTCCCTAAAGTATCGATCTGTGTGATTTAAACAATCTAATGGCGACTGCTCTTCCGTATGTGCCCATTCATAGCAAAAGTCAATCATATCTGATGAGACATGACTGACTCCATACATTCTTGAAAAAGATGATGCTGCGAAATGGAACCGCCTCCTAGTGTGCGGTGCCATTTCCCTTATAGTGTTCGGATTCATAGTAGTGTCCCTTCTTAGAACCGAAATAGATTGTAGTTAAAACAAAGGGTATTGCAACTATAATGAGTGCTTTTCCTAACAAGTGCTCCATTTATCTAAACTCGTCTCTAGTGTACTTGTAAGGTAGAGATGCTTCCAGTGTCTCCAGAAGTTCTCCATACTCACGATACCTTCTATCACCAGCAATGAAGTGATGCTGACGTTTCCAAATAGCATCAATGAGAAGTTCTGTTTGTTCGTTGGTAAGATTCATTCTACTCGAATACGGGTTTTACTGGTGGATTGAATTCGTCTCTGTGTGCCTTCATAACATCTTTTGGGACACCATAGTATCCCATGTGCATCCAGACGCAATCAATATAACGAAGGTCTTCACGATCTGCATCAAATGTTGTCATATCACAATAATAAACAATGTCTTGTGGAACCTTCACTTGTTTCCAAGTTAATGGTTCTTCAATAAAAAACGGAATAGTCATTACTTAAGACTAATGCTTAACCATGGTAACACAGGTGGTATTGCTCCGACAAGCCTTAGTAGTCCCTCAGCAAATAAAGCAAGAACCACCCAACCGACGCACATACTAATGATAGAAGCATTACGGTTGTGTCTTCTGATAGCTGCATCAATCATCTCCTGACATTCTCTTTGAGTTATCAGTCGTTCTTCATTATTCATCACCAAGAAACTTTGCTAGAGGGTCTCTTCGGGTCTTTACGATTTCGCAAGCCCTTTTGTAAAACATATTGTCTGTGTTGCCAGACTGTTCGAAGGTCTCCTTGATCTTCACCCAGTTATTATAGGTGTGCTGATCCATAGGTCCAGTGTTTAATATCTACTAGCTATAATAGTCAGTAATTTAAACCTGTCAAGTTTGTGTTGATACAAAAACACAGATTAAGAAAATCTGTATTCTTGTAATATTTGTAAACGGAAAGGAGAGGATTCGAACCTCCGGAGGCTTTCACCTCTTTTGTTTTCAAGACAAACGCCTTAAACCACTCGGCCACCTTTCCTAGCGGACCTCAAAGTCCAAACGTCTTACTTTACGTTGACGCCTTTCTTCTTGCCAAAGAATATCTTCATTGGTAAGAACACCCTTTTTATTTTTGGGTTGATAAGAGTTTAACATAACAACTTGAGATAAGTCAAGTGCCGATACTTTATCACCACGAATGGTTGCCATATTTGGGCAACCACAAGTCACCGTCTTATTCTGATGCCCCTCTAACTCCCTACCACAGGAGCGACATCTTATCTTTATATTATCCATCAGTATAATGTGATCTTTCGTCTTCAGTTTTCAGTTATTTATAATGGGCGAAGAGGGGATCGAACCCCCGACACTTAGAATGTAACTCTAATGTTCTACCTCTGAACTATTCGCCCTAACCTCTTAATTGTAGCATATACTCTACGGTTTTGGCAACATCTTCCATTGCTAACCGTAAGTCATCTCTTTGACCTGATTCTTGGTGGCATACTGGTCTTCTGTCATCAGTAAGAGTCC
>Ga0255751_10005240_pt1 | contig 11576 bp, 16 predicted proteins | sample 071ome_20_FD_179951 | JGI IMG/M metagenome (GOLD analysis project Ga0255751, IMG submission 179951) | Coastal salt marsh microbial communities from the Groves Creek Marsh, Skidaway Island, Georgia - 071412BT metaG (version 2) | ecosystem: Environmental > Aquatic > Marine > Intertidal zone >...
ACATATTCTGAAAAAGATCGTCAATCTAGAGAATGTGGTTGGGAACCGCCTGTTTTAAAATTAGAAACAGAAAAATTTGAAGGTGATAGATTTGAGCCTGCTGTTGTTTATGTTGATTACACAGACTTTTTAGGTAACGATGAGCCATGGGGCATGGTACATGCTTCGTCGACTATTGGATCTTTAGAACGTGACGGAGACTATATTCTAATCTACGGTGACGGCCGCACTGGCGATGGTATTCTAACACTTGGTAGGCAAGAAATACAATTTCGTATTGAACCAGAACCAGTTTGTGCAGTAGAGAACAGAATAGACTGTGTAGGGTACAAACAAAGAAGCTCTCAAAGTTACATATATTACGGTGAAGATGACGACAAGATAGTTACGTGGGAACTTGGTATATTGTTATATGCTAGTCATGCCAAATACGGTGATGATGTTCCTATTAGTGTTCTTGAAGAATATGATGTTGACAGTTACCAATGGCAAAGGTACGAAGATAAGGTCAAAGAGTATAATGAGGTATATGAGTACTCGGGCGTCCACATTAGGTTCAAACTTACTAAGGTATACCTTGCTCACTGGCATTCTGTTAACGACATAAAGAATATCTCGGTTGGATTACCAGTAGACATTGTACTTGGCAGAAACACGTCATATCCAGATACGTGTGGAGTTGCTAAAGTGTCAACATACTTCAGTGAAGGTAAACCACCAGCATCTATGAGTAGATGTGACATATACACCGATCTACATGAGATAGGCCACTCTGTTGGACTTGCGCATGGTCCTGAAAACCAATCATGGGAAGCATCTGGTTACATTTTTCCTGACTTTGGACACGGATACAACGATATATGTGATCGCAAAGATGATTTAATGTCATATGGACGTGAAGGATATTTTCACTCTAATTCAAATTTAGATTGTGATCAAATTTTTTCGGGTAACTCGTACATAGGAATACCTGCAGGAAGTAAGAACTTTTCTGATACAGCTTACTCTCTTAACAGAGTAAGATACAATGTTTCTCTTGTACACAGAGAAAACGATTATGTAGATCCAGATTCAAGGCTGCGACCAATACAATCAAAAGCTACACGTATTGAAATAGAAGTGATTGATTGAATAAATACATATAATAATAGCGTAGGAGAAACACGTGGCCGTTGTACAAATATCAAGAATACAAGTCCGTAGAGGACAAAAGAATTCGGGTTCAGGCTTACCGCAGCTTGCAAGCGGCGAATTTGGTTGGGCTATCGATACACAACAACTTTACATAGGTAATGGCGCAGTATCAGAAGGCGCACCATATGTAGGCAATACACAATTGCTTACACAATACGATGATTTATTTCAATATGCAAGCAATTATGCTTATAGAAAAAATGATGGATTTATAGATACAAACGGCGTAGAAAGATCTCTTCAGGACAGATTAGACGACAGAGTTAGTGTTCGTTCTTTTGGTGTTGTTGCAGACGGTACTGACCAAACAGCAAACTTTCAACGTGCAATAGATCAATTATTCTTAAATGATGCAAATAAAAATAATTCAGCAAGTAGAGTAGTATTACATGTTGAACCAGGACAATACACTTTTAACGGAACTATCTATATTCCGCCACACGCAACTATTGTAGGTGCAGGAAAAGAAAAAACACGCTTTATATTTCAAGGAACAGGTCCTGCATTTAGAACAGTAAACGGTGAAAGTCAGCCAGGATCTCCTGCAGACGATTCTATTACACAGTTTGGTGATCAAGCAAGACGTATACATATGTCTGGATTTACACTTGTAACACGCCAAAATACAACAGCATTGCATCTTGAAAACTGTAGAGACAGTTTATTTAAAGATATAAGATTAGAAAGTTTTTTCAGTTTTGGAGACACTAATGAAAATAGTTCTAATGGTATACTTTTAAATGGGTTATCTAATGCAGTACTATCTCGTACTAATATATTTGAAAATATAGAAATATCTAACTTTGCAAATTGTGTTTATTCTGATTGGGATATTACAGATAATAAGTTTATTAATTGTAACTTTGTAGCATGTAACAGAGGCATAGTGTTTGGATTAAACACTGTTCTTGGTTTAAGCGGACAAACAGTTGGACCATTTAATAATACCATACAGGGCTGTCGTTTTTTAGATTACGAAAAGCAAGCAGTATATGTTAAAACTGGTACAGGTAATTTAACTAAAGACAATAAATTCTATAGAGGAGGCAGCTTAGGTGGTGATGCTACAAATACACTTTATTCTGTAGTACAGTTTGACCAAAACGGAAATCATTCTGAAAACGATTGGTTTACAAGAACTTCAGAACTATCATCAACATATCCAACTGCTCCGTATTTGCCTGAAGTCAAAGGTAATAACTTTTCAGATATTAACTTTACGCAATCGCTAACAATCGGTTATTATGGACAATTTAGTCGTTTATTTAAATTGTCTGCTACTAATACAAAGTCAATTATAATAGAATACATCTATAAAAGTAGTACATTAGGTGCAACACGCAGTGGTGTGCTTAGTATTCTTTATAATGCCGATACTGAAAGAGCTGAACTTACAGATGAATACGACTTCATAGGTCCAGATGATAGCAAAGCTGATAATTTAGTATTTGATGTTCAAACTTTTGACCATAATAGCGATTCTGTGGTTGACACAATTGGGGTTATGGTGTTAAACTCTACTAGTAATGATGACGCAACCTTTTATTATAGAGTTAAAAATAGATCCTAATGTTCCAAAAGCTCAAGTACGAAGATAGACTCTTAGACTGGAAAGATTTTAGAGAAGAACTAGAAATAGTCAAAGATCCTATACAATATGCTATTGATTTTTATAGTCAAACACCTTCGCTTCCTAGGAATGTAGATCCCTATGATAAAGAGACTTGGCCTAGTCCTTGGGAGATAATTGAAGAAAATAATTATTGTTTGTTCTTAAAATTATTAGGAATTTGTTACTCTTTACAGTTAACAGACCGCTTTTCCACCGATACATTCGAGATACATATTGTACTAGATAGAGATTCTTCCAGTACATATTATCTACTTTATGTCAGAGATAGGGTCATCGGCTATGACGGAGAGACACATGTTGCAAAAAAAGACTTACCAAGAAATTTACAACCGCAACAGACTTTCAGCATGCCACCATTACAATAAATACCAAATACTTTTAAACACATAATAGGAGTGAAAATGTCTAATGGAACAATGATCGTCAAGCGAGACGGAACACGCGAACACCTCAATATCGATAAAATACATAAAGTTGTAGAACATGCATGTAACGGTTTAGCAGGTGTTAGCAGTAGTCAAATTGAAATGAATGCAAATTTACAATTTTATGACGGTATGACTACAAATGAAATACAAGAAATTTTAATTCGAAGCGCAAACGATCTTATTTCATTAGAATCTCCAAATTATCAATTTGCAGCAGCACGACTTTTAACATACGGTGTAAACAAACAAGTGTTTGGCCGTTACCAACCAATTTCGTTAAGAGATATGATTGTTAAGAACATTGATCGTGGAGTATATGATGCTGAAATACTAACAAAATACTCTGCTGAAGAAATTGAAAGATTAGACAGTTACATTCATCATAAACGTGACGAGAACTTTACTTATGCAGGCATTAGACAAGTTGTAGACAAGTACCTAGTACAAGATCGTTCATCAGGTGAAATATTTGAAACTCCTCAATTTATGTATATGATGATCGCAGCAACATTATTTGCTAACTATCCAACAGAAACACGTATGCATTACGTAAGGAGATATTATGATGCGACCTCACTTTTTAAAGTCAACATACCTACACCCGTTATGGCTGGTGTTCGTACCCCTGTCCGCCAGTTTGCTAGTTGCGTACTTGTTGATAGTGACGATACTCTCGATTCCATATTTGCTAGTGACATGGCTATCGGACGTTATACAGCGCAACGAGCAGGAATTGGCATCAATAGCGGAAGGATACGCGGGGTTAACAGTAAGATCCGAGGAGGAGAAGTAGCCCATACAGGTATCATTCCGTTCCTCAAGAAGTTCGAAAGCACAGTACGTTGTTGCACACAGAACGGAGTAAGAGGCGGTAGTGCTACTGTACACTTCCCGTTTTGGCATCAAGAGATTGAAGACATCCTTGTGCTAAAGAATAACAAAGGCACAGAAGACAATCGTGTGCGTAAATTAGACTATTCAATACAACTTAACAAAACAATGTATGAGCGTCTACTAAAGGGAGAAGAAATTACTTTATTCTCGCCACATGATGTACCAGGCTTATACGAAGCATACTTTGGCGATGCAGACAAGTTTAAAGAAATGTATGAAATGTATGAGCGTAAAACTAGCATTAAGAAAAAGAAAATTGATGCTATGAAATTGTTTTCTGATCTAATTAAAGAACGTGCAGAAACAGGACGTATCTATATTATGAATGTTGATCATTGTAACACACATAGTTCATTTAAAGATACTGTTTACATGAGCAACTTGTGTCAAGAAATCACACTACCTACTAAACCACTACAGCATATCGATGACGAAGATGGTGAGATTGCACTATGTATTTTAAGTGCTATCAATGTAGGAGTGATTAGAGATCTTGATGACTTAGAAGAGCTTTGTGATTTAGCTGTTCGTGCGTTAGAAGAGATTATTGATTATCAACGCTATCCAATTCGTGCAGCTGAAATTTCAACAAAAGCTCGTCGTTCACTAGGTGTAGGTTATATCGGATTAGCACACTATCTTGCACGTCAAAAGGTGCAATACAACGACCCGGAAGCATGGAAGCTAGTACACGATTTAACAGAAGCATTCCAGTATTATTTGTTAAAAGCATCAAACGGTCTTGCTAAAGAACGTGGTGCATGTGAGTACTTTAACCGTACAAAGTACAGTGACGGTATTCTGCCAATTGATACTTATAAGAAAGACGTTGACACCTTAGTTGAAAATAAATTAAACTATGATTGGGAATCACTACGTGCTGACATTAAGGAGCATGGACTACGACATAGCACTCTTAGTGCGCAAATGCCAAGCGAAAGCTCAAGTGTTGTGTCGAACGCAACAAATGGTATCGAACCACCTAGAGGATACTTGTCTGTTAAGAAAAGCAAGAAAGGGCCTCTTAAGCAGATTGTTCCACAGTATCAAACACTAAAGAACTACTACACACTACTTTGGGATATGCCATCAAACGAAGGATATATTAATGTAGTTTCAGTAATGCAGAAGTTCTTTGATCAGGCAATTAGTGGCAATTGGAGTTACAATCCAACTCATTTTCCTGACAATGAAGTGCCAATGTCAGTTATGTTACAAGACTTGTTAAATACATACAAGTACGGTTGGAAAACTTCTTACTACCAAAACACTTACGATTACAAAACTGATCCAAGTGAATTAGAAGAAGAAAAAACTCAGCTAGAATTAGCACCTAGTTCAGTTGACGATGCAGAAGCATGTGAAGCCTGTGCAATTTAATGGTTGACTTAGCTTAATTTAGATCATATACTAATAGAAATATATTAGGAAGGAACAAATGTCAAAGACAGTATTCAACAAGGAGAAGGTTGACTTCACAAAACAACCAATGTTCTTTGGAGCAGAACAAAACACACAGAGATATGATACATTTAAGTTTCCGGTCTTTGATAAATTAAATCAAACAATGCTAGGCTACTTTTGGCGTCCAGAAGAAGTAAGTCTGCAAAAGGATAGAGCAGACTATGCTAACTTTCGTCCAGAGCAGAAGCATATCTTTACAGCTAACTTAAAGTATCAAACACTGCTAGACAGTGTACAAGGTCGTGGACCGTGTTTGGCATTCTTGCCACACGTATCACTTCCTGAACTAGAAGGTTGTATTGTTACTTGGGATTTCTTTGAGACAATTCACAGTCGTTCTTATACACACATTATGAAAAACGTGTATGCAGATCCAAGTGAAGTATTTGATACTATTTTAGATGATCAAAAGATTATCGAACGTGCTGTTTCAGTAACCAAACACTATGATGCATTTAATGCAGCAGCAGATGCCTTTATCCATAAAGGCAAAGGTAGTATGCGTGATGTTAAGAAGAAGTTGTATCTAGCAATGCAAACAGTAAACATTTTAGAAGGTTTGCGTTTCTATGTGTCATTTGCTTGCACATTTGCTTTTGGAGAACTAAAGCTAATGGAAGGTAGTGCTAAGATTATTTCACTTATTGCTAGGGATGAAGCACAGCATTTGGCACTAAGCACACACATTCTTAAACTTTGGGCTCAAGGCAAAGACGATCCAGAAATGGTATCTATTGCTAAAGAGTGCGAAGAAGAAGTCTATGACTTATGGCGTACATGTGTTGAAGAAGAAAAAGACTGGGCAAACTATTTGTTCCAAGATGGTAGTATGATTGGTTTAAACGAAACACTACTTCACCAATATGTAGAATACATTGCTAACCGCAGACTTAAAGCACTAGGCATGAATGCTATCTTTGATGCACCAGTAAACACTAACCCGCTACCTTGGACACAGCATTGGCTATCAAGTTCAGGATTGCAGGTTGCTCCTCAAGAAACAGAAGTAGAGTCTTATATCGTTGGCGGCATTAAACAAGACGTCGATAAAGACTCACTAAAAGGATTTTCATTATGATTGAAATTTACGGAAAACCACATTGTCCATTTTGTGAAAAAGCAAAGGCATTTTGTGATCTAAATGGATTAGCTTTTAAATATTTTAGTCTTGGAACTGATTACACAAAAGAAGAATTGCTAGAACAATTCCCAGGTGCCCGTACTGTACCGCAAATAATTGTTGCTGGTAGCAAGATAGGCGGATTTGAAAACCTAGCAAAGTACATTGAAGAAACTAATTATAACGGCACAGGATATACTTTATGATCATTGAAACACCTTACAAGGCAACAGACACTATTACAATTAAAACAACAGCAGGTGAAGAAATTGTTGCTCGTTTTATAGAAGAAAGTTCAGATACAATTACAGTAGAAAAGCCAATGGCGATTATGGCAAGTGGTCAGGGCATCGGACTAGGTCCATTTGCATTTACATTAAATCCAGAAGCTAAAATCAAAATAAATAAAAATGCATGCCTAGTAATACATAAAACTGACGGCGAAATGGCTAAACAGTATGTTTCTAGTACAAGCGGAATACAAATGGTATAATGGCACAGGAAATACATCGTAAAGGCGACCTAAATGTAGAAGACGCTGCCGTCCTCAGCACCCAGCAAACAAAAGTTAAAGCTGGATCTGAATATGTTGCAACAGACGGAGATCCTGTTGACGCTCACGGATCTGGAGTACACGCATCGCCTGTAACTGCTAATGGCAGTCCTTCAGTTTCTATCGAAGGTAGACCTATAAATAGAAAAGACGATCCTGATAATTGTACACACCCAAGAGCTGACGGATTAAGCAGTGTTATTGTTGGCGACACAGGATCTCCAACAATAGTAGTACCGCAGATCTAATAATCAATCATATTTTAAACTGTTAGAGGTTGACAACAACCTCTTTTTATGCTACTATAAGGTATGATTAAAAATACTAAGGCAAAGAAAGAGGCTAAAATTGAAAAATAAAGTAATACTTACAGACGCTGATGGCGTTATTCTAGATTGGGAATGGGCTTTTCATTGTTGGATGGAAGAACACGGTTTTAATAAACAAAACGGTGGACAACTTATATATAACATTGGAGACCGATACGGCATTTCCAATAATCAAGGTCATAAACTAATTAAGATTTTTAATGAAAGTGCAGCAATTGGATTTCTTCCTGCACTTCGTGATGCACAGCATTATGTAAAGAGATTGCACGAAGAACATGGATATGTTTTTCATTGCATTACAAGTTTGAGCAAAGATCGAAATGCTCAAAGATTACGGAAGATGAATATCCGTAAACTGTTTGGCGAAACTGCATTTGATAAATTTATTATTCTAAGCACAGGCGCAGACAAGGATGACGCACTAGCACCTTACAAAGATACAGGATGTTGGTGGTTAGAAGACAAACCAGAAAATGCACTAGCTGGACAAAAGATCGGACTAAATTCTCTACTAGTAGAACATGGACACAATATGGATTACGAACATCCAGAAATACCCCGTGTAAAGAACTGGAGAGAAATATATAATATCATTACAGGAGAAAATGTATGACACAACCAACACATGAACAAATTGTTCAAGCATATCAAAATTATCTAGCAGAACATGCAACCTTTGAAGAAAAGGGTGTAAAGGCAGCAGCCGCAAGAGCTAGAAAAGCACTAGGTGAATTAGGTAAACTAAGTAAATCTCGCCGTGCAGAGATTCAGGAAAAAAAGAACGCAATGTAAATGAATGTTAGTCAAGGTGACAAAGCAATCATTGTGTTCTCAATACGCCCTTCAAATGTTGGGCGTATTGTTTATGTAGCAGAGTATATTGGTAAGTTTAAAGAAGGCGAACAATTTGACTTTCGTGGAATGACTTGCCAAGCAGCCGTACATGATCACTACTGGTGGATTGAGGCAGATGATATAGAAATTATGCTAGGACCAAGTCCTCGAGCATACATTGCAGACAGTTGGCTACGTCCAATAAAACCAAAAAACAAGTCGGTTAAAGAAAAAGAATCAAACGAACTCGATGTTAGCGCAATAATTTAACAACTTTGTAAATACTGTATGTTAAAAGATCTTAAAGAAGAATATAGATTATTTTACATGGTCAAGGGCCACCTTGACGCAGACCCCCAAACAGTTATAGCAAGTGCAGATGGATATTTCAAACGCCTTTGGTACGACGGAGGCGATGGTGCCCCTTTGTACGATTACGATGAACAGTTCGAACTAGCTTGGAGAAATAAACACAATGGTATCTCGTTCGATTCAGAATCTTAGTACAGAAGATTTAACTTACTTAGAGCAACTACTAGGTAAAGAGTTTGCAAACATTAACGAACGCAAACAAGCATTCAAAACAAAAAACGGCTGGTGTCCAGAAGAAGCAAATAGTAAAAAACTTTTACGTCTTATGAACGCAGTCCGCTCCCAAAAAAATTTAACACGTTTAGAAAAGTGGTAATATGAAACCAAACAAAACCTTTGAACTCTCTGTTGACGATTTAGAGTTAATAGAGCGCAGTCTGACAGCATTTATGACAACAGCAGAATATCCAGATCAACGACTAATCGCACAAGTATTAGGCAAATTACACAATCAAAAGAATTGGTACCGTCCTAAAAACAAAGTGTATATTTCAGGTTGACAAAGCATTAAAACTAGTGTATAAATAAATTGTAACGTTGAAGCCAATCAACGACGAACTGGACCCGGGGGCGGTACCCGGCGCCTCCACCATAAACGCATTTCGCCTATCTGCATAATAGGTGTGATGCAGCACACAACTCCTAATCGAGCCAAGAAAGTGCGTTTATGATGGGGGCGAAATAGGATCGACAGGCGTAATAGAGAACGTGGAGTTACCGGTAGGCGAGACCGTAAATCAGCAATTAAACTAAATGCAAACGATAAAGCATTTGCTCTAGCCGCTTAAGGCTAGATGAGGTAACTATACCTTATCACCCAAAATAGTAGGAAAGCACCTTCGGGTGCTTTTCTTTTGCCTGCTACACTTTAACGCACATAAAGTTATTGACTTTCCAAAAAATACATGCTATACATTTTATACACGTAATCTATGTAGGAGGATAAAGATGCGAATTTTAACTACACTAGGACTATTATTAGCACTGGCATTTGTATTGCCAACAGGAGTGTTAGCAGCAGACGTCACAGTTGAAATGTGGAACAAGGACCCAGAAGACAAAAAACGTAAGATGGTGTTCTCACAAGAAATCGTTGTCGTTGAACCAGGCGAATCAGTTACTTGGTTGGCAACAGACAAAGGTCACAACGTCGAGTTCATCGCAGGTCCAGAAGGTTGGGAAGCACCTAAGAAATCAAAAGTGTCAAAAGATGTAACATTAACATTTGATACACCAGGTGTATATCTATATCAATGCACACCACACAAGTCAATGGGTATGATTGCTATTGTTGTGGTTGGTGATCTAACACAAGAAGCAGTAGATGCTATCCGTGATGCAAAAGTAACAGGCAAGTCTAAGAAAAAGTTTAAGGAACTTTTAGCTAACTTATCTTAGTGTTGCTCAGATGTAACACCAAAAAACTTTCTATATAAGAATTACTCTTATTTGTTGCATTGCAGCGAAGAATATGTTTAAATAAACATGAGAAAGGGCAAGCTGATCACTTGCCCTTTTCTACGCAATAATAAAAAATAAACGAAAGGTAAATTAATGCGCAATGTATTTATTTTAGCAGCAGCCGCAGCAATGGCAGCGACTGTAGCAAACGCAGACACTGTTAATCCAATGCCGGTAGGTGCAATGCTATCTGGTTCAATGGAAGTAGAAGTAAACAGTGATAAAGAAGCAACTCTTACACTAGGTGCAGGCCTAAGTGCAGGTAATGTTGCATTTGGTTCATTTAATGTTGAATCAGTAGACGGTGGTACTTTTACACTAGATCAATGGCAAATTGGTGCAGATGTTGCAGGAGCAACACTATCATTTGGTGATCAAGATGGTGTATTTGTTGAAGGCGAAAACGGCGCAACACTAGCAGCGCCAGCAATGGAAGAATCACTTAAAGTATCTGTAGGCGATGCACAAGTTGCAGTAGGCTTAACAGATTGGAATGCAGATATCTCAGACATTTCAAATGTTCAAGGTGCTTACACAATGGGAACATCCTTTGCATCAGTTACAGCAAGTGGTGACTACAACCTAGACACAGAAAACTGGACACTAGGTGGTCGTGCTGACGGAGTTGAAGTTGCAAACATTATGTTAGGTTCAACACTAACATATACTTCAGTTAACGAACTTATTGCATACGAAGTTGACGGTTCTATGATGGGTCTAACAGCGTATGTAAACGGTGACGACACAGACATGCTACAAAACGTAGGTGCTTCATACGGTCGTACAGTTGCAGGCTTGGATCTAGGTACAGAACTAAACTACAACCTAGACTCAGAAGAGTTTACTCCATCTGTAACAGTTGGATTTAAATTCTAAGATATAATCATAGAAGAAGCAGTGTTCAAGGGCGGTGGCAACATCGCCCTTTATTCTTGATAAATAAAGTTAGCACTTTATGTTATAGGAGGCAACAATGGCTAAAGTTAAAACTACAAGTAGTAACATAGTTGCTACTAAAAAGAAAACTTCAATCGGCGGGAACAACTCAATGTTGAAACTGTCATCGTTAAATAAATCAAAAAAACGTAGTTATAAAAAATATAGAGGGCAAGGTAGATAACTGTAAAGGAAATACCATGAACGTAAAATTTGGAATAGGTGTTGTTATAGCAATCGTTATGCAGGTAAGTGCATTTGTATGGTGGACAGCACAACAGGCACAAACAATAGACACACTCAAGGGCGAAGTAAGTGAACTAACAAGTCGTATGGCAGTTGAAGATGAAATCAACAT
>Ga0255751_10005251_pt1 | contig 11563 bp, 16 predicted proteins | sample 071ome_20_FD_179951 | JGI IMG/M metagenome (GOLD analysis project Ga0255751, IMG submission 179951) | Coastal salt marsh microbial communities from the Groves Creek Marsh, Skidaway Island, Georgia - 071412BT metaG (version 2) | ecosystem: Environmental > Aquatic > Marine > Intertidal zone >...
TACGTGGGATTGACCGGATCATAGTCCAGCAGACTGCCACAGTATGAGCGCAGTGAATCCAGATTCACAGATCCCCCAAAGTGATGAGCAAATGCCCTGCAGGCGTGCAATACCTGCAGGGCACATCAGTGGCTATCAGTAGCCGGGATACACGTAGACCGTGGCGACGTTCAGAGTATCTGCCTCCAAAGCGACGGCCACAATGCGTGTGGTGTCAGTGTTGACATACACACCCAGCTGGCCTGCAGTGGCACTGATGGCGAGACTATTGCCTGCCACGGTAGCGCCTGCGACGTTGGCATCAACGATGCCACGCACCACCACACGGATCTGCTCACCAGCTGCAGAGGCAGCATCGAGAGCAATACCCACGGGGATGGAGTCTGCAGCGTTGCCACTGTCGCCTTTGGTGACGTACAGGGCAACATCAGCATCGGCCTGGGTGCCATCGAGGGAAACCACATCGCCTGCAGCGATTGCCTCAGATGCGATGAAAGATTCAATCTTGCGACGGCTCATGCTGGCAATGTCAGCACCGGGCTTCATGTAGTTGATGATTTCAGTGGTAGCCATTTATCTCATGCCTCCGAATCGAGCAGGACACCGTGGCAAGCCAGGCGACCAGTGGTGAGCTGCAGACGGGTGTGCACCTGCCAAGCCTCAGTGGCAGTGCCAGGCACCTGCATAGGATCGTGCACTTCGAAGTATGCCGACTCATCGGTGTAAACCTCGAATTGGCTGGAGGTCAGCGCGTATCCAGACACGGGCTTTGCAGGATTCTGTGCAGTAAAGCCCAGGGTATTGTCCACGTACACGCGTGCACCCCGGAATTCTGCGACCATGCCAGCATCCAAGCCATCACGGCCTGCAGCAGTGGTGTACCGCACCTGACCCTGGATGAGCTTCATGAAAGCGGCATAAGCAGCTGGGCTCAGGAAAAGCATATCCGGGGGAGCGCCTGCAGGATTGTACTGCATGCAGTTGATGAACAGCGTGTCAATATCCGACAGAGTGAGCGAACCACCTGCATCCTGGAATTGGTTGAACCAGTTTTGTGCCTGGTAGGTGGCCTTGCTCAGTCCGCCCACGCTGTTCTGCTGAGAAGCAGCAGCCACACCCTCAAACCATCCATTGGTGGCAGCAGTGGTGAGGCCGTTGAGGGTCTGCAGATTGGTGAGGCGAGCAGCTGCACCAGAGGTGGCAGCAGGGCCCTGGAAAATGCGCCGGGTGATGGCCTGGCGCATGTTGATCATGAGGTTTTTAACTTTGCTTTCAAGGATGTTGACGCGTGCCAATTCACCCTTGTTGGAAGTCTTTTCCACGATGTTCAAGCCGACGTGGTCGATGATATCGCACCACTCAAAATTGGCCGTAAGGAACGGATCGCTGAAATTGAGCGGTGTGGGCTCCCATCCGCTGCTAACCTGAGTCAGTCCGGAGGACTGCTCACCGATGATCACGGGCTGCTCAACACGTTGGCCCCCATTGACGCGGTGCAGGTTTCCGGCCTCTTCGACGGCCTTGAAAAGTGGATGTGCGACAAAGCTATTGTCCTGCAGCTTCTCGATGAGCAGGCGCAGGGTGGTACTGGATACCGATGAAGGTGCGGCCATTGCGCTCCCCTCCCTGATGTTTGATGGTTGGGTGTGTGGGCGTGCTCACAGAGTGCCAGGGCTTGTGCCTCATGTGAATCCAGACCGGGTGTTCACCAGCAGCAGGCCGTTGCTGGGAGTGTATCGGTTTTCCACAGGCTTGTGCAAGTTTTCCACAGCTTGTGCACATGTGGAAAACCCTATGGATAAAGATACCCACAGGGTTGTCAATAGGATGTGGAAAACCCTGTGGATAAAGATACCCACAGGGTTGTCAATAGGCTGTGGATAACCTGTGAGCCCTGTGGATAAGTCTTTCCCCACCTTATCCACAGGGCATGCACAAGCTACCGCGAACGGTCGAGCTCCTTGCTCAGTGCCAGGATCTCTGATGCACTCATGCTGCGCAGCTCCTGCCTGGATGGCTTTGCTACGCGTCCACTGGCACGCCTGCTGCCTGCAGTGGCTGTGAGTGCTGCTGCTCTGCTGGCAGTGCGCTCTGCAGTCCTGCGTGCTGCCTCCTGCTCTGCCTGCCTGCGCTCAATACGGGTGCGGATGATCTCAATGCCATCCTGCAGATTATAGTTTGGTCGCTCTTTTAAGAAGCTGACCAGCTCACCCTTAACTGCAGGATCCTCGAAAATATCGGGGTTCTCACGCTGCACCCGTGCAAAATCTGCACGGGCTTGCTCTTCCTGTGCCTGCTGCTGCAGTGGCTTGATGTGCTCCTCAAATATCCGCTGCTTCGTATGCGCTATCACGCTCTCAGGCTGGAACGGATCATAGTCAGGGAGCTCATCAGGTGGTGTGCCTGACAGTGCGCCCATGAGCTGCTGCAAGCGTGCCTCCTGCTGCTGCAGCATCTCAGCCCGTGCAGCCATTTCTTTGCGCTCTGCTGCCAGCTGCTGCGTCTTTCTGGTGTAGTCAGCACGCAATCCCTTTGCGTGCTTGTATGCATCCAGATCCACCTTTTCCAAATAGCTGAGCGTGTCATCCCAGCCACGTGCAGGTGCTGTGTCCTCTGCAGGTGCTGTGTCCTCTGCAGCAGGCTGTGCTGCCTCCTGCTCAAATGTCGCCACCTCATCATGTGTGGTCATCTGTTCAGTGTGCGGGCTTTCCATCATCTCTCTCTCTTACTTTGGACTGGTCGCACCACGATGGGTGTCACAGCAGTGCGATACCAGCCACGGTGAAAGCCGGGCGCTGTGCGGCTACCCAGCAGGATCATCGATGCTCTGTCACCACGTGGCAGGCGCACATTGCTGATGCGATCCAGCCTAAATGTCCGCCACGCAGCCAGGCCACCCGTGGCAGTCACAGATCCTGGCTCAGTGTACAGGTGCAAATAGCGCTTTCCATTCTTGGAAAAGATGGCATAGGGCACACCTACACGCCTGCCTGTGCGCCCATCCTCATCCACAGGACGATAGTGAAACTGCACAGGCAGGTGCTGCAGGATGGCTGATGTGAGCTTTGCTTTGCTGCTGCTGCCTATGAGCTCCAATGGTCTTTGGTCACGTGCAGACACACCCCGGCCTGAGATGCCCAGGGTGCCCAGCAGCTGGCGCAGGCTCAGTGCCATATGTCAGCCCATCCGCCGCAGCAGCATCTCATCCATGTCCTCTTCTTCATCGATGAGCTGCGCAGCACCCTCATCGTATGCCACATCCTCTGCCAGCTCTTCCTCCTGCAGAAAATCGCGAAAGTCGCGATCCCGGCTCAGCTGCATCAGGTGGTCAGTGATCACGATGAGCTCATTGTCACCACGCACATCCTCTGCACGCACAGGTGATGGCTTGCCATAGGATTCTGCTGCTTCCATCACTGCAGCCAGGTAGCGCACCAGGTCTGCATCAAGCTCATCCACAGGCGCAGTGTATGGGCGCGATTCAAGCTCACGATCCATGAGCGCCACTACTTTACGGATGGCTTCTGCCAGTGCGGTGACGGTGCTTGCCTTGTACGGCTTCTCAGGCCGGGGGATGAGCTCAGCCAGGGTATCCCCGATCATGTCGTCGGCTTGCTCAGCGATGATGAGCACATCAGCACGCTCATCAGGCATCTTTTCAGTCAGTGGCATCACAGGCTCCTATCAGGTGGCAATCCGGGTGCCTCAGGCAGAACACCTGCAGGAGCTGGTGCGCCTGCCTCCATTGGTGCTGCCTGTGGCTCAGGTGGTGGTGGGGGTTCAATGACATTGAAATCCTCAGGGAAATCAAATGCACGGATAATCTCTGCACGCAGCTTCTCAGGTGACACACCCAGCTGCAGCAGCAGCCCGGCCTGGGTGACCAGCGCCTGCTGTTTGGTCAGGTCACTCATCGGAGTGCTGCCAGCATCCACTGCCCAGTACTCGAAATCACCTGTAAGATCATCTGCACTGAGCATCGTGGGGCCGATTGGATTGGGCAGGCTCAGTGGCTCAGCTTCATCACCCAGCATCACGCTCAACATGATGTTGTAAGTGCGTGCTGCATTGCTGATCACTGCATCACGTATGCGAGCCATCCGGCCTATGTCTGATGAGGAATAAGCAGCCAGCAGCCTGTTCTCAGTGGCTGTGATGCCTGTGGCCTCACCACGGGTGAAAGGTCCCAGCACCCCACTGTCATTGATATCCTGCAGCACCTGCGCAGCATACAGCGACACATCAACAGGGATGGGTGGATTGGGCCCAGGCACGATCTCAGCAGCGATGCTGGTGCCAGGTGGTGCGTCTACTTCGATAAATTCGCCATCCAGACCCTGTGCCATCTTCGATGCTGCGGACTCGCTTAGAAAGCCCTCACGCACCAGCCACTGGCGTGCCATCCTGCGCACTCCCTGTGATTGGTACGTGCGCATTACATTTGCCTCACGCAGCTGATCTCTGATGCGTGCCAGCAAGGCATAGCCACGCAGGGGGATCTCAGGATCCCGTGAGAAATACAGGGGGATGATGGGCACCACTGGCCTACCACTGGCGCTCTTATATGGGATCCCACTGGTCACGTGCTCTGTCTCCTGCACGATCTCATCCAATCCAGTGTCAGTGCCAGCAGAGGGATGAAGCGCACCCACCTGCACCTTTACACCAGTGAATAAGAATCGATCGCCATCTTTGTAGTCAGGCGACCACACCAGGAGCTCATCGGCCTGCAGATCATACATCTCCACCACGCGCACCCATCGCCCATCATCTGTGACGGCCTGCCCATAGTCGGACTGCAGGGGGCTCACTTCCTGGCTGGTCTGGTCGATCCATGATGTGTACTCACGTGCAGCAAACCCATCACGGCGTTTGTTGTAGCGCACAGCTGCCTCATCCAGTGGCATGAGGTACACATGCCCCACATATCGCTGTGCCTCCCAGCTGCTGGCAGTGGCATCCAAGATCACTTCCCACGGAGGGACTGCTGCAGTGGATACGCGTTTAAGAGGATCCACATTTGCCACGGGTGCCAGCTTTAGGAAAGCGCAGGGAAAGCAGAGCGCCAGGCGTGTGGCATCTTCAATCTGCTCACGTGCGCTAAGAAGATACCGATTTGCCGTGGCCTCACTTACCTGAGGATTGCCACGGCCACGGATATCAGGTCCACAGATCACAGCAGGATTTTTGGCATACAGACTGCCCAGGTAGCTCTCCACCACAGCGAAGGCTTTGGGGAGCTCCGTGCGCAGCACCTGGCTCATGTCCCCGTATGGGATGGACTGGCGCTCTTTCCAGTACCGGGTCATGTAAAAAGATTTGAGCTCACGCAGCTCTGCACGCTGGTCATCCCAGTAGGCATCATGCTGTGCCAGGATCCGCTGTATTTCCTCTGCTTTCATATCTATGCCCCTGCTCAGAATGGTAGCCCACTGCTGCTGATGCGTCTTGCCTTTGCTTTATCTATCAGGCTTTCAGCCCTCACACGTGTGGCCCTGTGTCCCTCAGTCCGCCAACTGGGCGGTACATCTGCCAGTGCACGATACGCCAAAGCGCAGGCCATTGCCATATCATCGTGCTGGGTAGGTGGTGCCTGTGGTGTCGCCTTACCCTCAGGCAGTGTCAGGCTGCGCAGCTCGAGCCACATCGCTCTGTCCATGCGTGTGATTACTTCCAGGTGATCGCGCAGGACTGAAAGCGCATTCAGCTTGCTCTGCATGGTGGTAGTCCACGGCCTGCCTGTGCGTGGATCTCGCCACAGGGTGCGGTATCCACAGTGCTCGATTTCCAGCAGCAGTGCGTGACCGTGGTTGTTGCTTTCAGCCAGGATGAGCGCCTGGTTGTACCGGGTAGCCACGCGCACTACCTCATGTGCCCACTCACGCGGTGTGAGTTTATTGCTGCGCTGCACGTACACAGGCTGCAGGGTGCCCACTGACACCACCACCAGTGCTGAGTAGTCACCACCTACACCACCACCTACATCCACACCCATCACGTACCGGTCCATATGGTGCGGTGCTTCCAGCTGGCGCTGCGCACCCACTGCATCCACAGGCTCAATACGCTGCATGATGGCAGGGTCAAACCAGGCCCCGCTCAGGCGCAGCATGCAGTCCTCTAAATCGCCTGGGTACTCAATGCGGAAATTGTCCAGACCCAGCTGCAGGATCTTGCGCCTGCGCCAGTACAGCTGAGGAATGCTCAGCCCGTATTTCTCCTGCTCCTGCTGCTCCTCTTTGGTCAGTGATGCAGGGAAATCATCAGGCCACGTTTCATCCTGATATGCAGGGTGCTCATGCCAGTACATGCTGATCAAATGCCAGCCATTGTCCGGTGCACCGCGCACTATCTGTGAAAAGCGGTCATTTGGATTCTGTGCAGTGCTCTCGATGATGAGCAGACCCTGGTCACCTACAGCAGCATCTGTCTGCTTTAAAACCTCATCTTGATTTGGTGCATATGCAAATTCAGACACCACAGCAGCGATGGGCTGGAAGCTGCGCAGCCCCGTCTTTGAGCGTGTGGTGAAAGCTTTAATCGACGCACCCGTATCATCCAGCACCAGCTCACCTGCATTGCCTATCCGAAGCGGACGCCTGAGCTGCGCAGGGAGCTCATCCAGCCACCTCCTATGCTCACGCAGCAGGACTGCAGCAGAGTCTGCACGCATCGATACCAGGGCACACATGGCTGCATGTGGTGTGGTCACAGCCAGGTGCTGCAACACCATTTTGCACCCAGTGGTGGCTGCTACCTGCCTCGCTTTGATGATGCAGATGCGTTTGTGCCCGTCTTTCACAGCCTGGAAAATCTTCTGCTGCATGGGCAGTGGCTGGAAAGGGATTGGCTGTTTTGTATCTTTGTCCGCCACTTTGTGCAGCAGAGCAAAGTGCGCCACATCACTCAGCACGTGGCTGAGCTTATCGTGCAGCAGCTGGGGCACAGTGGCCGGGATGTAGACCGTCAAGGTGTGGCCTTATCCAGCAGCCACTGCAGGTCTGCTGCCAGGTGGCGCACCAGCTCATGCCTCACATCAGTGCACTGCAGGCGCAGCACTGCCAGGCTCACAGTGATCTGTGCCACGTGCTCGATCGTGGTGGTGTCAATCGTGGCAGTGGGCTGTATAAGTGGCTGCTGCTGCGCAGTGACGGGTGCAGGCTCCTCACGCATGCCAGGTGCACGCCTGATGCTCTTATGATGCCTGAGCACAGCATCACGGGGGATGAGCCATGCGCCTGAGCTATCGCGCCACCCTTTAATCTTGCCTTTGCTCAGCCATGTCTGGATGGCTTTGTGTGTCCGGCCTGTCAGGCTGGATGCCTCTGCCACGGTGATGAGTGGATGTGTGTCCATAGTGCGGGCTCCTCTGTGTGTGTCAGTCAAGGTGTACGGTGACACCAATGCGTGAGGCTGTGCGCTTTGCATCTTCCAGGCTGGATGCCTCACCAGCACCGATGGGCTCACCCTCATCAGTGCCACGGCGCACAATCCATACCCAGCTGCCTGGGCATCGCATGTGCACTGCGCGGTGTGTGGTCTGTGTCTGCTGCATCCACACACCGCGATCATAGATCCATTTTAGGCTGCTATTCATCGCCAGGCCCCGGTATCAGGCTCAGCACTGCTGCCAGCTCCTCAAATCCCTGGCTGCTGGCACCCTGCTCATCTGCCTGCTCAGGCGTGCCATGCTGCAGATGTCCACGCTCGAGCATCGTCCACTGGCGCAGCACCGTCTCAAGCCAGGCTGGCGCATCTTCCCCGTCTTTGAGGTTTTCACTGGCGATGAGCAGCAGGGCTGAAAAAACTCCCTGCAGATCCCGGTCGCGTGCTGTCTCATACAGCAGGCGCTCACCCAGTACCCTGCGTGCCATGCCTCACCCCCCACTGAATAGATGTGCAGCACGGTACAGATTTATCAAAATAAATCGCACATGTGTATTGACCCGTGGCCGGATTCAAAGTATTAATAAGACCATGAGCAGCGACGCTCATGCACTACCAACACAGAGGACACACACAATGACCATCGACAACATCAAGCACGCCATCCACTCCATCAGCACTGACACGGATCTGCAGCAGCTGCTGCAGGTGCAGGAGTCAATTTTTGCACTGGCTATGCAGGCCACCACACTGGATGAGCTCTACAGCGTGCTGTGCTTGCAGACACAGCTGTACAGCCAGGTGAGCACTGAGCAGCAGCATCAGCTGGGTGTGGCATCAGGCGCATGGATTTGTGATCTGCCCATCTTCAGTGAGGACTACCCAAGCATGGAGGGTGTGTGGTCTTTCAATGACACGCACATGCTCACGGGTGAGGGATGGGCTCAGTGGGAAATCGTGGCACGCCACTGATACACAGAAAACCGCACTACCAACACAGAGGACACACACAATGATTAACTTTAACCAACGCTTCTACATGATCAATCTGGCCAGCTGCACGCAGCAGCAGTATGAGCAGCTGGCTGCACTGCACGATGCCTGTGGTGATCTGCACGACTACACAGGCGCACATGCAGCAGTGGATGAGATGGAGACATATCCACGGGACTGGATGGAAACGCTGCAGGCATGGCTGGATGGGCAGTATGAGACTGCTGATGCTTATGATCTGTTTGCAGAGGATATGAGCATGCAGAACAATCCAGAAAGTACTGAGGCAATGCTGCTGGGCATGGCTCCGAACTACTGACACCAGGGGGGCATCAGCCCCCCATTTAATGCACTACCAATGGAGGACACTACGATGGAAAAAGCACAGGCGCTGGCGTACTACAGAGAGCAGATGGATCTGGTGAGGAGACGCAGGCACAAGCTCAATATCTATCAGGGGGGGGAACACCCTCAGGCACTTGATGCAGTGCTGGCAGAGGCAATACAGCACGGGCTCACCCGTCGCGAGCTGCAGGCTGAGCTGCACGGTGTGGACTGCAGCAGGATCCTCTCACTGGGTAGCCTGCTGGCTATGGACTGCAGTCAGGTGCCGATGACACGCCTGCGGTACATCTGTCACATGGCGATGGAGCACATGGTGTGCGCCCACATTAATGTCACTGGCCATGATATCGATGAGCGGTATGAGATCATTGATGCAGATGGGCAGGTGCTGAAAAGCTATTATCCATCCATGCTGGCATTTGTATTCATCCGTGCACTCACTGTGCAGCTGCAGGATGCCAGGCAGGCGCAGGTTTTCCGGGTGTGGTGTCTGGAATCTCTGTACCCAGAATATGAGCGCAGGGCAGGCAAGCCCCATGCAAATGCCGCACGCATGGCTGCTATCCAGTGGGGGCAATCATGAGCCCGGTGATGTGCCGGGTGCACCCGGATAGGCAGGCCAGCTGGGAGAATGGTGAGCTCTGTGAGGGCTGCAGGAGCAGGCTGCGTGCTGCCACCAGGCGCATGCAGCGATGCCTGCCACTGACACGGGCACAGATGGAGACAGTGACGGGGATGGGCAGGCCACCCATCCCGGTGCTGCAGGCGTTCGATATTCCTGCCATGCGCCAGGCAGGCACAGGCCGTGCTGGCTATGGCACTGGCAGCAGGTGTAAGAAGCGACCAGGCCGTGCCTATGGACTGCGTGCTGTGGATGGCTTGACATGGCAGGTGATTGCCATCAGGCTGGGATACTCATCTGCTGCAAACTGCCTGAATGCAGCAAAGAGGTATGCAGAGCGTGAAAAACTGCCCTTCCCCCCCGTCCCCTTTGCTGGCACATAATAAAAACGCTCTGGGCTCACTTCACAAAGCCCAGAGCGTTAGTGTCGTACCCGCACTACCAGGAGGACAGGACATGTCTAACACATCGCTCATGTATTGGGAAAGATCCCGGCTCATCTTTGCAAGCTCACTCCCTGCACGTGAAAAATTCACGCTGCTGGCTATCAGTGACCACCTGGGCTCAAATCCAGAGTGCTGGCCCAGTGTCGCCAGGCTGCAGCTGCGCACCGGACAGAGCAGGACGACCATATTGCGCAGCCTGCAGGCATTGGAGCAGTGTGGTGCGCTCCACATCACACGCAGCACTGGCAGCTCACACAGGTACAGCATCTGTGTGGAGTGGCTGCAGGCGCACCCGTCTCAGATTGATACCGGTATCAAATCGACACCGGTATCAAATCGACACCACCCCCCGTCTCAGATTGACACGGGGGGGGTATCAGATTGGGACGGGGGGGGTATCAAATTGACACCCAAAGGAGACAAGGAAGGAGATCAGGGAAGGAAATCAGGGAAGGGTATCAATTCTAATACCCGAAAATCCCTTTTAAGCATTCCAGATGTGATTGCGATTGCCATCCCTGATGAGCTCACAGAGGCACTGCCTGGCTATGCTGCTGCTTTTGAGCAGTGGGTGCAGGTCAGGAAGGGGAGGGAATGGCGCAGGTCACCACAGCAGACTGTGGCATTCCATAGAAAAATGCTGCGTGCACATGATGATGGGAAAGATGTGCTGGCAGCTATGCAATCCGCTTTTGAAGGTGGATGGAGTGGCATCAAATCTGAGTGGATGCAGGACAGGCCACGTGCACGTGATACAAAACAGACACCCGCACTAACTACTGACTACACAGCCCTGTACCGGGCTCAGATCCTCGGAGGACTGAAATGAATCCATTGTACAGCATGATTGCTGGCATCATCTGCACCAGCTCTGCACTGCTCTTCTCTGGCCTGCTGGCACCTGAGATCATCGATTACTTCTTTCCCATCTGCACAGGCATTGCCTGCATGCTCAGTGGCCTGGCATTCATGCTGGACATGGCAGGTGAGCGATGATGGTCACTGAGGATACCATCTGTGATGTGCTGGGATTTTTCCGTGGCTGTGGACTGAAGAGCACACCCAGCGATGATGATGCACGACACTGGGTGCGCGTGCTCAGTGATGTGCCTGCAGTGCTCCTGCACATGGCTGCTGAGCACTACGTGCGCACGCCAGCAGCAGACCGGGATAACAAGCTGCGCGGTGTGCGATTCTGTCCCTCTGCTGCAGAGCTGCGCAGCATCGCCTTTGGACTCGAAAGCACACAGCGCCAGCAGGTGACTGAGACACGCAGGGGATGTTTTCGCTGTGGCGAGCTGGTGGCAGAGGATGGCAGCATCACAGAGCATGGGAGTGGATACCGCACCCTTATACAGCACTGCCATCCCTCTGCAGATGGCGTGGTGGACTGGAATGGGCACCCATACAGGATCGGCATGCGCAGGTGCCTCTGTGACTGTGAAAAAGGGAAGTGGATCCACCACCAGCACAGCCTGCTGGACAAAGACACGCTTCCACCACACGTGCAGAAAACCTGGGCACCTACGCTCACCTGTGACCAGGCTTTTGATGCATTCAGCAGAGCAGATGCCAGGGTGTACATCACGGGCAGTGATCTGCGCCTGCATAGGCATGATGTGCGACCGGGATCCCCCTGGTTCACCAGGCCCTCACCTGAGGAGACTGATGGAGACACAGAGCGTGCAGGTGATGTGCGCAGGCTGTGCTATCAGGTGATCAAAGGCGAGATAGATCCACGCACACGCATGCCTGTCAGGCTGCAGAGTTA
>Ga0255751_10005252_pt1 | contig 11559 bp, 11 predicted proteins | sample 071ome_20_FD_179951 | JGI IMG/M metagenome (GOLD analysis project Ga0255751, IMG submission 179951) | Coastal salt marsh microbial communities from the Groves Creek Marsh, Skidaway Island, Georgia - 071412BT metaG (version 2) | ecosystem: Environmental > Aquatic > Marine > Intertidal zone >...
GTCGATCTCCGGCGCGTACGTCGATGAGATTTGGTTGACCTATTCCAAGCGTACAATCGAGCGCATTGACGCGCAGACTGCGACGACTGGTACATACTCAGCAGATAGCACCACTGTTACGGTCACAATCACCGCTGGCCATAACCTTCAGGTCGGGCAGAAGGCGTGGCTTAACTTCACTAGCTACAGCTCTGGCTCGGTCCCCATTGACCTTGAGGCAACCGTCCTGACGGTGACGCCCACGACCTTTACTGCGGCCATTCCGTCCGTTTCAGGTCCTATTACTGGAAACGTTGACGTCTCGCTTCCGATCGACATTTGTTTTTACTTGGTGAATGTCGGTACAGTCACCAACACCAACCAGTTCTTCCCTCTCTTCGTATCGAGTGTCTCTGCAGTTAAAGAGAATCTTTCTTATAGCCTCACCCTAGAACGCGACCTGCCGCTGATCAACCATCCGACTGTCCAGGCCGGTGGTAACTTCGATAGCGCCACGAGCCAGATCGCACCTAAGCAGCGTGGCCTTATGCTTCGTCGCGGCCAAGCAATTTACGCAGCTGTCAGTGGTGCTACTGCTCTGACAAATGGCTTCTACGTCGGCGTGCAAGGCGGATTCTATTGATGTGAACCATGCCGTTCGGAGTTGGCGGATTTGGTTCTTCTGGGAATCAGAATTTTGACGGCAAGTTTGCTAGGAAATTTGACAAGCAAACTGACTTCAGCGGTACTAAAAGGCAGAAGTTCAATCCAAAGGCTTTTGACTTTGAACCGACCGACAAGGAGTTCGATAGCGAAACCAAGTTTTACAACAGAGAGTCCCTTTGGGCTCGCTGGCGACGTGGTTACGATCTTTACACCCTCACCCAGACTTATCTAGGGACGAGCTCCAAGGACCGGAATACGCGGGGTGACTTCCGGATGTACTGCGCCTTCCAGCAGTTCCCAGGTGTCTTCATTCCAGCTAGAGTCTTCACCTTCCCCAGCAGTTCACCAGAAATTGGTGAGCAGATGGTGGGTATCCGTGACACCAATAGTTTTAGCTTTTACAACTTCGGACTTCCTATCACTGGTGTCCGCTATGCGCGTGCTCCTGTCACTGGGACATACAGCCAGTCAGGCACGACCATTACAGTCACAGTTGATGACCACGGCCTGAGCGTTGGCGCTGATGTCTACCTTGACTTCACTACAGGAAGTGCTATAGACGCGACGTTAACGATCACGGGAGTCACGACTAACACCTTTACCTGCACTGCAGCAGCTTCATTAACAACCTCCGGTAACGTCACTGTCCGTCAAATCACTACTTTTAGTGATTTACTCTGGACCGAGATGCGTGTTGCGATCCGGTTCATACCGACACCTGTCAATTTCTTTGCTGGTGAGCGCCTTGCAGACCGTGTTATTGAAAAAGATCCCGGTATCTTCAGCACGTACAGCCAGGCCGCAGGCGTTATTACTATAAATTGCGGTGCGTCAGCGCACGGGCTTTCGGTTGGTAATGAAGTAAGCCTTGTTTTTACTTCTGGAACTGCAATTCCAGGCCTATATAAGGTCTCAGGCGTCACAAATGACTTCATTTTTGAAGTCAGGGCTTTCGTAGGAGGCTCGACATCTGGTGCGGCCATCCTGACCAGGCGTCTTCGTGACTATAACTATGAGGATTACGTTGGTTACACGGTCACAGGAACTGATTTAAACACTAATGAGATCCTTTTCCAACGTGAAGACAGCTATCAGGCTACAAATGTCAACGATAGACAGACAATCGTAACTCCTGCAGCACGTGGTTTCACTGTTGGACGGTTTTTGACTACTGAAATACGATATCAATGCACTTGTCCTGACTTCATGAAACGGACAGGATTTAATTTGTACTCCGAATCACAGAAAAGGCGCTTTCCAATCACTGAAATCGGTTCGGTCAAGCCAGGTGATCGCTTGGAAAGGGACGGATCTACCGTTGAGCAACGAGATGATGCGGGCGTCTTCAGTGATTTTGGTTTTGTCACCGTAAATGATTTCTTTAGTCTGCCCACTTACGAAGATACGTCTGAATTTTCTTACCCAAACCTCCAATACTACCAATTGCGCTGGTGTAAACACGTTTATGCTGCGATGTGGTCGGTTGTACATGACGAAGGCAACGAACCGATTGACATTACTGCGAGATATTCTCAAGACGGCGGTCCAAACATCACGATTGATGCTGTAGACCACGGTTTAGGCGCTAATACGAGGGTTATCTGCGACTTCACCAGTGGTTTAGCAGAAAAAGGTGAATATATTGTCACAGAAGTCGTAAATAAGGATCAATTTAAGATTATTTACCCGATCAATCAGACGACAGCTGGATACGTCAAGGTAACAAACCTTAAGAACCACGAATACGTCGGTGCCTGGCTGAAAGAACCTAACGATCAGCCTCTCGGCATTGCACTAGAGCGTTTTTACGACAATCTTGAGCAGCAGAACGACAGAACAAAGCTTCAGGCTCAGCGGATGTCGATGATGGGATACGGTATGCCTTGGACCGGAGCGAAAGAGATCGCAGGTGCACGAAACCAACCCGAGCAGGTGGCGAACTTCGACCCGAATTTGATCAGCATGCAGATGACTGGTTCAATTAGACGTGATGCCGAGGGGAACCTTGATCGCGAGGGCACGACCCAAAACGCAACGATGGGTATGTTGCGGATGATGCAGAAGGTGTTCAACATCGACCCAACGTTGATTACCGATGTGAAGATCGGCATGCTTGACCAGCCGTTGACTGACTATACAAGTGACTTCCAGTTTGGTGAAATCGACGGTGGTACTTATATCAACGGAACTCCTGTTGTGGCGCCGGACGATAGTGAATTAGACTGTAGGACATATTCAACCCCAGACGCACAGCCGATTCAGGTCGATTGCGGTCTGTACATCAATAGCTAAGCATGACTGTTCAGATTCTTAGCCGGCGTTCTTCTGTCGCAAACGATCGACCTACACCAACAAGGATTGGAGAAGCCGAGCTCTGCATCAACTTCAACGCTACTGATCCTGGTGTCTACTTCAAGGATAATACCGCTGCCCCTAGCACAGGCCTGATCAAAGTTGGCCCCACGCATGTCGGCTCCACAGCACCTAATAGCCCCGCAGCTGGCTTTGCAAGCTACAGCAAAGGCGAGTCCTGGCTCGATACTGCCAGTACCCATATCCTGAAGATCCATGACGGAACCAACTTCCAAACGGTGAAAGCTGTTGTTTCACGTAGTGCAGGCCAGCCGAGCAACCCGGTAGACGGCCAGCTCCACTACGACTCAGGTGCCTCTGCGTTCTTAATGTATGACGCTGGTGCTAGCGCCTGGGTGACGCTCTAATTAGCCAAAAGGTGATCGAGGATTCGATCGAGTTTGGTGTGGACTGACTCCATTTCACGGAGGAAGTCTTCTTTCAGAACATAGTCACGAGTCATTCGATCCTGAAGAAGATCGAAGTCATCTTCAATCCGCTCGAATCTGCGTTCCACTTTACGATTAAAGTTATTCAGCGCTCGCGATAATCCTGTAAAAGCACCAACGCCTCCAGTGATTACAGCGGCAATCAGCTCCGGAGACATCTCATGCTGCAAGCTACATTCTTATTCTAGAGTAGTTAACAACTTAGAATGATTAAAACGACGTAAGTTCATATGGCCTCTTACGAACCGAATGTAGCAGGCGCGGTCGCAATTCTTATCGACATCATGACGGCTAACTCCTTCACGATGACGAGGCAGCCGTATGAATACAATATGCATGGACTTGTAGATGCGTTGATTGATCTTAAGGAGGGCTTTCCTTCATTCGCTCCAGAAAGGGTTGGCTTTGATGCTACTACCTTTGAGGCAGTCAGTGATGGTGATGCTTTATATATGAGAACGAGTGACGGACAGGTTGGATTGGCCCAGGCCGACGGAACTCAAGACGAGGCTATCGTTGTTGGATTTGCTGATGACGATGCTGCTTCTGGTGAAACTGTAAAGGTCTTAGTTGCCGGCCTTCTTGATGGTCAGACGGGTATTGACCCTGGAGATGTTTACTTCCTTTCTACAACAGCTGGCGAGATAAGCACGACTGCCCCTTCAACGGCGGGCCAATTCGTAACAAGAGTTGGAGAGGGCGCTACGGCTACTGAGTTCTCCATTCAACTCGAGCCTCCTATTCTCTTAAGTTAATGGCTGGCACAAAAGATCATGAACCGTATGCACCTAATTATGTAGGTCTAAACGGTGTACTGCTTGACCTTAAATCGACAATGGCGGGGCGTACTGTCTACGCCGTTGCTGGTTTTGGCGCTGAAGCTTTTGAAGATGTATCACAAGGTGATGCCCTCTATGCACGTTCGTCCGACGGAAAAGTAGGTCGGGCGAATGCTTCAGGGACTCTTGATGAAGCAACCGTTGTAGGGTTTGCACAAACTGCAAAGCTTGCAGGAGAAGAAGTACGCTGTCTTGTGGTTGGGGTGATGGCAACATCCGGGCTTAATGCAGGTGATGTGTACTACCTAAACACAAGTGATGGTGCCATTACGACAACACCACCAAGTACATCGGGACAGTTTGTGGTTCGTGTTGGAGAAGCAGCGACTACAGCCAACTTGATCATTCAACTTGAGCCACCTATTCTCCTTAGTTAGCATTTTTACTGCTGCTAAGATAAGAAGAACGGACAGCATTGACTGCTTAACAGTCGGCTGCTAGGGAATTAAAGATGGCAACCAGAAAGTCAATTATTCTCAATTCAGGCTTCTTTGAGGAGTTAAATACTTCCTCGGATAAGCTTGACTTCGCTGGCAATGACACTGATGATCTAGGCGAAGGCTCTAGTAATCAGTATTTTACAAATGCTCGCGCAAGGGGAGCGATCTCCCTTTCAACGGTTAGTCCCTCTCCAGATACGGGCATCGGCAGTCTTACCTATAACTCGACCACTGGTGCATTTGAGTTCACCCAAGTTACCGATGCAAACGTAAGGGGTTTACTTTCTGCTACAACTTCGACTGGTATTACCTATACATCTTCTACGGGTGTATTTGCGCTATCCAGCGTTCCCAACTCATCGCTTAGCAACAGCAGCATCAGCTTTGAAGATGCGCGTGGAGTCACTACAGCTGTTTCCCTTGGTGGCTCTTATGAGATCAAGGAAGCGCAAAATGTTGTTGAATTGGTTCGCAACGAATCAGGCTCAACCATTAACAGAGGCACGCCTGTCGCGATTGTTGGCTTTGATAGCACGAGCGGACGTCCTTTAGTTGCACCAGCGGACGCTGATAACACCGCAAGGATGCCTTGTATCGGTCTTGTTGCTGAACAGATTCCCGATGGCCAAAACGGTGCCGTTATTGCAACAGGTGTTTCGCTCGGCTTCGATACAAGCACTTTCACAGCAGGAGACACTGTTTTCATTGGGACGTCGCCGGGAACGCTTGTTACCAGTGCCCCGACTGGTGAATCAAGCCAAGTCCAGAACATTGGTAAAGTCACTGTTTCGGCAAGTAATGGTCGGATCCTTGTGGTGGGTCCAGGCCGTTCCAACGCAACACCTAACCTGGACGATGGCAAGATCTTTATCGGTAATGCTAGTAATCAGTCAGTAACCGATACTCTTGACACAGGTATTGTTCCAGAAGACGGAAACCTTTATTTCACAGATGCTCGTGCTCGCGGCGCTATTAGTGTTACTGACTCTGGCGGCGATGGGTCTTTAAGCTACGACTCTGGCACTGGTGTCATCACCTACACCGGTCCGAGTGCAAGTGAAGCCCGTGCCCACTTTAGTGTTGCTACTGGATCAGGTCTTACTTACAACAGCAGCACCGGTGAGTTCGGAACAAGTGCGATCCCCAACGCGCAGTTAGCCAACAGCTCTATCACGGTCGGCACCACGGCAATCGCTTTGGGTGGTTCCGCCACGACGATCACAGGCCTTACCTCGATCACTTCTGCGGGTGTTATCACTAATGCAGGAACTTCGGGTCTTGCTCTCCGCGATCCTACCGACGCTACAAAGATTGCACGATTTGATTCCTCTGGAATTACCACAGGAACTACGCGAACATTCACGTTCCCTGACGCCAGCGGTACGTTGTTGACCAGTGCAAGTGCAACCTTTGTTGATAACTCATTTAGAATCGAAGATAACAGCGACGGCACTAAGGAACTTGCGTTTGAGTGTTCTGGCATTACAACAGGCACTACTAGAACAATGACGGTTCCTGATGCTGATGGAACAATCTCTACAGAAAGCTTCGCTACGGCGATTGCAGTTGCATTAGGATAGAGTTATGGCGACACAAGTACAGTTTCGTAGAGGGTCGACATCCGCAACGTCTTCGTTTACGGGGGCTTCGGGTGAGGTCACGGTCGATACCGACCAGAACATTGTTGTTATCCATGACGGAAGTACTGCCGGAGGTTTTCCTCTCTTAAGGCAGGACGGTTCAAACATGGGGCTCGCTCTTGGATCCCTGTCAAGTTGCGCCCTTAAGTTCGCCAGTGATCCAAACACCGGGATTATCAGCAACGGTCCCGACGACATTAGTTTAGTGACCGGTGGAGTTGCTAGACTTACAATAGACTCATCAGGCACGGTTACTGTCCCAGGAAACGTCACCATCTCAGGCGACTTAACTATCACTGGGGTGATCGATTCAACAGAAAACATCGCACTTATTGTGGCTTTAGGTTGATATGGCAAACACCTTTAAAATCGAAACAAAGTCAGACCTGGTCACCACTGCTATCACCGACTCAGCGACTAACGTCCTGACAGCAGGTTCGTCCGCGACTCTTGTTCTTCTGAGTATCCTGGTTTCCAATAAGACCGGAACTTCGGCTGATGTCGACGTGTTTCTGGTGACCAATACTGGTGACGACGTTTATATCATTCGAAATGCACCTGTACCTACAGGTAGTTCTCTTGAGATCATCTCTGGCTCGAAGATCATCATGGAGTCGAGTGACGTGCTTAGAGCGCGTGCTGGTACTGCCTCTGCTTTAGATATCTCTGTTAGCTACCTTGAGCAAACCTAAGGAGGTAATTGATAATGGCATTAACTGATATCGACGGCGTAAGGTTAGCAGATAACGCCTTTACCTTAGGCAAGAACCTGATCATCAACGGTGCGATGCAGGTGGCTCAACGGGGGACAAGTAGCACTGCTAGTACTTACGGCACTGTTGATCGCTTTAGACCTTCATATGCCTCTGGCACAGTAACTCAGACTCAACAATCGTTGACAAGCGGCGACCCATACGATGAAGGGTTTCGCTATTTTTTAAGAACTACAAATACAACCGCTGGCTCTGATGACGCAGCTGAACAACGAGAAATTCGTCAGTATATTGAAGCACAAAATTTAGCCTCATCTGGCTGGAATTACACTTCTTCAACCAGCTATTGTACGCTATCTTTTTGGGCACGTTCTAGCGTGGGAGGTACTTATTATGTTCTCAACCGCAGCATAGATGGCACAAGTCAAGGTTATACTTTTTCTTTTGAATTGACTGCCGATACTTGGACAAAAGTTACTCACGCAATTCCTGGAAACTCAAACATTACAGTTGATAATGACAATGGAATAGGTTTTCAAATAAGGTTTTTGACTGATCTTGGAACAAATTACACAGATAGTGGACACACCTTGAATACTTGGGCAGCATTTAGTGATTCTTCACGTTGTCCTGATTTTAGTCATGACTGGGCAGGAACCACCGACGCCACCTTTGACGTTACCGGCGTCCAATTAGAAGTCGGATCCGTCGCCACACCGTTTGAACACCGGAGCTACGGCGATGAGCTGGCGAGGTGTCAGAGGTATTTATTCCGTGTTCAGGGGAACACGTCTGATCGCAAAATGATCGGAGCTGGTTATGCAAGGGATGGTGATGACTCACTTTGCATCGTTCATTTGCCTGTCCCTATGCGTGCTCCAAATCAGACTATTACAGAATCTGAAATAACTGTTTTGTTCAGAACAACCGGTGTATCAGTCAGTCTTGTTGCGGCACAAAACCCAGGTGAGACCTGCGTGGGGGTCATCTTTAATGAAGATGGCGCTGGATCTAGTCTTACCGCAGGTGACGGTCTTGTCTTTAGAGTTGACATCACTGACACCGCCTTTTTCCAAGTTGAATCGGAGCTTTGATCGATGAGCGTTATCTACAAGTGGAGCACTGAGTCCCAAACGCACATCCTTAAAATTGATGGAAGCATCAATACTATTTTTAAGCCGACGGTCGAAGGTCCGGTACAGGAGGAGTACCTTGCCTGGCTAGCAGAAGGCAACGAACCGCTTCCGGCTGACAATGCTGTCACATGGGACACGATCCGTGCCAAGCGCGATCAACTCATCGCAGACTCCGACTGGACCATGATCCCTGGCGCCACTGTCGACCAAGCTCAATGGTCTGCCTACCGCCAGATCCTGCGTGATCTTCCCCAGACCTATTCAAATCCGGAAGATATTGTCTGGCCTGCTGTCCCTTCTACGTCTGGTCCTAATACAATAGAAGAATAATCCGTAGAGAACTATGCCATATATCGGTCAGCAGATTACGACTGCACAGCCTAGCTATCTAATCATTGACGATATCAGCTCGAGCTTTGACGGTTCTACCACAAGCTTCGCTCTCCAGGTAAACGGTACGACCCCTGCACCATTTCCGGTTGCAGCACAGAACTGCTTGATCTCCGTTGGTGGTGTCGTCCAGGAGCCTGATTCAGGTGGTACGAATGGCTTCAACCTGAGCGGAAGCAACATCGTATTCAGCTCCGCACCGACTTCCGGTCAGAGCTTCTGGGGTGTGGTTCTTGCAGGTGCTGACTACGTCAATGTCGGTGCTCAGTTCCCTGACGGTTCGGTCTCGAATCCTTCGATTACTTTCTCGGCGGATGACGACACTGGTTTCTACCGTTCAGCTTCTGGTGTCGTCAGCCTTGCTTCCAATGGTGCTGCGCGGACTATTGCAAATTTGGAGTCGGTTCAGACCTTTACTGCTGGTCAGATTGCTGAGGTCACCACTCTTACTGATGCTGCAACGGTCGCAGTTGATCTTTCCCTGAGCAACAACTTCACCTTGACCTTGGGTGGCAACCGGACTTTAGGTAACCCGACGAATGCTACGGCTGGTCAGAGTGGATCGATTTTTGTAATTCAGGATGGGACCGGAAGCCGTACCCTTGCTTATGAGGGGAATTGGGACTTCATTGGTGGCACAGCACCTACTTTAAGTACAGACCCTGACGCTATTGATCGTATTGATTATATTGTTCAGAGCGCTACCGATATCCAAGCCGTGTTCACCGCGAACTATAGCTGATGTCTTTTTTTCACGCCGCCATGCTGGCTGGTGCCAGTGGTAATCAAGGGCCGTACCAGATCGAGCAGAGCTTGCGGTTTGATGGGAGCCATTACCTAACCCGCACTCCTTCTTCGGCAGGTAATCGTAAAACTTGGACCATGAGCATGTGGGTCAAGTATGCAGACGACACGACCAATCGCCGAGGTTTCTTTGGGATGAATACTGGAGCTAGCAATAGTCGATACGTTCAGTGGTTTATACATAACAACGACTTAAAATTTGCAGCCTATGACTCAACCTACCGTCGTTCAGATGCGGCTTATAGAGATTACTCTGGCTGGTATCACCTGGTTTTAAGGTCTGATACAACGCAAAGTTCAGAACCAGACAGGCTTCGGATTTACGTCAACGGTGAACTGATTACGGCAAGAAATCCTGACCAAACAACAACAGACGTTTCTCAAGACCACGAATGGGGTGTAAATTACACAGACAAGCACTGGATTGGCACCAGCGGCGGGACTTCTGAGTACCTTTTCAAGGGTTACATTGCAGAATTTCACCTAGTGGATGGTTCTTCTTTAGCCCCTACAAACTTTGGCGAGTTTGATGACAATAACGTGTGGCGTCCGATTCAGGCGAGCGTTTCTAGCTATGGGACAAACGGTGTATATCTAAAGTTTGACCCTGGTGCCACCAACGGCATCGGTCACGACCACAGCGGCAACGGCAATAACTTTACGCCTACTGGCTTCACCACCTCCGGCACTGGTACGGACGTGATGAGCGACACGCCGACGACTAACTACGCAACTTGGAACCCACTAGACAACACTGGCGTCACGCTTGCTAATGGCAATCTTGATTTTAGTGGTGGTTCTTCAAATGATTGCGGAGGTACTTTCGCGGTTGCAAGTGGTAAATGGTATTGGGAAATTGAATGCCGTACCGACATTGGTCCGGGCGGACAGCCATTAGCTCATGGCATCCACAATGCTTCGGTAACTTCAGATTTCAGGCTTCAAGCAGTTTGGTTTTATACCGACGCATCATCAAACAGTCAGGTTCGTCGATATGCAAATAATTCAAATGTTGCGCAGGTATCAATGCCAGCATCTATTCGCGATATTGATATTGGCGACATTCTGCAAGTCGCCTATGACGCCGACTCTGGCGAGGTGTGGTTTGGTGTTGACAATACTTGGATGGATGGTTCTGGCGGAACAACTGGCAATCCCGGATCAGGAAGCAATCCCGTTTTTACCCTGCCCGATGCCAGTATTCCAATGACTCCTTGGCGGAGCCATGCGGGACTTAATTGGGACGGTTATACCAACTTCGGACAACGCGACTTTGCCTACACCCCACCGACCGGCTTCAACGCACTGAACACCGCCAACCTGCCCGCGCCGACGGTTAAGGATGGGTCGGATTATTTCCAGACGGTTACCTACAGCGGCACTGGAGCCACCCGAGATATAACTGTTGCAGACAACACTGATAATGCTTGGCAACCTGATTTGGTGTGGATCAAGAATAGAGATATCACGGATCACCATGCTTGGTTTGATTCCGTCAGGGGTGTTTTGAATTATATTTCTAGTAACAGAACCAATGTGGAAGCGGCATTGGCAAACAGCCTGACATCTTTCAACTCCGATGGATTTACGCTTGATTCTGCAAACCTGACTAACTATCTGAATCAGGCTTACGTTTCTTGGAACTGGCTCGCAGCAAACGGCACCGAAGTCCTTGACGCTGGCAGCATCAACAGCACGGTAAGCGCCAACCCCACCGCTGGGTTCTCGATTGTTAACTGGACAGTCGGATCAACGGACAATCAAACGGTTGCGCATGGTCTCGGTGTGCCGCCCGATTTAATTATTACTAAAAATAGGGATACCGGATATGGATGGGCAACCTATCACTCACCTCTAGGAGCAACCAAATATCTAACATTAGATACATCAAATACTCCTGTTACAAATTCAATAGCTTGGAACAACACGGAGCCAACTTCCACTGTTTTTACGGTCGGAGACGCTTCTTGGTGGGGTAGTTCAACTGATAGCATGATCGCCTACTGCTTTGCCGAAGTCGAAAACTACAGCAAGTTCGGCAGCTACACCGGCAACGGGTCATTGGACGGTCCGTTCGTGTACTGCGGATTTAGACCTGCGTGGGTGATAATCAAGCGGACAGACGGAACAGGAGAATGGTTTATGGTTGAC
>Ga0255751_10005256_pt1 | contig 11554 bp, 16 predicted proteins | sample 071ome_20_FD_179951 | JGI IMG/M metagenome (GOLD analysis project Ga0255751, IMG submission 179951) | Coastal salt marsh microbial communities from the Groves Creek Marsh, Skidaway Island, Georgia - 071412BT metaG (version 2) | ecosystem: Environmental > Aquatic > Marine > Intertidal zone >...
AGATGCGCGTTATTCACAGGTAGCGAACAACCTGTCTGATTTGACAAGCGCAGCGACTGCTTTGACTAACTTGGGTGTCACCTCAACGGCTGCGGAGTTGAACATTCTTGATGGTGCAACACTAACAACAACAGAGTTAAACTACGTTGACGGCGTGACTAGCGCGATTCAAACGCAGCTAGACGCTAAGATGACACCAACCTACACAGGTGATGTGGACATCACAGGCGAACTTATTGCCGACAGCTACAACGAAACTTACGCAGCGGTTACGTCTACTTCTAACGCTACCACAGTAGACTGTGAGGCTGGTAACGCATTTAGCCACACACTGACAGAGAACACCACGTTTACGTTCAGCAATCCGCCAACAAGCGGAACGGCTTATAGCTTTAGCCTTGAAATCATTCAGGATGCCTCTGCGTCTGGGTTCACTGTCACTTGGCCTGCCTCTGTAGATTGGCCTAACGCAACTGCACCTACACTGACAGCGACTGCATCTGCGAAGGACGTATTCGTATTCTACACCCGCGATGGCGGCACAAATTGGTATGGCTTCACGGCAGGTCAAGCACTGGGGTAAGTAATGGCGACTAAAAAGAAACTATTAGAAGCTGCTGCTGGTGCTGCGGGTGGTGCTGGCCTGAACGTAGAAGAAGTGTTCAGCAATTATGTTTATTTAGGTAACTCAAGCGGAAGTTCCACGCAAACAATTACAAATGGAATTGATTTATCTGGCGAAGGTGGTTTGCTTTGGACAAAACCTAGGACTTCTGGAACTTACACAAGTTTCGGCCATGGGTTAATGGACACTGAGCGTGGTATTGATAAGATACTAAAGTCAAATGCTACTGATTCTGAAACAACTATTTCAGATTGGGCGGTGTCTTTTAATTCAGATGGTTTTACGCTTGATGGCAGTGGTTATGTTAATGAAACTTCCGTAAAATACTCTTCTTGGACATTTCGCAAGGCTCCTAAATTTTTTGATGTAGTTCAATTTGTCGGGGATCGAACAAGTGGCAACTTAACTGTAAACCACAACTTGGGGTCGGTACCGGGCGTAATTATCGTGAAGTGTATGGATGATGCTCAATCTTGGACTGTTTATCATAGATCAGAAGGCGCAAATAGAGCGGGCTTTCTTAATTCTACAAATGCCTTTGGTGCATTAACAGACTTTCCATCAACGCCCACCTCTACTCAATTTACTGTTGGTACAGATAGTCGAGTAAACTTTACAGGACGAAACTACATTGCGTATTTGTTTGCTCACAACGATGGTGATGGTGGGTTCGGCCCTGATGGTAATGCTGATATTATCAAGTGTGGGAGTTATACTGGTAATGGTTCATCTACTGGCCCTGAGATTGACTTAGGGTTTGAGCCTCAGTGGCTTCTTCTTAAAAATGCCACAGACTCTGGTAATAGTTGGGCTTTATTAGACGTAATAAGAGGCTTGCCCGCAGTTAATCAAAATGAAAAATATCTTTTTGCTCAAGCTAATTGGCTAGAAGATAATACTGTTGGTAAGTATATTGGTCCAACGTCAACAGGTTTTAATGTAACTAATTCTGGAACTTTTCTAAACGCTAGTGGTAGTAAAATCATCTACATCGCCATTAGACGTGGCCCTATGGCTGTGCCTGAAGATGCGACTGAGGTGTTTGATGATAACATTTACAACGCAACAGGTGCTGCGGGTAATCCACAGACGACAGGCTTCCCAGTTGACTTAGCAATCATAGGACAGCGGTTTGCTACAGATAGTTGGAAGCATGGCGTTCTTACCCGACTTACTGGTGCCGTAGATTACCTTGTTACAAGTGATTCACTTGCTGAACAAAACGCGGGTGGTGGTCTAAACATTGATAACATGACGGGCTATAACTTCCAAAGTGGTGCCTTTAACACTGCAAGTCCTGCGGGTATGTACAACCTTAATTGGCGGCGTGCCCCCTCGTTCTTCGATGTCGTTCATTACACAGGCAATGGAACAGTAAATCATCAGATATCTCATAATTTACAAGCAGTTCCAGAACTTTTGCTTTTTAAACCTAGAGGATCAGGGTCTTGGATAGTAAAATCAAAGTTTGACGATGATGCGTCAGGTGTTTCAACACGGACTAATTACTTATTGCTCAACTTTACAAACGCTTATTCAACGAGTGCTGATTATAGGCTGTCATCCGATGAAACAAGTTTTACTTTAAGCACTAATGGTGGATTTGATAATGGGGCTGGTTGGAACACCAGTGCATCAGAATACATAGCCTATTTATTCGCTTCAGCGGATGGTGTATCCAAGGTGGGTTCATTTACTGGGAACGGTACTACCATAAACATAGATTGCGGATTCAGCAGTAGTGCTAGATTTGTTATGACAAAACGTACCGATGCAGGTTCCGATTGGGTGGTATGGGATGCTGCAAGGGGAATTGTTGCTGGAAATGACCCATACTTAGTTTTTAATGATATAAACGCAGAAAATAACTCATACGATAGTATTGACCCATATTCTTCTGGTTTTTCCTTAAACTATGATGGTGTGGCAACAAACATATCAGGTGCAGAATACATCTTCTACGCAGTGGCGTAATCAAGCTCATATGAAAGGATCAATCTAATGAGTGAATACAGAAACAGAACAACAGGTGTCGTAAAGACCCAAGGGCAGTGGCGCAATGAGTTCGCCAATATGTCCCTACCTCGTGTCTGGAAAGCAGCAACCCTAGACGCACTAGACCTAGACCCAGTGCTACGCAGCCCAGCGGCTACCGTAGGCGACTATCAGGTGTCTGTGCGTGATGGTGTTGTCCAAGATGCTAACGGCAACTGGGTGGAGAACTACGTTGCCCGTGACATGTTCCAAGACACCACAGAGGATGGCGTTACGACAACCAAGGCAGAGCATGAGGCGGCGTATCAGGCTGGCTTGGATGCTAAGACTGCCGAAGGTCATCGCACCACACGCAATAAGCTATTGGCTGACAGCGATTGGACGCAAATGAACGACAGCCCGTTGACGAATGAGGTCAAGACAGCTTGGGCAACGTATCGCCAAGAATTGCGCGATCTTTCAGATTTAGATGCATGGCCTAGTCTAGCTGACGACGATTGGCCTGTAGCACCGTAAGAGGAACGAGATGGATAAGCGTACTGTTTCATCAGCGCATGAGCGCATTGACACTATAGAAAAGCAGATCGTTGCTATGAAAACTGAAATGGATATTCAGTTCAAAGATTTGTTCAATCGTGTGAAAAGACTAGAGGCTATTATGATTGGTTCGTCGGCAACTGTTATCCTCTTGCTGTTACGGCTGATCACAACGGGCTGATCCAATGGATCCTATTAGTTGCGTTGCCCTCGCCAGTGGCGCTTACAAAACTCTGAAGGCTGCCATCAGCACAGGCCGCGATATTCAAGAAATGGGCCAGACCCTGTCAACATGGGGTCAGGCCTTTTCTGATTTTAACAGGTTAGAAGAGCGATCAAAGAACCCGCCCTGGTGGGAAAAGACGTTCAAGGGTGCAGACCCAGAAAATGCGGTTCTCATATGGAACCAAAGACGTAAAATGGACGAAATGCGAAAATCCATTAAGGATGAAATCAGTTTTTTGTATGGGCCTTCAGCTTGGGAGGAGGTTCTCAGAATTGAGGCAGAGCAACGCCGGATCCGTAAAGAGGCTGCATATCGCAAACAAGAATTTATCGATAACTGCATCAATTGGGTAATTGGCCTTGTGTGTTTTGCACTGGGCGCAGCCGTTTTGGGCGGCGGCATATATGTAATCGGCAAAGCCAGGGATCGCTGGTGATGTGGATCCTGGTCTGGCTCAGTTTCGTAGACAACAACTTTGAGTATTACCAGCTGGGTGTGTTCGGCACAGAGGCACACTGCAACAAAGACAAGATCAAAGCAGAGGTGATGGTTAAAAATGCCAACCAAGCAGTCACCTGTTTTGAGGTTAGTAGAAATTAACCACAAACGCTGGGCTGTTTATGACCAGGACAACCGGCTGATCATCTTAACATCTAATCGTAAAATAGCTGAGAGGTTTCTCGATGGTAGACGAGTACGACCTAAATCAAAACGGGACGCTGGAAGATGATGAGAGAGCTATCATGCTCGAAGATCGTCGGCGTAAAATGCTGGACGAAGATCACAAAAGAGATGCGCAGCTTAGAATGACCTGGTTCGCTTTGTCCGGCATGCTAGGGTATCCGTTTCTCATTCTAATTGCTTCTTACTTGGGCTTAGCAGATGCGGCTGATCTCTTAGCAGACATTGCAGCGGTTTATGTTGTCGCCGTGTCAGGTGTGACTGCCGCGTATTTTGGTTTCAGTCAGATGGGGTCTAAGAAATGATGACATTACTTGGAAGCTTGTTGGGCTTTGGCACATCGTTTCTGCCAGAGGTACTCAATTATTTTAAGACGAACCAGGAACACAAGCACAGCCTGGAACGCATGAAAGTAGAAATGGATCTGATGTCCAAGCGCGCTGAGTTGAAGCTTGGCATCATGGACAAGGAAGCTGAGATCAAAGAAACAGAGGGGCTTTACAAACATGATAGCATCGATGCTGGACTCGTTATTAACGCACTTAGGGGGAGTGTCCGGCCTGTTATCACTTATGCTTTTTTTGGCCTATTCGTTGCCATCAAGGCAACCGCTCTAATGACGTTAACAAAAGACCAGGGCGTCGAGCTTGGTCAAGCATTGTCAGTGATCTGGGATGACAACACAGCTGGTCTGTTCGCAGCCATCATGTCGTTCTGGTTTGGCAATCGCGCAGTGTCAAAATATTATGGAGCAAAAAAATGAGTGATGCCTTACGCAATCTTCAGGCAAAAGTTGGTGTAGCAAGTGATGGTAGCTTTGGGCCAATGACGGCAAATGCAATTGCTGCACACTATGAGTGGTCACCCGCGCGCGCCGCGCACATGCTCGGGCAGTTAGTTCATGAGAGCAACAATTTTAAATCCACAACAGAAAATCTAAACTACTCAGCTAACGCGCTTTTGGCTGTACACCCTCGATACTTTAAGACCAGAGAAAAGGCGCAAGAGTATGAGCGGCAACCAGAGAAGATAGCCAATTACATTTACATGGATGAGAACCGAACAAAGAACGGCGCACTAGGCAATGTAGAAGAGGGGGACGGATGGCGCTGGCGTGGTCGTGGATTTTTACAATGCACAGGCCGTTCTAATTATCGTGCGTTTGCTTCCGACATGCGAGTGCCAGAGGTGATGGATAACCCTACGCTCGTTGCTACAGATTATGCGATGGAAAGCGCAATTTGGTTTTTTGATCGCAACAACATTTGGCGCATCTGTGACAAGGGCGTTGATGACGAGACAATCGAACAGGTGACCCGCAAGATCAACGGCGGCATCAAAGGATTGGATCATAGAAAACTAGAAACCAAAAAAATCTACGGGTGGTTAAATGACTAAGAAAAAACCAAAGCCAAAAAAATCAATCATGGGTTCATACGGGAGCGGTAAGTGATGGCCAACAAAGGACTCTACCATAACATCCATGCAAAGCAGAAACGTATTGCTGCCGGATCCGGTGAGAAGATGCGCAAGCCTGGTGATCCTGGTGCGCCCAGCGCAAAGGACTTTGCTGACAGTGCGAAGACGGCAAAGAAGAAAAAGTCCGTCATGAAATCCTACGCATAGGGGTGACACATGTCAGCTGCTTGGCAACGCAAAGAAGGTAAGAGTGAGAGCGGCGGCTTAAACGAAAAAGGCCGTCGATCTTACGAGCGAGAGAACCCAGGATCCGATCTCAAAGCACCAGTTAAATCTGGCAACAACAAACGCCGTGGATCTTTCGGTGTGCGGATGGGAAGCAGCAAAGGGCCGGAGCGAGATGAGAAGGGCAGACCAACTCGACTGCTAAAATCACTGCAAGCCTGGGGCTTCAAATCAAAAGCTGATGCGCGCAAACGTGGCCGCTCGATCCTAGCATCACACCGCAAAAAAGAAAGCGGTTCATCTACAGCATAATAGCGAATCTTTTGTGACCCAGGTCACAGATTGGGTCACAGCCACCATAGCTTTCTGTCGCCATAGTTGCCGAAACCACGGCAATAGAGGCAATAAAACAACATAGAAAGCAACCACGGGCGATAAATTGACGGGTTCGAGCCCCGTCAACCGCGCCACTACTTTCCCATATAAATCAATAACTTAACCCCTTTTGGGGGGTGTTCGGTCACAATTTTGGTCACAAAAAATGCAAAAGGGTGACGGGGATTTACTTGCAATATGATTTATTTTTCCCATATATTTGACGTATAGCGTCAAGATCATGGGATAGATATCATGTTAAACATACAGACAAAACAATATCAGTCGCGCGCCAAGCAGGGCAAAGCTTCATGGTGTGTCGATACTCGCTCAGCACTTGCTAACGGGAGACAAGAATTTTATCGCACCAAGGAAGAGGCACTGCATGCAATCGCAGAACTAAACCGCGAGACAACATCAGAAGCCAAGACCAGCACAACCTGGAAATGGACATTCGCCAAGTTGCGTGACTCGTACATGGAGCGCGTCACAGCTGACTATCAGTCTGGCAAAAAATCCAAAACATTCTACACAGACAAAGAACGCCACAGCCGCCAGTTCTTGGAATTCAAAGTTGACGGTAAGCTTGTCGCCGACATGCGCGTATCAGATCTGACAATGGGTATGGTTGCCATCGAGATTATGGATCAGCTAGAGCAAGGCCGTTCCAAAAAAACTGTCGAGAATATCCTTGGCTCAGTCAGCCACATGATAAAATTTGCGATCATGAAAGGTTGCCGCGAGACTAACCCATTGGACGGTGTCGAGCGCCGTGGCCAGGTTGCCCGTGCTGAGCGCAACAAAGCGGAACAGATTGCACCTGAGATCATCGAGGCGATCATGGCACAGATGACACCGGCCTGGGCGTTAGAGATGCGCTTTGCTTGCACCACCGGTTTGCGTCAGGGCGAACAGCGCGCACTAACCTGGGGTTGCCTTGATCTAGACAATTCCCAGGTTAAGGTCACACGCGCAATCAAGCACCGTGATGTGGTTGGCGCACCGAAAACTAAAACTGGTAAGCGTACCGTCCCGCTGACCCGTGACATGGTACAAGCTTTGAAAGAGTTGTACATTCGCAAGGGTCGCCCAAACAACCCTGATGAGCTTGTGTTCTGCACAAGCAACGGCAACGAGAAGATGCCATCAAAGTATCTCGATGCGATCCACAAGGCGTGTGACGCAGCCGGTGTTGCGCGGATCCGCTGGCATGACTTACGTCACTACTATGCGTCAAAGCTTCTCCAGGCATACGGCGACGATCTATGGCGTGTACGCTCATACATGGGCCACGCTTCAATCGCGATCACCCAGGGCATCTATGGTCACTGGTTGTCAACGGAAGGTGAAGACACTGAAGCTGTAGACAAGCTATCAGCTATCTTCTGATCCATCATCTATCCCAAATGCTTTATCTAAAATGTCGCGGCGAACTAAGGTTTGCCGCCCATTTTTTATTGTCTTGATGTTTTGCGTTTTGATTAGATATGCAGCGCGCTTTCTGCCACGCTCTGTGTTGTCACCAAACAATACCTCACCGGCCTCTGCCATCGTCAATAAATGTCCCTGCATCTTATTCGAACCCTGTTGAGACATCGTCTGTATCCATGCTGTTCGACTGTTGGTATTGACCAGGTGATTGATCGTATTGCTGCGCTGCCTGGTTTTGCTGCTTATTGTTCACATAGAGCGTTGTCCGGCCAGCCACTGGAAACTCACGCACATCTATTGCATCTGTCCGTTCACTGATTGTGACAGATATTTGCGCGCCGTATTTCTGCATCTCTTGAAATAGTCTTTCGCAATCTTGTTTCTGCCGATCAGACATTTGCTCATAGCGTCCTAGGGAGTCGTTCCAGGGTGTCTTCATATTGATCCATGCAGTGATCCGGTATTCTTTGTTTTGTTCAATCGGTTGTTTAAAAACTTGTGTGCCTCGCGAGAAATGCGCCATCATCTTGCTCCATCATTTAATTGTTCGAAACGTACCTTGCTGAACGCAAGTAACTCTGCTTGTAGATCTGGCCTGTTCTGCTTCAATTGTTTGATTTCACCAGCGTACTTTTCAGCAAGTTGTTTGATCTGAAATGTCGCTGTGCATTTTTTTAATTCTTGTGTCATGTAGTCTGTAAACCGTTGCGATTCATCGCTGGGTTTTGTATCTTTTTCCGGCGGGGGGAAGGGAATATCATCGGCCAATCCATTTGTCCTGGTGCCTGTGTCAGAACCGGCCTTTGCTGTTTGATTTCTCTCCGCACGAACAGCCGCATCATGCTCTGCATCTGTGTGCTTTGCGCGCTTGTCCACCACAGCTTCATTGTGTTTCGCTGTATCGATCTCTTCTACTGTCGCCATCTTGCCACCGTGCAGCCCCAGGTTAGCCAGGGCGCGGCCCCAGGCGCTGGTTTGCGCATTCTCGATAGCTGATGTCCGGTTGACACCTTGGCCTCTCAGTTCCTCTGCCAGCCCGTCAGCAACAACAAAGCCGTGCCGGTCTGTTATCTGCGCGCGCATCAATACACGCCTCTCGTTGTCTTCTAGGATCTCTGAGGTGATACTCCACTCAAGACCAGCATACTTGCGGAACGCCTCAACGCGCTGTGCAACCATTGTATAGTCTTTGCCATGTATGTTCATGCTGTTCATAGCAGCCATAGCAGAGTGTAGCTTCTCAATATCCATTATAACCCCCAAATGTTTTTAGCTTCTGCGATGTACTCAGGCGGCTCTTGCCAATAGATCGCGTTAAAATCTGGGCTGACGAGGCCCAGCAAATCTTCTTTGCAATCAGCTGCGCGCAGAATGTTTTCTGTGATCTTGTGCTGCATGGCGATGTCGCGGATGACATCTTCCAAAAAATCCGGTTTCAGTTCCGGCGTGTTGTTCTGATCGAACACCTTGTAATCGTATGCGTTTGCGTAGACCAGGAACGGTGGTTGTCGCCCGTTGCATGCGTAAAACCCTGCAACCTGGTAGACGTTGTTCATATCAAACATGCCGCTCAGTGACGAGGGCAGTGATCCTTTGGCCCAGGTTGTCTCACCCTTTTTGTTTTTGGTCATGCGTGACCATTTGGTTTTAAGATCCCCACGCCGCCCGTAGTCCGGCAATGTGTTGTGTGGCAGTTCACAATTCGCCAGGCATTCCAGGTATTCTGTTTCACCGATAATCCGGTTGTCGCCGGACATAGCTTCTTTCAGCCCCATGATGGCATGCTCTACCACTTGAGGTATCTCTTCTATGTATTTCTCTTGCTTAGCTTTATCAGCATTGGCCAGGTCTACTGCGTAGGTGATCGGCTGGTACTTGCGCAGCGTATCTTGCGCCACAAGCGCTGCCTCGTTTACTGAGAGCGTTTGTCCGAATTGGTCATCAGGTATCAGATGAAGGTCGCATGCGTCCTGTACGGCGCGCCCAGCGGCCATAGCAGCACTGCCACGGTTCTTTGTAAACGTATCTAGGATGACCTTTGCTTTAATGTAATCAGATTTTGCAGCGTCATCAGTGCGCAATATGTCTTTGGCCCATCTTACCTTGGGCCGCACATGCACTTTCTCAAATATATTCTTAGCACGATCCTTTGATCTAGGATTGCTATGATGAAAATAATTATGTCGTATCGCCCAATCAGGCGTGTCAAGTAGCATCGACTAAAACCCCCATTTTAGTGAGGTTTAGCGTAGGTCTATTGACGTTTTAGGTCAAGAGTTCTTGACGTTATCTTTCCATATAATTTCGCACTTGCGTAGGTCTGGCCTATATATCGTAGAGATCACCGGAGCGGCCCACTTTATCTTGAGATGGCGTAATGTCGCAGCATCAGGATCTTTGTTATTTTTAGCATCACCCGCTGTATTGAACACGGTGAATCGGTTGCCAGGTTCTGGGTAAAGGATGCCGGCAAGATAGTTTGTGTCATAGCCAGCAAAGTTCACTGTCTCTTCTGTCTCACAGATGCACAGTTCAGTGATGCAATGTTCTGGCACAGATTTATTGTTGTATCCAGTGAGGTCGAACATCTGCAGGGCGTTGTGCCATGTCATCCAGGGGCCGACATATTCTTTGTCTACTGTCCATGTAACACAGCCAATATTGTCAACAAAGTATGATGGCAGATAGGCATGCCCTACTGGTTCATCGTAAAACTTGCGCGTGAACAAGCCGTTTGCATGCACATGACATGACCCAATGATGGACATTGGTTTTGCTGCAAACAGTATTTCATATGCATTTGTGTTCAGTATGCGCGCGTACTCTTGAGCGTCATGCAGTGTCAGCTGTATCTTTCCATGCATGTGCCGCGAAAGGGTTTCAGGTGTTACACCTTTTAGCTCAGCAACGGCTTTCTTTGTCATGCCAGATTGCTTGATGAGCTTTTCGAGATTGTTAGCCACAAATAGCTCCGTTTGATTCATTTTTATCACCCCTGTAGTTATTTAACTTGTCGCTTTCCGTCAAACAGATTTAAGCGATAAGCCACTAGACAATAAAAGTCAAGGATACTAGAATTTTATGCATGACACTTGATGAATTTCGTAAACAAAAAGGCTGGTCGTATTCTGAACTAGCCAGGCAAGTTGGCGCACCGCATGCCACGGTGGCGCGTCGATGGTGTTTAAAGCATGGGGAAAAGACCAGGCTCATTCCTAATCAGACCTACATGGATCGAATTATGAATTTGAGCATGGGCGAGGTGATGCCAAATGACTTCTACATTCAAAGGTACTGAAGACGATTTACAGCGCCAGGTCGTAGCGTTTCTGGACGCTGCGTTGCCGCCTGGGTGCGTGTATCATCACAGTCCGAATGAGGGTAAGCGGCACATCAGTTACATCAACCGGCTCAAGAAGATGGGAACCAAATATGGTTGGCCGGATCTCGAATTGTTTTGCCCAGCTGATACGACATCGAGCGGTCAGAACGAGGCCATCTTCATAGAGTTAAAAGCAAAGCGCGGTGTGATGAACGAGAACCAGCGGCGCATGCGCGATCAGATCATAGGGGCAGGGTTTCCCTGGGCGCTGTGCAAGAGCATCGAGGACGTAACAGAGTTTTTAACGCCATTAATAAAGCTAAAGGTGAAGTGATGTTACGGCATGTGGATCTTTGCAGTGGGATAGGTGGATTTAGTCTTGGCTTTAAGTGGGCAGAGTTGAGTGAACCAGTTTTGTTCTGCGACATAGAGCCTTGGAGCCGAAAGATACTCGCAAAGCATTGGCCTGATGTGCCGATTGCAGAAGACGTAAAGGAGTTAGCCAATGACCCAGATGGACTTATTCCAGACTGCGACATCCTCACCGCAGGATACCCATGCCAGCCATTTTCACTTGCCGGAGAGCGCAGAGGCACAGAAGATGACAGACATATCTGGCCATACATTCTTTCCATTGTTAAAGCCAAGCGACCCTCTTGGTGCGTTTTCGAGAATGTTTATGGGCATGTCTCTATGGGCCTCGACGAGGTGCTATCTG
>Ga0255751_10005260_pt1 | contig 11548 bp, 3 predicted proteins | sample 071ome_20_FD_179951 | JGI IMG/M metagenome (GOLD analysis project Ga0255751, IMG submission 179951) | Coastal salt marsh microbial communities from the Groves Creek Marsh, Skidaway Island, Georgia - 071412BT metaG (version 2) | ecosystem: Environmental > Aquatic > Marine > Intertidal zone > Salt...
TAGATGCCAATTTTAATCAAAACTTTTTCCTCTGGAATGCGGCAATTGGAAGAAAGTTTGGAAAAAAGAATGAATGGGATGTTAGATTTAGAATTTTTGATATTCTCAATCAAAATCGTTCTATTAATCGTTCAGTTACAGAAACTTATTTTGAGGATATAAAAACTAATGTATTAACCCGTTATATAATGTTAAATTTAACATATAACATTCGGAACTTAAAAGGGGGTAGCAATCAGGAAATCGATCCAATGCGTGTAAAAATGATTAAATATTGGCGTGGTAGACACCACTAATTTTAGTATACTTGTAGGGTAATTTTATTTTTAAAATTATTATATGTTATAAATGAAAAAAATAACCCACATAATAGTTATTACTTTTTTTCTAGTTACACTTCAAAAATCAGAATTAAAAGCTCAGGAGTATAATTCTCCGGAATATGAAGAACCTAACTTATCTGATGAAGATGGGAATGACGGGAAATGGACTTTTTGGGGAAATTCCAATATCACCACTAACCAAAGCCAATTTTCAAATTGGCAAGGTGGTGGACAAAACGCAATTAGTGTGGCTACTTCATTAAGTTTGAATTTATTGTATCAGAACGCAACAACTACCTGGCAAACTACATTAGATGCCGGATACGGATTAATGTTGCAAGGTAAAAATGGAAAATGGTACAAGAATGATGACCGTATATTTTTGGCTACTCAATTAGGTAAAAAAGCAAGCGAAAACTGGAACTATTCATTGTATTTTTCACCACAGACTCAATTTCAACCGGGTTATTATTCTGAGTTTGATACTATGCCAATATCTGATTTTTTTGCGCCTGGATATGTGGTTGCTTCCTTTGGTTTTGAATATAAGCCCGATAATAAATTGAGCGTGTTTTTGGGACCATTATCTTCAAAAAATACATTTGTTTTAAATCAGGATTTAGCAAATATGGGAGCATATGGCGTAGAGCCTGGGGTGTATGATTATGTTGAAGGTAAATATATTAAAGAAGGAAAAAAGATAAGAAGTGAAACCGGTGGTTTTATTAGAGTAAGTTTTTATGAACCACGGGTAATGAAAAATATCTCATTAGACTCTAGATTGGAATTATTCGCGAATTATCTCTACAAGCGAGGCAATATCGACGTGAATTTTGAAAATCAAATTAACTTAAAGGTTAATGAATATATTTCAACCAATCTAATTCTGCATTTAATCTATGACGATGATATATTAATTGCGTTAGATGATAGTTTCACTCGATTTGGACCACGATTACAATTTAAAGAAGTATTATCGGTGGGTTTAACAATAGATCTAGGCGGAAATAACAATTACTATTATTAGACTTATTCAGTGGGCAAGTAAAGCGAGGTTTGCTTTTTAGAAGAACTCGGTAACAAATAACATATGCCTAACTCATGAGTCATTGGATTATTTGCTACTCGAATAGTCAAATTTACGTTGTTTGAATAGTTGAAAAACCAACTCCCTTTTCGGTAACCAAAATTTCCATTTATACTATGAGCAACTTGTCCAAAAGCAGTATTTTGTTTAAATCCTAAACCATAATAAACATTACCTTTTCTGAAATTCAGATTTTCGGAAATAGTGAAATTATCACCTTGTAAATAACAAATTACATTAGGAATTATTATCAATCGTTTTGTCTCAAAAACCATTCCTCCATTAACTACAAAACGCGATTGAATCTTTTGATTATTTTGGTTGTAAAAAGAAATATTAGGTTGGTTAATATTGAAAACTGCACCCCCTAAAAATAAGTTTTCAGTGTGATATAATACTCCAGCCGAGAAATGAACTGCGTTTATTGTTAATTGGTTGATTGGCTCTTTTGTGGGTAGCTCAAATCCAGTCATCCCGGGATCAATTTGGTCTTCCCAGAGAAAGTTGTCGGTACCAAAATTAAAATTACTAAACTGACCATTTAAAGCTAAATTTAAATTTCCATTTTTTAGTTTAATCGAATAGCAATACGATAAGCCTGTAGAGAAATGTTTGTAGCTTGAATTATTATTAGTCCCCGAAAATAGATCTGTGCTGTATAGATTAACACCGAATGAAGTATTATTATTGGCAATTATATCTCCTTCAATAGCATTGGTTACTAGTCTTCTTTCAAGCGAAAGCCATTGAGCTTGAATATTAGTACTGATGCGTGAAGCTGGGTTAATATCAAATCTTCCCATACCTAATAAGGCGGGGTTATTGAGTTGTCTGATAATGGTTCCTTGGTTAAAATAAGGATTTTGCCCCTTCACGGAATTTGGTTTACTAACCCAAGAGGTCATTAATAAAAGATAAAAGCAATATTTTTTGAAATAGGACAAACCTATTACAATTATAAATCTTTTTTTTTAGTGTGATCGTATACTGAGTTTATTTTCGATTTTTAAATTAATGATATTACACTTATTTTTGATTCCACGCAAACTAACAGGCTTCGCCTATTTTTTATAAGGGAATTTTCAAAATGAAGAGTTTAAAAAAAATTGTACTTAAGACATTTTTATTAATTCTTTTTTATTGCAATTTTTCTAATATTTATGCCCAATGTACTTCTCTTACCGGTGATTTGGTTTCTAATGGCGTTGTAGCTGGCGATAGTATTTTTATATGTTCAGGTGATTCTCTGCATATTGTAAATACTTACATAGACACCGCTGGTGGTGCTGTTTCCCAAAATTGGCAGGTAACAAATAAAGGGACAACATTTTCAAAAAATTTGGATGATATATTTTCTCCGGGTTTAGATACTATTACTTTTACTGTTTCTACTTCCGGATGTTCAATTGTTAGAGAATTGTATGTCTTTACCACAGCTGTTAACGTAAATTTATGGGTAAATGATTCTAGCCAGTGCCTAAATGGTAATTCATTTATTTTCAGGGATAGCAGTACTTATCAGCCGACTAATACCCCTATCGATTCTATTCGTTGGAGTGTGAACGGATTGATAATATCAGATTTGTCAGAGATTACACATTCCTTTATCAAAGACTCTACGAAACTTATTATTTTTAAAACTTGGTCAAAAGGTGGATGCTTTGCACAGGATAGTATGAGTGTAAATGTACTTTCATCTCCTAGTCTAGATTTTGAATATTTAACAGATACAATTTTTTGTTATCAACCTGGAATAAACGATACGGTTAGAATAGTTAAGAATTCGAATTTATTGAGTTCTACCGGAGCAATTCTGACTTCATCATTATGGAAGATAAATCTCAATAACTTTCCCCAGGATACTTTCGAATATATTTTTAATCCATCAACAGGAGGATTATTTGGGGACATCAACTTTAATGCTGAAGTAGTTGCCTCAAATGGATGCAAAATCCAGAAAACGGCGAGTGTACATGTTGTGGAGCCCTTTCAATCAGTATTATCTTTCTCCGATACCATAGTGTGTGAGGGTGATCCAATTAAGGCTTTTTTTAATACTAACTTTGATGTTAAAGATGGTCTTTACAGTAGGGAATTTAAAATCTCTGCCCCATTAACTTATTCACTAAGTTCTGATAGTTTTATTTTTTACCCACCTGATACCGGAGAATTTACAGTTTCTGTTGTTGAAATATCTGATGGCTTGTGTAAAGATACTGCTGAACAAATTTTAAGGTCCAATGCAAGTCCAATTGCATTAATTACTAGTGATAAATTTATTAACTGTGAAGGAGAATCCGATACTCTATCTTATCAATCTTTAGTGAGTGATACTGTTTACGATTACAGTTGGTCAATAGGAACAGATTCAGTTGGATCATCAACTAATTTGGATCTAGTATTTGATACAATTGGACTCAATTATTTAACTCTTGGAATATACAACTCCAATGGCTGTAATAGTTTTGATTCAGTTATTGTAGGAGTTTCAGCGAGTCCTAGTACTAAAATAGTTCGTACCAATAACGATTCTTGTGTTTCTGGAAATCAAGGGTTTAAAATAATTAATAATAACAACGGTGCTATCAATAATACACACTGGTATTTTCATGATTCAACTGATGTAGTTGATAGTTTGGTTTTCAAGCGCTACTTATCAAGCGGGCAGTTTCAGATAGAAGCAATTTCGACTGATGAATATGGATGTAAGGATACAACTAGTACACAAATTACTGTTCCAAATCCACCCAATGCAAAGTTTACTGTAAGCTCTTATCAAGCTTGTTATGGGAATCAAGCGTTTACATATTTTGACTCCAGCTCAACTTCTGTTGGTCAAATTATTCAGAAAGATTGGTATTTTTCAGACGGGTATAATCTAATTAATGACACCATAGGGACATTCTCAAAAAACTTTGTAAATCCTGGATCCTACACAATAACTCAAGTTGTTCAAAATGATCAAGGTTGTTTTGATACCACAAACGATATTATCAATGTTTATCCTAATCCAACCGCGGATTTTAATGTAAATGATGATAAGCAATGTTTAACAAACAATAATTTTGTTTTTACAAATACATCTGTATCAAATTTTAGTAACAATACCTTGTTGAATTATTGGAATTTTGGCGATTCAACTAGTAGTAATGATAAATCACCACAGAAGACTTATTCGCGGCCAGGGCAATATCAAGTCAGCCTTCAAGTAACTTCTGCTTATGGTTGTACAGATAGTTTTGTTGCAACTGTATCTGTTTTAGACATTCCTTCAATGAATTTATCAATTAACAATAATATCCAGTGTGAAAATGATAATTTATTTGAATTACGGGATTCCTCAACATTCAACGGATCAATTGATTCAATTTTTAAATCAGAATGGTATGTTAATCAAACAACGACCATTGCAAAAAATACGGATGTGACCTTCACTTCTGCAGGTTCTTATCCATTAGTATTAAAGAGTTATAGTAAAAATGGTTGTTATGACTCAATTAATGAGACACTTGTTGTAAGGCCGAAGCCAATATCCAGATTTTCAATAGCAATAGATACACAATGTTTGGTGGGTAATGTATTTGATTTTACAAACAACAGTTCAGTTGTTTCTGGTGGTGGTAATCTGAATTTTTTATGGAATTTTGGCGATTCTTCAGAATCAAATTTGACTTCCCCGTCAAAAACTTACAGTGCATATGGAACCTACGATATAAAGCTAATTACAACCAGTAATTATGGATGTATTGACGAAATAACAAAACAAGTTTTTGTTATTGCAAATCCAAGTGTTACATTTTCTTCAGATGGTGGTAATGCACAATGTAAAAGTTCAAATGTTTTTAATTTTTCAAATACTACGGATAGTTTAAACGGTAGTGGTCTGGAATATAATTGGGATTTTGGTGATGGCTCAAAATCAATTGAAAAAACCCCAAGTAAGTCTTTTGCTGCTGCTGGTGTTTACATAACCAAGTTGAAGTCAACTAATAGATTTGGATGTAAAGATAGTAGTTCACTGAGTTTAACTGTTTACAATGAGCCCAATGTGAATTTTAGCCTTAATTCCTCTGAACAATGTGAAAAAAATCAATCATTTAATATCTTAAATTCATCCACTGTTTCTTACGGAGGAGGAACTTTGAGTTATAATTGGTTACTCGATGATTCAATAATTTCGAGTAATACCAACATCTCATTGAATTCATTGGGAATTGGTAATCACCAGTTGAAATTAATAGCTACAAATAATTTTTCTTGTACAGATTCAACCCAAAAAGCTATTAGGATTTTGGGAAGTCCTAAAGCCGACTTTACCATAAACCAAGATTCTCAATGTTTGGATGGTAATAGATTTCAATTTTATAATGGGAGTTTAATAGGAAGCGGGACCTTGTCTTACACTTGGAATTTTGGAGATAGTTTAAGTTCTCAAATGACCAATCCTGTCACCTCATTTGATAACTTTGGAAGTTATGAAGTGGCATTAATTGCGTATACTTCAGCAGGTTGTAGTGATACTGTAAAGAAATTAATATTTGTACATTCTACACCAGTAATTGAATTTACTTTATCGGATACAGCGTTATGTCTTAGAAACAACGAATTTATTTTCAATAATAATTCAAGTAATCCTGATGGTTTATCATTATCGTACAGTTGGGATTTAGGTGATTCAACGCGTGTTAAAACTTTGAATACATCTAGGCAATACAGTAAATCTGGAGATTATTTTGTTAGGCTGATTGGTGAAAGTTCTTTTGGTTGTAAAGACAGTACAATTGAAAAGATTACCATTTTTGAGCAGCCCTTCTCTTCATTTTTAACGGTTAATTCTAATCAATGCTTTACTGATAATGAATTTGAGTTTATCAATACTTCTAAAATCAAAGGTAACGGGATATTAAAATCGAATTGGGATTTTGGAGATGGTAGATTCGATACAGCATCAAATCCTAAACTATCATATATGATTCCAGGTATTTTTGATGTAACATTGGCTGTTGAAAGTACTGAAGGTTGTAAAGATACGAGTATTTCAAAAGTAAATATTTATGAAGAACCAACCGTAAAGTTTTCGGTAATTAAGAGTGATACTTGTTTTGAAAAAAATCTAATAAAATTTACCAATAATTCTTCCACCAATAATCAATCCACGTTTACTTATAAATGGAGTTTTGGTGACGATAATGAATCAATAGGCGATAATCCAATTCACAGGTATTCTAGTTTTGATACTTTTGAAATTCAACTAAAAGGTATTACTTCATTTGGTTGTGTTGATTCGTTTTTTCAAGAAGTAATTATATATCCTAATCCATATGCTGATTTTTCAGTGAATAGCTTAGATCAGTGTGAAAACGGAAATACTTTTGAGATTTCAAATAATTCTTCATCACCACATGGTCAATTATTTAGTAATTGGTTTTTTGGTGATTCTACATTATTAAACGTAAACAACCCCACATTTACTTTTGATTCAGTTGGAACCTACAAGATTAAATTAAATGTTTTAAACGAATATGGATGTGCCGATACCCTACAAAAGATAGCAACTGTATTGCCTAGTCCAATTTCTAATTTTAATATCAATGATACCATTCAATGTATCAATGGTAATAAGTTCGTATTCTTTAATAACTCAGTTGTTAGTACTGGAAATCTAAGTTATGTCTGGCAATATGGGGATGGTACAATTAATAAATTATATAATGGCGATCACACTTATTCTTCTGACGGATTTTTTGTTGTAAAATTAATTGCCATAACGGACAATGGATGTAGAGATACTCTAGAAAATTCTGTAGTTGTTACACCAAAACCGGATGTTCTTTTTGACTTGAATGATTACAACCAATGTTTGAAAGGAAACCTATTTAGTACAAATAATAATAGTACATACTCTGGTCCCGATACGTTGCAATATTATTGGGATTTAGGTGACGGAAATCAGAGGGTTGGAAAAGATATTCAGCACGATTATAAAGACTATGGAATTTATGATATACAGCTAACGATAGAATCTGAAACGGGTTGTAAGGATTCGCTTGTCAAACAAGTTGAAATTTTTTCACAAGGAATTTCTGAAGTAAATCTAATTAAAGATAGTGTTTGTTTATACAATAACATCGTTAGAATTGGGAATAATTCAAGAATAATTGGAGATAGATTCACATCATTAGAATGGATTTTTGGTGATGGTTTAAATTTTGTAACTCAATCTAGTAACCCTATTGATCACTCTTATAATGATACCGGAGAATATGTGATCCAATTAATAACAACCACAAACAATTTATGTAAAGATACATCGGCAGCAACAGTTTATATTTTAAGAAACCCAAAGGCAGATATTACATCAAATACAACAACAGCATGTTATAATGAACAACAATTTGAGTTTACTGACATTAGTACATTTGATGTTCTAAATAGCAGTAGAAAATGGTATCTGGAGAATAAGTTTGTAGGAAATGATAGTCAATTTAGTTATGAATTTAGAGAGCCGGGTATTCAGGAGGTGGTATTAGTAGAATCTAATTCTGTGGGATGTACTGACACAGCTCGATTAGAGGTTTTAGTGAATGAATCTCCAATAGCTAATTTTAGAATCAATAATAGAGTACAATGCTTGTTAGACAATAACTTTGAATTCTACAATATATCAACAGGTAATGGTATAATAAAAGAAGGTTTATGGCTTCCAGAGTCTGGTTCGGCAGCTTTTGAAGAAGACCTCATCTACAATTATCTGTCCGAAGGAAACTATGATGTTACTCTAACTGTTTACAATGATTCGGGTTGTTCAGATGAAATTACCAGAACTGTTATTGTTCATCCAACGCCTGAAGCAAATTTGAATAGTTATGATATATGTACTTTAGAACCGGTAACTTTTAATCCCAATGCTTCAATATCATATGGAAAAATAAATACTTATGATTGGAATATGGGTGAAGGTACCTTTTTAAATGACACGGCACCTCAGTTTGAATATAAGATCCCCGGTGAATATACAGTTAAACTTAAATTGATTTCTGATAAATTATGTGAAAATGATTTTGAAACGAGCTTCACAGTTTATGGTAGGCCTGTAGCAAATTTTAGTAATTACACAGAAAGAGCAACTATTTTATCACCAAAAGTATTATTGGTGGACTCTAGTTATGATTCATGGTATTGGGAATGGGATTTTGGTGATGGCAGTCCTTTTGGTATTTTCTATTACGAAGAACATACTTATGAAGATACTGGAAACTTTGACGTAAGACTTGTTGCCTTTTCAGATTTTGGCTGTTCTGATACAATTATAAAAACTGTAAGGGTTTGGCCCGAATATAGGTTGTTATTTCCAACTGCATTTTCGCCAAATAATGATGGCATTAACGATAAGTACCATGTAAAAGGGTTTCATCATTCATTAAAAAATATTGATTTAAAAATTTATGATTCGAGAAGTATTTTAGTTTTTAATACCAATAATATTTTAGAAGGTTGGGATGGGTCTTACATGAATGAGTCTGTAAAACTATTGCCTCCTGGATCTTATGAATTGATCTTGGATGTTCAAGATTTATATGGCAGTCAAAAAACGTTTTCTAAAAAAATTAATTTAATCCGCTAAAGAATTGAAAAATAAACAACTATACATACTTTTTTTAGCCTTTTTTCTTCAAAGGTTACTAATGGCTGTGGATGTTCAAATTCAATCAAAGCAGCCCGTAAGTTGTTTTGGGGCGACCAATGGTTCTGTAATTTTAAAAGGTGTTAATGGTACTGCTCCGTATTACTTTAAGTTAGATACATTTACGAATTTTACTTTATCAGACACTTTTATAAATCTTGCGGCAGGCATACATTGGGCTTATGTTTCAGACGCTAATGGAGCTATTGATTCAGTTCAATTTAATATTAATACCCCAAACAAGATCAATGTTAGCAGCTCTTTAACACTACCTAATTGTCCGAATAATGCAACCGGGCAAATTAACATTACTGTATCCGGCGGTGCAGGCGGTTTCAGTTACAATTGGTACAAACAGGGCCAGTCTATTTCAACTTCCAAGAATATTGGAAATATTACTGCTGGTACATATATTTTACGTGTAACAGATGGCAATGCATGTCAAACATTTGATACAATTATACTTGGAAGTAATAATCCCATTAACTTATCAGCAACAGCCTCTAATATAAGTTGTTACAATTTAAATGATGGAAGTATTCAAACTTCAGTTTCTGGTACTACAAACACATACACCATCAATTGGACGGGACCAGATAGTTTCACATCAACTAATGCTAATATTAGTAATTTAAAATCAGGATATTACAGTGTTAATATTGTTGATGATACTACCCTGTGTAGCGTAAATAGTACCTTTTATATTCAAAATCCCCCTGAGTTAATAGTTTCAATATCCAATAAAAGAAATGTTACTTGTTTTGGAGATTCAAATGGAATAATTCAGCCCTTGATTGTTGGTGGTACTAATCCATATTTTTATGAGTGGATATCTACCAATGGGCAGTCGTCTTACTCTAGTCAAATCAATGATGCAAGGAGTGGGACCTATACTCTAATAGTTACGGATAATAAAAACTGTACCGATACGGTCATAACGTCAATTAGCGAACCCCAGTCTCTATTGTTATCTTCAAATGTCACTGATGTTACATGTAATTCAGCTCAAGACGGAGCAATTCAAATTAATGTAGGGAGAGGATTGCCGCCTTATACCTACCAATGGTCTACTGGAGATACTTCTAAAAACTTACAAACATTAAAATCTGGAGATTACACAATTATTGTAACAGATAGTAACGGATGTAACATTACTCGAAAAATCACTGTAGATTCACCTGATTCTTTAAAAATTAATTACACATCAAAAGACGTTAAATGTGCAGGAGATAATACAGGAAGTTTTTCTTTTTACATTACAGGAGGAACCTTTCCTTGGGATTTCTATTCTTTAACTCCTAACGGAGATTCTTCAGAACTATTGATTAATAAAAATCTACTTGCTGGTGATTATTCAATTTATGTTTCCGATGTAAATAATTGTCAGGATAGCTTGATCGTAACTATTAATCAACCCGATACATTAACTGTAAGCCTGAATGCCAATGATCCTGGTTGTTACGGAAATACTGGTTCAATATCAGCAATTGTAGATGGAGGAGTAAAACCATATTCCTTCGATTGGATTGATACTTCGGGAAGTCTGTTTTCAGGTACTCAAAATGTTTTAGGTCTTCAAAAAGGAAAATACTATTTGCAATTTGCAGATGCGAACCAATGTAGTGTTTATGATTCAATAACACTGTCTGAACCACAACTCTTGACTTTATCCGTTGATAGTACTTTTTATCCTTATTGTTTAACAGATTCATCTGGACTTTTAGTTTTTTCTCAAACAGGTGGAACATCTCCCTATCAGTATTATTTAAACAATACAAAAGATACTACAAATTCAAAAAGGTTTTCTAAACTTAAGCCAGGTAATTATATAGCAGTAATCATTGATTCTAATTTTTGTTCAGACACGGTTGAGGTAAACCTAAAATATTTAGATACAGTAAAACCATTAATTAACTTAACATCACCATCAATATATTTAGATAACAACGGAGAGGCAATTCTGACCTCACAGTTAGTGGACAATGGTATAAATGACAACTGCGGTATTTCTCAAATAAGCTTGTCCCAAACAATCTTTAATTGTAATGATCTCGGTAATATTAAAATACAAGTTTCAGTAACAGATTTTAGTAATAATGAAAACTTTGATAGTGTTACAGTTAATGTACTAGACACCATTCCACCAACGGTAAAATTAAAACCAGTTTCAATATTTCTTGATCAAAACGGAGTTGCATCTGTAAGTAAGTCAATGATTGACTTAAATACGTTTGATAATTGTACTGTAGATTCTTTTATTATAGCAAAGGAACAATTCAGTTGTTCTGATTTAGGTGTAAACACCGTTAACGTAAAAGTCACAGATTTTTCTGGAAATTACACTTTAAAAAATGCTTCTGTTTTAGTCTTGGATACAATAAAACCGCAAATTCTTATTAAAACGGTAAATTGCTATCTTAGTTCTTCTGGAATTGGAATTATTGATACCAATGA
>Ga0255751_10005274_pt1 | contig 11535 bp, 14 predicted proteins | sample 071ome_20_FD_179951 | JGI IMG/M metagenome (GOLD analysis project Ga0255751, IMG submission 179951) | Coastal salt marsh microbial communities from the Groves Creek Marsh, Skidaway Island, Georgia - 071412BT metaG (version 2) | ecosystem: Environmental > Aquatic > Marine > Intertidal zone >...
TCTTCTGGATCTATGTGTACAGGACGACGACTGTTGTAGTCATACTTCCTGTAGTATTCTTTCATTTTATCGTTGCGTTCACTCATAGTGTTTGGTACCATTCCTCTAATTCTGGAAACGCTTTTGCAAATGTGTGATTGCGGCGCACATCATATTGTGTGTAAAAACGTTTAAAGTCATTGTGCAGTTTTGGCATTTCAAAACTTTCACTGTGTGGTGTTTCTACAACTTGTAGATATTCAATAAGTCTTTCTAACTGTCCATGTTCCCAATCTTGCATATTGGTTAAATCAAGTTGTTGTAGTCTAGCAACACATGCGTCTTTTATGTGTTGTGGTAGTACCAAACAACTTTGGAAGCTAGGAAAACGTAGTATGTTATAGCTCATTGTAGCAAAGTCTTTACCAAATTCATTTCTTTTGTCTAGTATTTTTTGGATCATGTTGGGCAGTGTTGGCAAGCACAATGCATTTATTGTCATCATACAATGAGTGCTGATGTCTGCATGATGCAACTTTTGAATATTATTCCACCACAATTCAAAGTCTAGTCCATCGCGAATGTATTCTGCACTGTAACCTGTAGCTTCCATGCTGGTGTATACATCTAAACTAGGCAAGTGTTTCCTACAGTCTACCAACCGATCTATTAATTCTGCCTTACCTCCCAAGTTGCTATTAATAGCAAGTTTGGTTTGTGACTTGTCAACGTTGTCTTTGAACCAATCAAACAGTCTCCATAGTTCTGCACTCATTATAGGTTCGCCGCCTGTTATGCGTAATTCACGCAGTGTGCGGTGTAGATCACTGTCCCACCATTTAAAAAATGCTTCCACATATGGATTTGTTTCTCCAAATTTATACAGTTGCGCACTGTCATGTGTATGTGTGAAGTGGTTGCGGCCATCACTGACTAGATCAGTGTAAGTGCCATTGTTCTTAAGATCTTTTACCCATGTGCTGCTAAAAGCGGGATTGCAATAACTGCAAGCAAAATTACATGTTCTATCAAAGGCAATTTCAAGGGTAATGAGATCAATGTCTTGATCTGCTGGAGTATTGAATGCATCTTTTAATTCCTCTTGAGTATATATCTTACTTTTGTACACCCTGTCGCTGATGTAGTTAGGGCCCATGTCCTCTAATTTCCAGCAGTATTCACAACCGCCTGGACGTTCGCCGCACTGCATTTGACGTCGTTGTTCTTTTTTCTCTGGTGTATTGTGTAACAGTTTAGGATTTTGTTTTACTTGTTCTATATCAACCAAGTGTGCAGGTGGATGGTGACAACTAGTGGTCATGCCACTGCCAAGCCATATGGTTGCATTGTACCATTTAGCACCGCAGAAACTTGGGCTTAGTTTTTCAAGTATTTGATGTTTAAATATTAGATCAGTTTGCATGTTTCATTATACCATTTCGTCCAAATTTCATTAACATAATCTTGATAGTATTTTACATCAATTGTCTCACACAAAGTTTGTATATGATTACAAAATTTTGATTTGTTAAACATGTCTGTAAAAGGTAATGTATAGGTTGCTTGTGGTAATAGTTTTTTGTAAGTTTCTAATTCTTCTTTAATCTGCAACTTGTGATTCAAATCTGTTCTTTTAGACGCTGCTAGCCTTGTAATAGTAGTTATATTGTTTGGTTGTATAAAAATTAAATTTTTCCATTTGTAATCACCTGTCCACAAGTTTTGCTCCCCGTCTAAAAATTGCTCAGGGTGCAATCTGTGTATAAGTTTAAGTTTGCTTTCTTCATGATCAACAAAATTGCCTTTTCCAGTCATGTAATCTATTTCTAAATCAATTTCACTAGCGATCCAATTCTGACTGTTCCAATTATTATATTCATAGAATCTATCAGCAGCATTTTTTGCGTTACCATAGGGAACAGTCTCTGGGTCAAGTGCTAGACATCGTGCAAGCAAGTTACCTGCACTTCCTTGAACATAAACAATACATGCTGTTAACATAGTCTACTCAAAAATATTCTCTATTTTATATTCTTGTTCTTTACTGAATTCATAAAAACGTTGTTTATTATAACGTAAATCTGGCAACATGTCAATGTACATTTGTTTTAGATTTTGAGTTTTGAGAAATTCAATAACACTGCAAATATTAGGATGAATTTCATCTATATTACATGTTTCTAAATCTATGTGACTCCAATACTTATTGAATGTACGAAATCCATTGTTGGTTAGCCATTTATAAACTGCAGTCTGGCCATTGATTACAAAAGGTCTTAATCCTAGTATTGGCTTCCACGTTTTTTCTGTTAGAAAAGTCCATAACATGTCTTCGTAGTCTGTTTCACTGACTATTGTTAAAAAATGGTTTTGCCATACATCTAGTCTACCTAAACTGTGTATGTCATGTGGTATGCCATACTCTTCTGGCCACCATTGATTTTCTATACCAATATCATCAACAGACTCATCTAATGTGCGGTTATCTCCTAGTGTTATAACACCATGGCTACTTAGATGACTACTATCTAATAGATCAACTAACTTAGTCCTATGCTGTCTAGGCTTTCTATTGTAACAAATAAAAACAAATTTAGGATCTTTCATTATGATTTGGTCTTCGGTATAGGGATAAAAATATTTAGGAAGTACAAGATTATGAAAGTTAAAGTTGTAATCGCTATCAAAGTGACCTAACAAATAACTGTTAACAGCTTTACTCTGTGTAATAAAATTAAAAGTTTCTTCACGATTAAAAAAACAAGGATCCTCACTTGCAAGCAAAAAAAGATTATCTATACAAATGTTATTAGCGTAATCTAAAAACTTATCATATTCATCATTTTCAAACTGTGGCCCAAACCATGTCATGTTGATCAAAACATTATTTGCATCTGGAAACTTGTCCTCAATTTGTGTTCCTAGTCTTTGCATAAGTGCAATTTGATCTGTATGCCATTGACTAGATTTAGGAAATGTTAATCCAACTGTTTTAAGCATTTGTATATTCCTTGTTCTAAGGTAACATTTGGTTCCAACCCTAGTTTGTGTAACAGTGTAGTATCTGCACACCTATGGCTTGCGCCTTCGGGTTCATTTGTATGTGTTATAACAGGTACAGTAATTCCATGTATACAACGATATATAGTTTGTGCTAAGTCGTGAAAGCTAGTAGCAACACCTGTGCCAACATTAAGTATACCTACATCATTTGTAAGCACATAATCAAATACACGCAACACATCATCAATGTATATCCAATCTCTAGTCTGCAGACCTGTGCCCCAGACACTACATTCTCCTTGTTTTGCTCTTGCAATGATACTAGGCAAAGGATAATCTAGTGTTTGATCTGGACCATAACTACTAAAAATACGAAGTATGTCAAATTTTATTTTAGAATATTTTATCATATGTTCGCTAGTTACTTTGCTTAGTCCGTAGATATCATACACACTATCTAAAGGCAAATTTTCTTTCATTGTAATATCTGTGCTTGTTTGTGTCCACAAAGGATATGCGGCACAACTACTAGGATATACTATCTTTCCACAGTGTGTTTCTGCCCATTCAAAAACAGTTCTGTCTATTTCAATATTTTTAGCAACTAGCCACGTATTATTATCAATTCCTTTGCGACCGCCTACATATGCTGCAAAATGATAAACTACATCAAAAGTTTCATATGGCAAACTGCGTCTAACATCTTGTGTGTGTGCAGTAACACTGTAACCTTTTTCTTGAAAATATTTTACTGTGTGGTTACCAAGAAACCCATCTGCACCTGTAACTAATATTTTCATTTCCAATAAACCTTGTTAATATTTCTGTAGTCGTCTATATATTTCTGCACAGTTTCATTTGTTTGAATGTTGACAATTGATGCAATCTGTTGATTTAGTAAAGGATCAAAGTGTATGTCTTTAAAATTTATTACATAGTCTGCTTTAGAAAAATCTACTTGGTTATTCCATTCTTGTAAATCACTTAACCACATATCTTTTATTTCTTGTTTAGTAAATTCACATGTGGGCCATTTATCATACGAAGTCCAGTCTGGACCTTTCATAGTGTTATATCTTTCTGCAGTAAGTTCCCATATTAGCACTTTATGCAAAAACATATCTGCTACTACATTATATTCATTGGGATTGCATTTTATAAACACCGCAGTAAATTCGTCGTCTAATTTTGTTGTGTTATGACTGGTATTATCTGAAAAAAATACATGTTTTTTTAAATCCGATGTAGAAGATTTTCCTAAATCTGTTAAGTCATCTTGTTGAGGATGTGCATCACCCTTAGGACCTAAACTTAACTTTAAAAAATATTCTGGGTTTGTGTAGTATAAAAAGCAATTTACTAAAAAACTACCCGATACACCACGTGGGAAATGGACTCTAATGTTTTGCATAATATTTGCATTGTTGCCAAAAACTACTCATTTCTGGAAATGTTTCTAAAAAGTTTGTACCTCGTCTGCGATCATGTTCACTAAAGAATTTGTAAAAATCTCCACGTTTGCGTTCTACATCCGTGGTACCTTGTAACATCCAATCTAAATCACGTTGCATTTTTAACACTTCATAATCCTTGAATCCATGCATTTCGTGCAAGTTGTCTTCCATGTAGCGTATACATTCTTGCATCACTATTTGAAACTCCATGGGCAATATTTGCATGCTTTGCCAGTCTGGAGTGTACAACAGTGGAGTATCAAACCATACACGTTGGTATGTGTCAGTGTAGGTTTTGCGCAAGTATACAATGTATTCTAAAAGTTTTTTAAGAGATAGTATACTCAAATTATTCATTGTTATAATGAATGTTAGACTGCTACGATAGGGAACATCTCGAACAAACTCTTCACACCTATTTATTGCCAGTTCAAAGTCAAGTCCATGGCGTATGTATTCTGCTTGAGCACCCCAGGTATCCAAACTAACAAACTGCATAAAGTGTTCAATTTGTTCTCCTTCGCACAGTCGTTGCACATAACCTTTGTACTTTTCCCAAACACGCTGGTCCACACTAAAGTTACTGGTAGTGTTTAAGTGTAGATCACTTTTTGGATTTTCCAGCACATAATCAAACACACGATAGGTGTTAGGATCCATTGAAGGTTCACCACCTGTCATGCGGAAGTGTTTTAGATCAGGATACAGGTCTGGCCACCATCTCCAAAATGCTTCTCTGTATGGATTATGCTCTCTGTTGGGAATAGGCCGACGTTCGCCTGTGAAGTGTCTTGGGTCGTTGTGAGGTGTGCTAGTTGGCCAAGCACCATGTTCCTTTGTTTCTTGTTCCCAGGTGCTGCTAAACTGTGGGCTGCAATAACTGCACTTTAGGTTACATGCATGATTAAAGTTAACTTCAACATAACTGGGGTTGACATCTGCTTGTGGATTGTTTACAATGTCATCAAAACTTTCCATAGCCCAACGCTCACCACTGCGATAGTGACGATCACTCATGTTTCCTTGTGCTTCAATGTTCCAGCAGTATTGGCAATCGCTGCACTTTACACCTGCCATCATTTCACGGCGGCTCTGCTTTTTGTGTTCAGTGTTGTGCAATGCACTTGGATTGTCAGCAAGTGGTTCTATAGGTATTCGATGCAACGGCGGATGATAACAACTATTAGTATGTCCTGTGGTCAAATGGAGACTCACTTGCTTCCACTTGGCCAAACAGAAACTATCACTTATGCCTGCTAACCGTTGTTGTGCAACCTGTGCATCTTTATAATAATCACTCATACAATATTTTCCTGTATATAACTTGCCACTCGTTCTATGTTATTTTCTAATCTACCTGACAACTCTTTTAGCCACAAACTGTCTCTGTTTACAAGTATATCTTCAAGGACATTATAAACTTTTTCAATCCTTATTGCACCTGTATCGTTATCATAACTTTTGTCTAACACATCATCAAACATATCAAAACCTAAACTTTTTAAGTAGCCCTCATATCCAGTATTAACAACAATCAAAGGTATGCAACCATTAAGCATTGGTCTCAGTGTTTTTTCAGTTATAAAATAAGTTTTACCTTTAGTATTGGTTTCGCACACAACTTCTGCACATATTTTTTTATATGCTTGTCTTAAACTATCATAATTTTTACGATCAACAGTAGTCCTAACTACACCACGAGCGTAAACATTTCCATGTTTATCAACTATGCTATCAATATCAGCATATGGTAAATTAGAATTTTTAAGCACTGCCCATTTTTCAGATTCTTCCCAAAGAAATTGTGAAAAATCACAACCATCCAATACACTAATAGAATCTGGATTAAAATGAAAAGTTGCAATACCTAAATGATTATGTTTCCATGTTAAATGTTTATGATGACAATACAATCTTTCGTATGTAGGTCTGCTAAAAAATTGACCATACCCAATTTTGTTACAAGGAGTATAATCGTAATCCAACATGGATTTGTAAATGTTAGAAATTGAACGCTTATGGTCATGCACATAAACTATAGGTTGATCAATATTTAAATTGTTAAAACAATCCTGTATTATACTGTGTATTCCATTGACATTAACATCCCAATGCTCATGTCCTAGATCAAATTCAATTGGTGTGTTTTTATTTTGTGCAATTTCTAATGCAAGTAGGTGTGTATTCCAATGTCTAACACTACCACAGTACTTTGTTAAATCAATCACCAACCCTCGGCCTTTCGTATTAACTCAATTTCTGTGGTCATTGCATCATGTTCGTGATAGGTGCGTTGCATGTGATGTTTAAAGAATGCACTTTGTTCTGCGGTGTATTCGTGTATGTCTAATCCAAGCCGTGCTGCTAGTATGCTTTGGTCCCAATTGTCTTGCTGCCATTCGTCATAGATGTGTTTTAGTTTGTCAAAGTCTTGTGTTTCTGTCCAATCCCAATCTGTACACATAAGTTTGTATGTACCATAACGTGCACCTTGGATAGCATGTTCGCCATAGTCCGCATCACGTCCAATGTTGTGCCAAATGCTCAAGTGATCTCTGTTGACATGATGTAGGTTCCATGGAAAGTTGTCTACAGGAGGTTTTGCACCTCTATCCAAACACAGTTTAACACCTTCCCTAAATCCTGCACGCCATGCATGATACTCATCGCCGTTGGGGTAACTGGTGCTGTAGCAGTTGTTCATTGGGAGATATTTGTTATCAAAACAAAACTCTACCAGTGTAGCATCTGTGCCATCTGTGTTTTCGTGTGTGCGCATGTTGTTGACAAACTCTCTGGTCCAACAACTCAATCCACCATTGCCATACATCAATCCGTTGATGTCGTTGCGTCCTTTCCAACGGAACACACAGTCTGCCATGTTTTCTGGTATGTCAAGAACCAAGTTAAAGAAACGTTCTTCTGGTAGGTTGTCTCCGTCAATCAGCACAAAACGTTCTGTGTCGCTGGCATCTGCGGCTGCTTTGTGTGCTGCATCTGATCCTTTAACACCATCAACACGTTTTGCCCATGGCACCATGTTGCTGATCTGTGCCCAAAACTCTTCTCGCTTGGGTTCATAATATGTGAGAAATATACAGTCTAGATCTGCTATATCAACTTGCGTCATTGATTTCCTCTTTGCAAAAATATGGATTGTTGTTGATTAATATACCACGTGCAGGTTTGTGGTAAATGTGTACGCTGGTATCAATTTCAATTAAAGACCCGTCTACAACTCTGTGACCAGGTCGGCTGCTAAACCATTCTTCTACAACTATATATCTCTGTTCCCAGACCTCATCTGGTCGTGCAGTTATTTTATCACTGGTAAGTTCACCTGCGTCGTTGTAGGTTATCCTAAACTCTAATCCGTATTTGTTGTTAAAACTCATAGTGTTGAATCAACTCAGGTGTACAAAAGTCTTTTTGATAGTAGTGGAAAGGATACTGTTGTGCAATACCGCCTACAAACAAATTGTGTTCATCATCGATGTGCCATTGCACTGCATCACGCCAATCCATGTGCGATTTCCAACCATTTATTGCACCTTTCATGTGTGTAAAAGTTGGAAAGTCTAATGGCAGAGTACAGGAAAATATATCCAGAAGTGCTGCGGTAACACCAAAACAAACATCTGTGTCAGCACTAGGATAGTTGCTGCCAACAAGCACCCTGTCGCGATATAGATCCCAGTTTTGATAAACCGATCGTGCTGTATCGAAAAACGTTTTGCTATTCTGTGAAAAACGAAAATACATACACCCATTATAGGCATCAACCAAATTATTGGCATCGAAATAACGCCTGTAAAATCTGTTATCACTGATCTCTCCTTTGTAGTTTCTCACACATGTGGTCAACACCACATCACTGAGTCTACATGCACTCCACCAATGATCAATTGAACGTGGAACCAACATGTCACATTCTAGTTTAAATGTTTCTTTGTATGGTGTCAAGTTCCAAGCAAGGCACTCGCTGTAGAATGGCGGTGTGGTGGGTATTTCTATCACGTGATCAAATACATCACGTTGTGCATCTGTTATTGTAGTGCCTTTTGTAACCACAACACTGAAGTTGTTTATACTGCAACTGCGCTTTATACTCAATGCCAACAGATATGCCATGTTGACATAATCAACATCTGGTGTGTTGTGCGCAAAGGTTAAAAAGCCCTGTCCGCTTTTAATTTGCAAGTTTCCACAGTCCTTCTAATATTTGTTCGTCCTGCAAACAACGTTTGTTCATGCAGTGTAGATTTGTATCTTGTATGCGTAGACCATTTTGTTCTGCACCATGTCTATAGCGTATCAACAATTGATTGTCACGCACACCATACACTGTATCTTCTGTGCCCAGTGTTGCAAGAGCATGGTCAAACGTGCATGTGTTGTTGGTGTAACCATTCATTAACTGATGTGCTATTGTGAGAGCAAAATCATTGCGATATTTTCCTCCCATAAATCCATACAGTTTACTGTAGTATCCCCATGCATTCTGTATCATCTTCATGGTTTCAAATATGTTGTGTGCTAGTTCTGTTTTACGAAAGTATATCACAGTTGCCCACAACATGGGTAGTCCATTGCGTGTCATATAAGTTTCGTTGTTGAGTGTGCCTGTTTGTGTAACATCCCAAGCACGATTGTAGCACAAGAACTCATTGGAACTACCAAATACACCTGCTAGGCTGTTATTGAATGTGAGATAATCAACATCAACAAGCAGTGTTTCTTCAAAGGGAGAAATATCAAATGCACAGGGCCTATCACTGTTATACCATTGCACAGTTTCTACACTGCCATCTTCCCACCGAAACGATCGCACATTGCCTTCTACTTGTTCGCCGATGTGTATGTGAGTGTCTATGTTGAGATGTTTTTCTACCAGTGCAGCCGCAAGTTTGGCCATGCCAATATAATCTATTGACTCATGTTTGGTTGCTAATAGTAGACATCCTTTGCTCACAGTTCCTCCGCTATGCCTAATACTTCTGCTGCAATTATGAGCACACCAGTAACAATTAAGAAATCATTGCCCATAAAGCACAAGACTCCGCCGGCACAAATGCGTATAGCACTTTTTACCATACTGATATAAAAATGTTTTTTGCTAGGATCTACTGGTTCCATTACAGTGACTCTACCTTTCTTATGCGTTTGAGTTCTTGATATTGGTTGTGCCAATCGTTGAGAACTTCCTGCCAACGCTGTTCGCACAGTTCTAGCAGTTGTTGCACATCTACTTGCACAGGATTTCCATAACTGTCTACTAGTATGCATGTATCAACAGTTGATGTACGCAAATACACCAACAGTGTCATGTCTACAGTGAACAGTCCACCGTTGTGTGGTACTGTGAGTCTTGCTTGTTGTGATTCGTGCAGTGTTAGTCTTTGACGATTCCAGTCAAGACGTTGCTTTGCAAATTGTTCTAAGTTTTCCATGTACTCATTATAACAGGGCCTTGCGGCCCTGTCAATTTATTAATGTGCTTAACTCTTATGCGTGTGAGTTAACTGTGGTTGACCAAGTAGGTGTGCCCCACGTTGCTGTAAGATAAGTAGTTGCTGGTGGATACCAACGGAATGTTGTGGTCTTTGTACCATCAACCTGATCAAGCACGTTGTAGATGTTTTTGTTGTAACTGGTTTGATCTGCTGCGCCGTCTACCCAATAACTGGTTAGTGTCATTACAGTAGCACTGCCTGGTGCAGCATTTAGGCTTGTGTTCAATTGGATGTAACTGGCTGTGTAAGGTGCTGTATCTTCATACTGTCTAAAGGATGCTACTACACCAGTGCCCATATCGTAGAAACCTTCGTTTGTAAGGTTGATGTTTGATGATCCACTACCGCCTGATTTACCACTGGTGTTAGCAAAAATTCTATATGTACCACATTGTGATGCTAGAGCAACCCAGTTGTTGTACTTGTCATCACTAGTGCCACCACTTAGACTCCAACTTACCTCAATTTTACCACCTGCATTAAAACCATAACGCATTGCATTTGCATTTGCAAATGTAAGTGTGTTTGTTTGTGTAATGGTTCCTGTTAGTGAAGTAGTAAGAGCTGCTGTGTCAGTGATTGCAGTTCCAAAGCCTGCTGCGTTTGCTGCGGCTGCTGCACTGGTATCAATTGTTCCAATATCTGCGCTAAGTGTTGAAAATACACTAATTGTATTACCCGCACTAGGATTTGTTACTGTGTCAATTGTGATACTGGCATCATTGCCTTGGTGATCACTAATACTTCTAATTCTATCTAGCAGTGTTGACCACTGTGTAGCAGTGATTGTTGTTCCAGCACTAACACTACTGACTGTACTGCTTTGACCATATCCACGTACACTTGATCCTGTGCCCCAAATTGCGTTAACGCTTGTTGCAAAATCATTGTAGTGATTGTCTAATATGGTATCACCGGTGCTATATGCCATTTGTTTTTATCTCCGTTAATTTATAGTAACAAAGGCTTCAACTGTGCCTTCTTCTACTGTTGTCTTGGATTGTAGTGCGCGACCAATTACATTGAAAGAAGTTGCTTCGCTTGGTGCTGCTGCTCTTGCAAGGCCTTTTCCTGCACTTACTAGTCTATCACCTTTATTTATCACACCAACTACTCTAACTGGTACACGACCTGCAACAGCAACTGGTTGTCCATCTGCTAGTGCATTGTTCATTAAATATGCTGGGCGTGTGCTGATAACACCAAACACATCTTCAGCAAGCTCTTCATTTGCTGCTGTAATTTCTGCAGCACCGCCAAGTGCAACAATTGTACCTGGTGTATATTGTGTGTCGGGTGCAAACATTTCTGCAACGTCAGCGTATTGTGCTGATGTTGATTCACCGTAAATGGTTGCAAAAGGAGCACCACTGCTGCCCAAGTTTCTTGTGCCACTACCATCTGGAATAAGCACACCTTGTATCTGTACACTACCATCTGCAAGTAGTGGACTTGTTGCGCCACCTGCACTGATTGAGTTGTCAACATATTGTTTTGTTGCAACACCTAGGTTTGCTGTTGGATCGCCTGCTACTGTAACTCTTGATGTTGCGCCATCAATTGTCATTGCAGTTGTATCACTACCA
>Ga0255751_10005277_pt1 | contig 11534 bp, 13 predicted proteins | sample 071ome_20_FD_179951 | JGI IMG/M metagenome (GOLD analysis project Ga0255751, IMG submission 179951) | Coastal salt marsh microbial communities from the Groves Creek Marsh, Skidaway Island, Georgia - 071412BT metaG (version 2) | ecosystem: Environmental > Aquatic > Marine > Intertidal zone >...
AGTGACCTGGAAGTTCTGGGAAGTGCGAGACACTCGCACACTGTTTGACCTAGCTAATGTCAGTGTAAGAATTGAAGGCAAACACAATGCTCTCACAGATGCTGTGGCACAATCAAGAGCAGTTCAGCAGGCATATAAAAAATTAAATATCTAGATGGATATTATCCTTGCTATTGCTCCCAGAATTCTTGATGATTTCGGTTACACTCCGGCTGGCCCTGCTCTTTTGAAAGGCAGTCTGGTCAAAAATGGATTTACATGCAAAATACTTGATCTCAATGCAGACATAGACAAAAGGATCACTGATACAAAATTAAACACAGCAGTCAGCAATTATTTTCTCTATTATAATTTTTACAACGAAAACACCTGGAATACTGTTTCACAATTGATAGATGATTGGGCAAAGCAAATTGTTGAAGCCAATCCTGAATGGCTAGGCATATCTGTGTTTAGTTACAACTCACAAAGAGCCACAAGATTACTTGCTGTGCGAGTAAAATATTATAACCCAAAAATTAAAATTGTCATAGGTGGAGCAGGCATATACACTGATAAAAAATTTCCAGAAGGTCTGATACAAGCAAACATAGTCGATGCATTTATAAGAGGTGAAGGAGAACTAGCCTTGGTTGAATTGTTGAAAGGCAACACAAATTATCCTGGCATCAACGGCACTGCACCTGTACAAATAGACGATGTTGATGACATTCCGTTTCCTGAGTATGATGATTATGCACTACAAACCTACACAAACAAAAAAGGCCTTGTGGCTTTGCCTATCACAGGATCAAGAGGTTGTGTGAGAAGATGTTCTTTTTGTGACATAGCAAGTATGTGGCCACTGTACAGATATCGTTCAGGCAGTAGCATAGCAGATGAAATCAAGTATCAAGTTGGAAAATATGGTATTAAAGCATTTCGTTTCACTGACAGTTTGATAAATGGTTCAATGAAAGCATTTAGAGATATGACTGTAGAATTATCTAGTTACCGTAACAAAATGAAGGCTGAAAATAGATTTTTTTGGGATTCACATTTCATTATAAGAAGTGAACAACAAATGCCTGAAGAAGATTTCAAATTAATGGCAGATGCAGGAGCAGGAACCATGCTGATAGGTGTTGAAAGTGGATCGCAATCTGTCAGAGATCATATGGCAAAAAAATTTACGCAAGAACACTTAGACTACACTCTGTCCATGTTTGAAAAATATAAAATCAAATGTCGCTTTTTGATGATAATTGGGTATCCAACTGAAACCCAACAGGATTTTCAAGACACTTTAGATATGTTTACTAGGTACAAATATCTAAATGACCAAGGAATAATAGAAGAAGTAAACTTAGGACTCACACTTAACCTCTTGCCTAATACACCATTACACGATAACAAAGAAAAAGATAATATTGTCCAATTGAATAATCACATTAACGATTGGATATGCAAAGACAATCCTGATTTAGACTACAAAGAAAGATTACGCAGAAGAATAGTAGTTCAAGCACACTGTCAAAAACTTGGATATAAAATTTTTAATGAAGTAAATTATACCAAACAATTGTTCTCTGCCTGGGAAGAGGTCAAGTCATTTGATACCACAACATTGGAAATTGATTCATTCAAATTCGACAGAGAAAAAGGCGGCCTGATTCCAGCAGATCCACACAGAACTTATTAATGATCAACATTAAAATACAAGGACACAGAAGCACTGATTTTCCAATGTGTAGAATTAAGTTGAACAATCAGTCATTATTTGATCAACCTATCATAGGCACTATGAATTTAAAATTTGATGTTGATCTAAAAACAAAAAATATATTACATATAGAACATTACGGAAAATTGCCAACAGATACAATTCTAGATTCAGACGGCAGTGTAGAATCAGATCGAGCAATTGAATTAAAATCAATCTCAATTGATGGTTACACAATTCCAAAAGTGTTAATGTATAGACAAAAATTTTTTGTAGACTGGTGGGATCATGATATTGAAGAGTTTGATAAAAATAATCAAATAGTGCCTGGATTTTTAACAAATAATGTATATTTTGGTTACAATGGATATTATGAATACTCTTTTGAAAAGGATTTGTCAAAAAATTACTTTAAAAGTTTATGGCAAGAAGAACACATTGCGAATCAAGATCTTCAACAGGTTAAAGAGTTTGATGGAGAGATCAAAGAAACCTTCAACCTTTATGGTAATGAGTCAGATATTGCAGAAGAATTTGACAAAACAATATTTGATCTTTTGGACATGATTGAAAAAGACTAATCTTTTTCTTGCACATAACTACCTACAGAGCATATAATACACACACAAGGAGATATATTAATATGTCAACAACTGATGAAATCAAAAGTCAATTTGAGACTTACCTAGAAGAAAACGAAAAGTTTGCTGAAAAAGGTGTGAAAGCATCTGCCACCAGAGCAAGAAAAGCTCTGCAAGAATTAGGCAAACTGATCAAAGCAAGAAGAAAAGAAATACTTGAAGAAAAGGCAGCGGCCTCTTCCAAGTAAATGGATCTTCACGGTCTGACCCTTGATGAAGCTTATAACAGAGTGAAGGATGCTTTTGCAGACTGTTACTCCAAAGGCATACGAAAACTTAAGGTCATCACGGGTCGGTCCGGAGAAATCTGTAGACAATTTCCACACTGGGCAGAACTTGACACTCATGTCAAATCATGTAAACTAAACCGTGATGGCGGATCATATTTTGTAAGGATAAAGGACAATGGACGACAAACAGTTAGCATTTTTAAGGGTGACTGACCCAGAAAAGTATAAAGAATATATGGACACTCAAGCACGTCTTGAGAAAATGAAGTATCCGAAACTTGATTCAAACGTAAAAAATGATGAATTTGTTGCAAGGATGTATGAACGATTCAGTGGGACAAAGTATGTTGTTGAAGCAGACGGATCACACTATCAAGGCAAAATTACACAACGCAAATACTACAGAAGATACAAGGATGAATGTGGCAGATACAAACCAGGCTTTTGGTCATATTTTTATGAGTGTGAAGATGGTAGATGGTTTGATGGCTCAGGATGGATCTGCGAAAAACCACAAGAACAACGCAAGCCAGTCGACGAAGTCATAGAAGAATGATTGTAGAAGTTGAAAATTTTTTACCAACTAAATTTGTTGATGAACTTGTAGAGTTGAGCAAAAATAGTAATAACTGGTCTACAGTCCAAGATCAAGATAGTCTGCCAAGACATGGCATTTTCAATCCAATCGAAGAATTATTATACTGGTTCAATGATCATCCTTTGTTTGAAAAATACAAGTTCACTGGGTACACTCTATGGAAAGACTCTCCTGATTTTAAAATGGATTGGCACATTGATAATAACAGAGTTAAAATTGCAGTGCAGATATATTTAGATAACAGAAATAGTCCTGGTACACAATTTACAAACCGCACTGTAAAATACGGAAAAAATCGCGGTTACATCATGTTTAATAACCAGGATATGAAACACTGTGTACCTGATCAAACTCCTCATGAAGGTAGATTAAGTGTATATGCTCTATATGAACCAGTTGACGAAATTGCATAACAGTGATATAATATGAACATGGATATGAGTTTAGTACCTGTTGTTATAGAACAGACATCAAAGGGCGAAAGGTCCTATGATATATTTTCGAGATTATTAAAAGAAAGAATTATATTTCTAACTGGCGGCATCAATGAACAGGTGTCTTCAATTGTGTCAGCACAATTGCTGTTTTTAGAATCACAAGCACCCGACAAAGATATATTCATGTACATCAATTCACCTGGTGGGTTGGTAACAGCAGGATTGGCCATGTATGACACCATGCAGTTTATCAAATGTGACATATCAACACTTGTGATAGGACAGGCCTGTTCAGCAGGATCTTTACTTGCTATGGCAGGCACTAAAGGCAAAAGATATGCACTAAAAAATTCCAGAATAATGATTCATCAACCATCAGGTGGTGCATCTGGACAAGCAACAGATATCTTAATTCATGCAGAAGAAATTACTAAGATAAAGAAAAAACTTAACCAAATGTATGCTGATCACACAGGCCAACCCATTGAAAAAATCAACGATGCAATGGAACGTGACAAATTTATGTCACCAGAAGAAGCTCTTGAATTTGGACTTGTTGATAAAATAATAAGTACAAGAGCAGATGTTGAAACCGATTAATTTATTTTTTATTATTGCGATTGTGGCAAGTAGATTCTTGCCACATCCACCAAACTTTACTCCAATATTAGCAATTTTTATGCTGAGTGGAGGTCCCTCGCTGGTTCCACTTTTGTTAACTTATATGATCACAGATGCTGTGATCGGATTTCATTCATATATGATATGGGTATATTCTAGTTTATTTTTGATTTCTTACTTGAAACAAGGACCAATTATAAGTTCGCTGTTATTCTTTTTGCTAACAAATTTTGCAGTATGGCTTTCTGGGTTTTACGGTTTAAATCTATCAGGACTTATTACAACTTATATAATGGCCATTCCATTTTTTGTAAACACACTGTTGTCGACTTTGATATTTTATCACCTAGGTAGATATTATTTGCAATCTAAAAATATTGATACCCATTTTGCTTTGCAGAGATAAGCAAGGTCTCCATTTGATTTAATTTTTGTTTGACATAACCTAAAGGCCATCCGTGTTGATTGGCTACTTCGTATATTTCTATTTGCCTTCTAAACCTTTCAGATAGTGTCAGTGTTGGATTGTGTGGATTATACCACATCTTTTCATCCCCTTTGAGAATATCATTGTTGATTCTGATGTCATTTTCAAATGCCCAATGAGCTAAAGGAGTATCTTGGTTGATTGCTGTGTTACTCACTTCAAAAGACACTATGGTTCCGGTAGCAACGTATCTTCTAAATCTTTTCAGCATATCCAAAGTGTCTTGATGATCTTGTTCCGTTTCTTTTGGGTGTCCGCTCATCAGCAGAAATTGATTTTGAATGTTATTTTTTTCACAATGGTGTAAATGATATTCTATATCTTCTTTAGTATACTTTTTATTCATGGCATAACGTAATGTGTCACTGCCAGTTTCAACTCCCACACTGATAAGATTTAGCCCTGCTTTTGCAGCTATTTCAAAAGATTCAGGTGGCATTTGGTGTTTAGGTCTTATAATAAAATGTCCTCCAAATATAGGTGCTTTAATAAATTTTGTGTCTACAAATTTCATAAGGTTACTTGTTAAGTCAGTGAATTGTTTCATAGACCCATTAATTAAAGCATCACTGAAATGAAAACCTTTCAGTCCATAATCAATCATTTGCTGATGCATTTCGTCAGCAACATTTTCGCCACTTCGGAATCTAAATTTTTTCCAAATTTTGCCAATATCACAAAAGTCACATCTTCTTACACAACCTCTACTAGCATTGATCCATAGACTTGGACCCCATGGTAAATGATGGTATTTTGCAATTTCAAAATCGTGATATTTGGGTTTAGGAGATAGATCTAGATCATCTAATTGTTGCCAACCCATGTTATTGATGCCAGGTCCTTTTTGATCACCAACTAAGATTTTTTCAAATGTAGTTTCTGCTTCACCTATACAATAAAAGTCTGCAAGGCCTTCTTGCACACACACTTCACCATATGTTCTATCATCATCTAAACGAATAGATATTCCTTGACCGCCTATTATTACTTGCCATGATTTATTTTTCCTTTGTGATAATTTTTGTAAAAATAAATCACATGCCAATTTACTGTTGTGGCTGAACACACTTATCGCTATAAATTTTGGCATAGTATCAACAACTTGGTCCACAAAATTATCAAATAAATCGTTTAACTTTTGCCAATGAGAATCTTTTAGTTTATGGTTAATATCAATCTGCCAATACAAATCATATTGTTCCCATTCTTCTTTTGAAGTTGATTCAAACATAGCCATTGCAAAATCAAATATTTTGTTTGTCAGTTTGTTGTTATCTGCTATGCTGGCAAGTATAGCAGGAGCTATCACAGGCCTTGTCAGATCCAGTCTGGGCAAAGATACTATAGCAACATCAACCATTTATTAATTTTTTAATTCTTGCTATCTGTTTGTAATCACTGTCGTCTAGTTTATGGTACATTGTACTATGTGGTGATAATTCATATTCCATTTGTCCAGTTTTAACAGCATATGATTCGGTTGTACGGTTAGCAGATGAATGTATGCGTTGCATTAACCAATCTTCAACAGGCAAAGTAAAACTAAAAATCCAATTTCCGTTTGGACCCACAGTTCTCACCTGCGGTAAAACATCAGGAAATCCCCCCGGCTTATCGAGATTATTCCAATCTGGGATGAATTGGCAATCCAATAACATTTCATCAGAAATTTTAAAACCATCAATTGTTAAATCAGTGACATGAAATGTTGTATCATTTATAATTTTTCCACCAACAAATTCTGTATCTGCATTTGTTTTACCAAAATGTTCTACTCGAAGTTCATGTCTTCCATTGCTCTGAGCAATAGGTATTTTTACCAATTGTTGAGATTCAGAAAGTTGTAATTCTTCCATAAGATCTTCATCAACAAAAATCTTAATTTTTGGATATTGATTGACCTTGGTGTTTGTAAAGAGGAGTTCAAGCATTTTAATATTTAAACAAAACAACTTGTGCTGAAATAAACTTGACATTATATTTTTGTGTAACTATAATATTATTATGAAAACTCTCTCACTGATATGTACAGTTCTATTGGCATGGCAAACAGCTCACGCAAAGCTTGACATCACACTATATTTTCTACCCGGCTACGAAAGTTTGAAAACCACAAATGTGGACACTGTAGAACCTTCTGCTAACAAAAACAAAATTGTCATAGGAGAAGTGCTCAAAAACAATTCTTCATTTCAAGCAGTGAGATCAGGACCCAGAGGACAACAGACTTCTGTGTTTACTCGTGGCACTAATTCTAACTCAACACTGTTCATGATCAATGGGTCACCTGTCACTGATCATTCCACCACAAATGGACTGTTTGATGCAGGCGTTGATTCTGTTACATATGCAGGATCAGTTGATTTGTACAAAGGATCACAAAGCACCCTGTGGGGACCAAATGCTGTGGGTGGTGCTATTAATGTGAACACAGGTGTTGCGTTTGAAGATTCTGTAGAAGTCACTGTGGCATCCAACAACACCGTGGGAACAGGCATCACCTACACCAACACACTGCCCAATGGCAACTATTCAATCAAAGTGCATCAACAGTCATCAGATGGCTATTCAATTGTTGCTGGAGGTGATGATGATGGTTATGACTATCAAACTGTAAATTTAGACACACAGCATTTCCTTGCACATGGCGAACTTGCAACAACTGTGGTGATGAGAGACAGTGGTGCAGAATTAGATGGTTCCAACACAGATGATCCAGACTACACAGCAGACTCCAAGTTTTATTTTGTTCAAGCAAGATATTCTAATCCTATGTTTGATTTTGTGATTGATAGAAATGTGCATGATCGAGAATATGTGAATGGCAGTGAACGAGACAACTATGACAGTGAAAACAATCATGTCAAACTGTCACACACAAATAACATTGGTGCAGTGGAATACACTGTGGGCACAGATGTTTCCATGTATTCTGCAAAATTTCAGAATCGTGGATCCTACAATTCATCTGTGGACAAATCAGCAGATGCTGTGGGTTACTTTGTCAACGCAGACTATAAAATAAGTGATTGGATTTTCAACACAGGTGCAAGACTTGACACCAACACACTGCATGATGATGTGGCAACATACAGATTAGGTGCAGGTTATGAACTCAACAAAAACATCATGTTGATTGCAGGTGCCAACACAGGATTCAGGGCACCCACACTGTACGAAATGTATGGAGCAGACAACTTTGGATACACAGGCAATCCCAACCTTGAAGAAGAACGAGCACAGACATATGAAGTGGGCATGGTGTCACAGTACAAGGACGAATGGTCACAGATAGAAAGCAAGTTTGTAATTTTTTCAACTGAGATAGACAACATGATTGAATATGCCAACTCAACCTACACCAACACCACAGGCACGTCAACCATGCAAGGTTGGGAACTGCACAACACTCAACAGCATGAAGACACCACAATAAATTTTTCAATAACATCTGTACACGCACAGGATTCCAATGATGTGCAACTCACAAGACGCCCACAATACTCCGCCACAATTGGCATGGAACAGGCAGTCACAGACAAACTGTCACTGTGGTATGATTGGAACTACTATGGCAAACACAAAGACATTCATCCAACATCATACGCCACAGTGGACAGAGAAGAACAACACTACACAGATGTTGGGTTCACATACCGAATAAATCAAGATACATCTGTGATGGGCACTGTGACGAATGTTACTGATTTAACATACGAGAGACCAATGGGTTATTCACAGCCTGGCAGAGAATTTTCACTAACCATTAAATATCTATTCTAATGCCAATAAGACCATCATTTGTAATAGGTAATGGAGAAAGCAGACAAAGTATAGATCTTCAAGCCTGCAAAAAACTTGGCCTCACTGTGGGTTGCAATGCCATTGTGAGAGATTTTCATCCACACATTATATCAGCTGCTGATCAAAGAATGGTAGAACAAATTCAAAAAACAGATTATGTAGGAAAATTATATACAAGGTCCGATTGGAATGAAAAATATATGATCGAACCATATCCAGAACTACCTTACAAAGGTGACAAAAGAGAAGACAATCCGTGGCATTGGAATTCAGGACCGCATGCTCTAAATTTGACATGTATCAGTAGACACAGTGGTTGGTTTGGAAAGAAAACAAATATATGTTTTTTACTAGGTTTTGATTTGACACAAAACAACCAACCTAACAATGTGTATAAAAACACTGAAGGATATGATAATAAAGTGATCGATTCTAAATACTGGCATCATCAGTTAGGTAAATGCTTTGAACATTATAAAAATATTATGTTTGTATGGATAGCACCAAGTAGTTACACTTGTCCAGAATTTTGGAGTGGTTTAGATAATTTTACCAGAGAGACTATAGAAAATTTTTCTTTATTCATTAATGATTATGCAAGTAACAATCGCATTGTAGATGAATTTTTATAATGAATTTTGATTACTCTGACTTTATAGATTATAACAAACACGCATTTAAAAATATAGATCACTATGTTGATTACCTATTACTGCTTGCCAAGAAAAAGAAAAAAAATATCCTAGCAAAAAACTTTGTCTTTATTGGTATCATAGTTTGGGAGCCTTGGTGTTTGAATGATGAACACAAGACATTTTATAAAGATGTCTTGAATAGTTTTGCCAAAAAAGGCATCAACACTATTCTGATATTAGACAGTTGTTATGAACATATTGATACTACAGAATACAATACTGAAATAATCTTTATTCCATATTTTTTGTGGCTACATCATTTTTTAATATTCAATAAAAAGATGAACGCAGTATCTACAACTTGGAAACAAGATAGTGATAAGTTTCTAGCATTGACTGGAAAATCTTTCCGTTTTAATAGAATACGTTTGATTTGGTTACTACATCAAAAAGGTTTATTAGACAAAGCAATTTGGTCATTGTTTGTCACAGAAGGTACAAAAAGCAAAGCTAAAACGCATATACCCGAACTCAGTGATGTTGAGTTTGATGCATGGATAAAATTATACAACAACAATCCAGATGATGCAAAGATGTTGATGCAAAAGGATTCATCACATTATATTGGTGTACCTTACAATGTAGACTTGTTTGATAATAGTTTGTTTCGAGTAATATCTGAAACAACATTTAGTTCCACAAGCAAAACTCCTTTTATAACAGAAAAAACTTATCATACAATTTTTAACAAATTGCCATTTATTATGGCCGGTGATCGAGGCTCACTCAAATGGTTAAAACAACAAGGATTTAAAACATTTGAAGAATACTTGCCTGTGCCAAACTATGATGATATCATCGATGAAAACGAACGGCTCAATGCAGTGTTAGAAAATTGTAAATTTTGGTGTGGTAATATGATGCATAAAGAAAACATTGCTCAAGACGTAGAACACAATTTTCAAACTGCATTGAATCTAGCACATGACACAACAGAAAAACTAAATCATATAATGATAGATTTAGGTAATCCAAATGTTAATCCAGAACAATATCTTGTAAACATGGGTTGGTTGCACATACAAATATAATGTCAAAAGTTACCAATCTGTACAAAAAATACTTTTCGGTAGACATTACCGACTACTACAATAATAATACTTTCAAAAATGCTGATCATTACATAGATTGGCTTTTGATGTTGGCTAAAAAAGCAAGAAAAAATGTCAAGTCTGAAAACTTTGTGTTTGTTTGTAACATCATACATGAATCATATGCATTAGAAAATCAAAAAGATCAACTACAGTACATTGCTTTGTTTGAAAGATTTAACAAGAGAGGCATCAAAACTGTATTGTTATTGAGTCCATGGGATAAAAATATCAACAGCAAAGTCTTCCCATGTGACCATGTGCAGGCATTCAATTGGCATGCTTGGTTCACTCACCACTTGCTGATTGACAAAACAAAAAATCCTCTGAATCCTTCCTGGAATCAAGATGCAACCAAGTTTCTCGTGCTCACAGGAAAACCACATGAAGTCAACAGAATCAGACTATTGTGGAAATTGAGTCAACAAAACTTGTTAGAAAAATCAATATGGTCTTTGTTAGTGCATAAAGGAACTTGGCACAAAAGTAGAGAACTTTTGCCTGAGTTGTCAGATCAACAGTTTGAAAACTTCATCCAACAGTATAATCGCAAAGCTGATGATGCAAAAATAAATTTTCAAAAAAATTCATTACACTATCTTGGAATTCCTTATGATGTTAACCTATACAAACAATCTCTTTTCAGAGTTATACCTGATACTAGATTTAGAACAACAGACAGACCAATGGTAACTGATAAGGTCTATTTCACAATTTTCAATAGACTACCTTTTATCATGGCTGGTGACACAGGATCTATTAAATGGTTAAAAGATCAAGGATTCAAAACCTTTGAACAGTACTTGCCTAATCATGATTACGATGACATCACAGATTCTGAGACACGACTTGATGCTATCATTTCCAATTGTAAGTATTGGTCAGAAGGCATGAAAGACAAAGAACAAATACAAAAAGATGTTGAATTTAATTTCAATCATTTGAATAGCATAGCAAACCAAACAGCACAAGACATACAAGTGTTTATGGATCGTGTTGGGTTGCAAGGATTGACTGCCCATGATATAATGTCAAGTCATGATTGGTTAACCAATAAATATTAGTATGGCACGTGAACAAGCAGTTTATGTGTATTGGGATGATCATCTCAAAGGACATGCGTTTGCATATCGCAAACCTCACTCCAACAAAGTAGTAGTCTCTGACGGTGTGTATGACAGAGAAGCGGATGCTGAAAATTCTGCTTGGCTGTGTTGTTTTGCTCGCA
>Ga0255751_10005294_pt1 | contig 11515 bp, 9 predicted proteins | sample 071ome_20_FD_179951 | JGI IMG/M metagenome (GOLD analysis project Ga0255751, IMG submission 179951) | Coastal salt marsh microbial communities from the Groves Creek Marsh, Skidaway Island, Georgia - 071412BT metaG (version 2) | ecosystem: Environmental > Aquatic > Marine > Intertidal zone > Salt...
CTTTCGTGATATGCTTCTAATTCTTCCAATTCTCCCTCAATGTGTCTGCGTTGCTGAGGAGAAATTGTTGGGTCTTGAAGGATATCTTTATCCTTCTCGATATGTTGTTCGATACTGTCCATAGTACCTCCTGTTACAGTATTATTTATTGGACCGAATCTTTTAGTAATAACAACTCAGTTTCCATATTGTTGTTTACAATTTTATGAGTTAGTCCAGCAATAATATAGCGACCGCTATACTTTCTGTCAACCTTTGTAGTTTCTCCAGACTTAGCAGTTGATGGAATTGTTACGTTAATTCCATATCCAGCATAAAGGTCTAGATTACCAGGGATAACAATTTGTAGTTTTACATTCTTAATGGATTCAATTCGCATCCATTGATATGCTTGAAGTTCTACAAGTTGCTCATAATTTTTCTGAGGACTATTACTATTCTCAGGGTCGAAAATTTGATTCGGCATAATAGTATAGCGCACTCTCTTCGGATAGTCAATCATTGCTTGAATTCCCGTATCCATTGTTGTAATTGGATTGGTTTTCTTATTGCCTTTCAAGTGCTCCATCTTATTCCAAATTTCTTTGATTGAATATCGGTATGCGTCTACAGATAAATCTGTACTCTGACCCATCTTAGAATCAGAAATTGTAACGGGATTAAATCCGATACTAAATCCAGACCAAGTTCCATGTCGTAATCCCATCAAAAAATTTCTTTCTTCTGGAAAAACAACGGAATTAATTTTGAACTGGTCTTCTGCCTGATTTTCACTTGTTTTTTTAGGAGTGTAAGTGTAATTATACAGACGCGCTGTTCCGTCAGTAGGGTTTGTTGCTTTATCTGGTTCTTGAGAATTAATGTTCTCAATAAGTTTGTCAAGTGACTTAAAGTGATAACCTAAACTATTCTCAAAGAAAACATATCCGCTTTGCAAGTTCTTTCCTGGGGATTTTTCTCTGATAGAGCGATTGCACATCCAGTATATACAATCAAAGGGTCTCCAATTTGGAGAAATAAATTTATGTGTATTAAGAGTATCCTCAACAAAAACTTTCTTTTTAGAACCAAGATATTTGGAATTTTTAATTAATTTTGTGACAATGGTTTTTGAAGATGTGTCATTGTCAAAAATAACTTCAGTATTACCAAAAACGTTTGATACTTCATTCTTAATATATTCATCCGATGCCAGATTTATCATGTAAACATCACTATTCTGATTAGTTCTTGAACGAGACTCGATATTGTATGCTCGCATGTAGTAGGTATTATCATATACACTACCAGTGATTTGAATTTTAAATAACTCAGAACCAGTAAATGATGCGATTAATCCTGCGTTATCTTGAAAGACAATCCTTGCTTCTAAAGTAGCGGAAGTAACACTTTCGTATACTTCAACTGCTCTAACAAATTCGTATAAATCTGTAGCACCCTCAGCATTCTTAACGACTTGCCCATTACGGTAGACGCTTATATTTACAGATACTTCACCAGTTTCAAATCTTTGTAATGTCATTTGAGGATACCCTTGAGTGGATTGTTAAAAGAATTTAATATTGAAGCAGTAGTTTTAATTATACTACCACCACCATCACCACCAGCAATCATTGGAGGAGTTGCTTGACCTTGTTGAGACATTGCTTGTACTTGTTGAACAGCAGTTTGTACCATTTGGCCCACACTTGCATTGTTTTGAGTAACAGCAGCAACAACTGTTCTCATTGCTTCATTTGTACTGCCAACCATTTGTTGTCTAGCATTATTACGTTGCTCGGTTGCTTGTGCCAAAGAAGCAGAAGAAGTCGTCGAGTAATCTTTATATCCAAGTTCAGTATAACTTCTATAGTCAGAACCTCTAGTAGAGTGAGTGCCTAAAAGATCACTTAATGGCATTAGTTTTGCTGCTTCTGCAGTAGGACCACCGTTAAGTTGACCACCAGGACCAGCACTGCTAAAACCTCCACTACTGGTAGAACCATGACCACCAGATGTTGTGTCTCCTCCTCCCCTCAATGCTGCCATAACTGCAGCATCAGTTTCATGAGTAAGACCAATCCAAGTTCCCTTAAGTCTAGCAGCAGTATTGAGACCACTAGTTTTAATGAGTCCGATTGCTAATTTATTTTGAGTTGACTCGTTAAATGGGTCGGACTTCTTAACACCTTCAACACCTGCATCTACAAGACTCTTCAGAGTAGGACCAATAAATTGATATCTACCTACAGCATGTAATTTACCCTTCCTAATCCATTCTGCATTGGACATTGAACCTGCCCAACCAGACTGAAGTTCCATAACCTGACCAACAGTAAGACTGGTAAGTTTCTTACCGCCATGCTGAGACATTTTACTGAAAGGACCAGAATATCCCTCAACACCATGACCCCCTTTAGTGCCAATCTGGTTGACAGCATCATATCCACCAGATGAATCGGATTCTCTACTACCAATTAAATCAAGGAGTTTTCCATATCCATGAGCAGCATGACTTTGTTGTGCGGGAGTTTCATCAGTTCCCGTAGAACCGTCTCTACCACCAGAACTAGGAGAACTGGGAGCATTAGCTCCTCTTCTATCAAGGTCCCAACGATTCCCAGTAACTGCATCAGCAAGTCCTGTCATCCAACGCCATCCACCTTGAGGTAAAGAACTATCGTCATGAGTACCTGCTTCTGGGGTAGATTTACCCTTGAATACATTCATATGACGTTTAATTTTTTTCCTAATCTTATCTGGTCCAGTGCCAGGTGCATCTGACGGGAATAGTTGTTTTAAATCCCAACGGTAATGTGAGGGTTTGTAATACCAATCTCTATGGTCTCTATATTCTTCGTAGTGAGTACGTACTCTCTTATCGGTAATATCACCTGGTTTCCATCCCCAATTAGTAGCAAGTGCTGCTGCTTCTTTCGCCATACCCTCCCATTGGGTATTTGTAATTGCTTCAGAACCCCAACTTCTAGCACCTTCACTGGCGGTGCTCATACCCGCTACACCGATACCAGCATTACTAGGACCATTTTGGTTGTAAGTATGCCATGGCCAATCAGAACCATACTTGGACACGCTGTGAGGTTTTCCACTAGCTCCAATATAAGTTTGATAACCATAGTCACCATATGGAGTTACTCCATGACGACTTCCAGCACTCCAGTGCAAGAAGATTTTCTTATTGGCATTAGAACCAGTAGTGCCGTCTCTTTGTTTTACTTCATTTAAATATCCACCAGAAGCAAATCCTGGAAGTTTATATCCACCTTTCTTTGCTTCGGCAATTCTTTGTCCAGTAAGACCAGACATTCTTTGAGTAGCAGGAGTGTTAAAGGGAACAACAAATGCTCCGCCACCTGCTTTGCGTGCAACATACTCTCTACCATGACCAATGAATGATGTGCTCTTGCCACCATCCAAAGATACTGGATATCCAGACATAGGTCCGTTAATCCATCCGCCACCTGATGCTTTTTTCTTTACCTTTCCACCTTGAGCATACTCAGGTTCTTGGAAAGACTGATAAACTCCATAACCAGCAGCTGCTGTTACTCCAACTCCAAGAAGAGTTCTTAGTGCTCCACCTCTTCGTGTTCTTGGACGCCTTCCACCTCCACCGCCTCTACCAGTAACAAATCCAATTAATGCTCTGACACCTCCAACAATGTCTTTAATAATTTTAGTTGGATTGGAAAGATATCTAACTCCCAATAAAATAGTACCGATACCAACAATTGCTTTACCAAAACCAAGTAATCGGTCTTGCCATGTGGCATCATCTTTTAGAAGGTCGTATAGACCATCAATAGTTGTTGTAATAGACCAACTAGCAACATCAAAAATAAATTTTCCTACCTTTCCAATAATATCAATTGCTGTTTCGATAGTCTCTTTATTTTTGGGGTCAGCTAACCACTTAAGTACCTCAGTACCTACAAAAAATTTAAAGAGTCCTTCGAGAGCACCAAGAATAGATTCTAAAAATCCTTTTACTTTTCCTGCACCTAAAATTCCACTAGTTAATGCCTTCTTTTTTTCTCCCTGTTCTTTGGCAAACTTAGCTTTAAAAGAGCTCTGTTTCTTTTGTTCCCTCTCAAGGTCAATTATAGCGACTTTTTTGAGGTCTGTCAATACCTTGGCTAAAGAGTTGACCGTCGCTCCTAGATTATTAATCGCTTTTGTGTTAGAATTAAGCGACTTTGCTATCTTACTTTCTTGTGCAGCACCAGGTTTCTTTGCATCAGAACTCGAAGGTTCCTTAACCTGCACAAATTTGTAAAAATTGATTTTGCTACTTTTTGATACAGTTGCTGCCATTATTGCATTCTCTTAGTTAAGCTAGAAGAACCACCTGGAATTACATTGCTAGCAGAGTTATTTATTGGAACTGCTTGAGGTACTGTCTGTAATTTGGTTAATACGATTGGTACGGGTAAGAACTCGATTGCTTGTTGCAAAACATAACGCTCGGACATTCCTCCCGTAGATAAAGCATCTGCTGCGCTACCAGCAACTCGTACAAGTTTGGGGTCAATTCCCATAGAAGTTGCTGCCTCTTGAGCACCTTCAGCAAAACTCATCTGCCCCATCACTGCTTTCATGATGCCACCAAGTCCATATTGGTTTGCAACATTATTCACCATACTTAATGGATTGAATCCAATTGCGGAACTAAATGCATTCATATAATTACCACCCATAATATCACCAGCAATAGATGCAATACTACCCATACCAGGAATCATACCTAAACCTTGAGTGATTGCTCCAAGTGGATTACCCGACATCAATCCAGTTGCAGCACCAATGCCCGCCATAACAGGTGCTGCACCAGGAATAAACGATGCTGCAGTTTGTACGATAGGATTACTTACAACATTACCAACTGCTTTACCAATGCTCTTAACAACGCCACCAAGGAACATTTCCTGAGGTCTGACAACACCACCAACTGCCATTTCAGATTCTGCAGTATCAGGTTCATCCGTAGTTTGATTAGATTTACCCATAAACATATTGATGATTTCACCAATGTTGGGCAACTTACTCAAGATATTATCAATGGAATTTTTCAATCCTCTTGCACCAACAGCATCAACTACTGCTTCTTCACCCTGTTGTAACTGAGGAATGAAATCACGAGCAAACATATACCCGTCAAGGAGCATGGAAGCAACACTACCAGCACCTGCTGTAGCAAGACCAGCAATATCCAAGATACCCGATGTACCTTCAATCAATGCACCGATAGAGTCGCCATTTGCAGCTCTATCATAAGCAAATGCAAGGTTGACGATACCACCAATAACAGGGAGAACTGCTGCTGCTCTTTTACCTAACTTACCACCAGCAGTGGCAACATCCGCCATGCTATTGATGCCTTTCTTCTTTAAAACCTCAAGAATTTTTTTAGCACCAGGAATCTTCATCAACATGTCAAACAGTGCTTGTCCAATCTGCGCTGCTTTCTTTGCAATGGGGTCAATGAGTGGCTTCAATGGTGTCATAACCTTCTCTAGGAAGAAGTTTTTAGCACCAGATGCTAAATTGCTAAATGCTTTTTTACCACCATCAACTACCCAGTTTCCTGCTGCCTTTAACTTATTACCTGCTGCAGATGCCCACTTGTTGCCTTTCTCGGCAATCAGACTACCAACTTTACTTACATCGTCCCACTTTTTCCTTGCAGCAGTAGACATTTTGCCATATTGCTCTGCTGCCCATCCAGGAAGACCTTGAAGACTTTTAATTAATTTTCCACTTTTATCATATGCCCAATTTCCAAATCTTCGTCCTTGCTGTACAGCACCTTGAGCAACACCTTGAACAAATCCGCCAAGTCTTTGTAAAGCATTTGGTCTTGGTTTAGGTAGAGGTGTTAACTTAAGTCTCTTCCATGCCTTAAGTGCCTTCGATGCATCACCACCAGAGTTAAGCAATGCATTAGAATATGCTCTTGCAGCATCATCACCATATTCTGCAAGAATCTTTTTATATTGTTTTGCTGCTGCCTCACCATAGGTATTGGCAATGTCACTTACAGGAGGTCTACCTCTTGGACCTTCAAATTCTGGGTTAGCACCAGAAGGATTGGTTGGTGTGGGTTTTTTAGGTCTTTTAGGTCTGTCTGGACTATCTCCTTGGGGTCTTCTGCCATCAGGTGATGAATCAGGAAGAAGGTCTTCGCCAGTATCTAATAAATCTCGTAGACCACCAGCAGCGGCAATCATTCCAGCAATACCACCGATTGCCATGGCAATTTTGCCGAAAGCATTCAGGCGTTCTTCAATGGTAGTCTCTTTACCGAAAATAAAGTCCAGACCTTCACCGATTGCAGAACCAATGTTCTCAGCAATTTCCTTTAGTTTGTTAAAAACAAATTCAGTTCTTTCTAAAAATGTTGTTATCTTGTCACGATTTTCTTCATCGGAAAGATACTCTAAAAACTCTGAGGTCAGTGCAAATGCACCCAGATTCAGTAAAGCACTTCCAATAGGACCTAAAAATGCTTCTAACCAACCAAAAGCACCTTTGCCAATTTTTTTACCAACCTTTAGTATTTTATTTTTGTCGTCTTTAACCTGCTTCTTATCTACTTTCTCTTCTGCAGCTTCTGCTGCTGCATCTTTTCTTAGTCTTTCTTCTCTTCTAAGTGCTTGTTCTTGTGCTTTATCTAATTTAAGTTTTAGAGCAGAGGTCGTTCCGAGGTCGGAAATCAATCTGGCAATACTATCTACAGTTACTCCAAGTCTGTTGACAGCGAGTGTTGTTTGATTAGCTGCTTTTACCGCTGGACTAGATTTAGCACTAAGTCCTGGGTTTACAAACTTATAGGGAGTAATTTTAGCCACCTGATGCCTGCTGCTCCTTCATGCGACGTTCTTCTTCTTTTAGGAATTGAATCAACATGTTTACATAGATTTCTTTCTCCCAAGGCATCAAATTATCGATATGTTCGATGTTCCATTTATGGTGATGCATGAGAGAAAAATTACCTTCATAATAAGAACGAAGATTGGTATGAAGGAGTGCTATGCGAAAAAACTCGCAAGACCCTCAAGAACAATCTCGTTTTCAACTCCTGTATTAGGATTTGTTACCTTAATAGTATGAGATAATTTAGGCATGGTCTCAAAAAATTCTTGAACCATCATGAACTGTTTTGTGCTCAGTTGGTCAAAGAATTCAAGAAGTTCTTCTTTAGTAGAATCAGAACAATCATAAACTTGATTCGCATCAGCAATTGTTTTTACACAACTTGCTGCCATTTCAAAGATTTGGTCTACCTGAGAAGTTTCTTCTGTTTCAAAGTTCATTTTCACAAAAGTATCAATAGATGGATATCCCATCGTAATGATAATATCATCACTGAGTTTTAATTCAGTTTTATGTTTCTTGTTTTTGACAATCTTGATTTCTTCAAGAGGAATAGAAACTGGAACTTCAGTCTCACCATCATCTGTACAAGTGAGGTTCACTTCAACGCTCTCACCTACAGACTTTGTACGAATTCTCAAAAACAAATATTCAATATCAAATGTAGATAAAGAACTTACATCCTTTAAATCTGTGCAATTTGTAATAATGGTTTTAATTGCATTAATCAATTCACTTTGTTCACCCGTTTCAGATGCAATCAGAAGAAGTTTTTCTTCCTTTACCAGAAATGGTCTATAATTAACTGTCTTACCCGAAGAAGGCAAGGTGCATTTATATTGAGGTACATTTAACTTAGGTAATGCCATAGGTAATCAATTCAGTAATTTTATTTATGAGGTCATGTTAAACCATCACTGACAGAACTGCGAACATTACCACTCATGAGAAATTCAGTGTTATTTCTTCTCTGAAGATTAGTTCCAGACTGACGAACTGGGTCTGTAGAAGGAGTCGTTTCATTATCTGTTGGTGCTGGTCTCGTTATAGCGCCCGAGACTCCAAGAAGAGAACTATATTCTGCTGCTTGATAGAATCTATAACGCTCATAATAGAATTGAACGTTAAGAGTCATAAGTTTGTTTTGAGAATTATCTAATTGAATAGAACCAATATTATATGGGAACACTTTTCGCAGTTCATATGCACCTGTAAGTTGGTCTATCTTAGGTGTCATTGCTGTATATCTAGTGATTCCAGAGTCTCTAACCTGCCTTAACATATTTCGTTTACCGATGGCAAGTTCTCCACCACCACGTTCCCACTTATAGATTCTTAAAGTTGGACAAACATAATTGTCATAATAATCAGTATATTGACTAGCATCATTTGCCATCAAGGCAATCCACTTTTCAAAAAATGCTCTCGTTTCACCAGAACGAGGAACTCTAAATGAAATGCTAATTTGACTAAATGTAGACCCCGTAGCATATCTAATAGCAGAACCTAATTGGTTATAGGTTCCTGTAGTAACCTGTTTACTGGGAAGGTTTACCGAATCTGCATAATAATTTAGTAAATTACGCAAATCTCCTGTTTCTGGATTGTACTTAGCTCCATAACTCTGCAGCATAGGAGGAGTAGAAAAATGCACAGAAAATAGATTAGCAAAAGCAGGTGCGTTATCCTTTTGCTTAAAAAACCCAATAAAATCCTGTAATGAATTATATTGAGCACCTTCTCTATTTGGAATTGCCATTAGACTTTAAGTTCCTTTTCTGTGATTAACATAAATTCCCAACCATTATCAACACAAAATTCAGTTGCTGCTTTCCACTTTGCTTGATTGACAGCGTATGTTACAACTTCATTAATATAACGTTTAGTGTGTCGTTTTTGAGTTTTGGGTTCTTTAGTTTGCTTATATGGTTTAACTTCAACCAGGTATTTTTTGTTTCCTATTTTAACGTAAAAATCTGGAAAATACCTATGACGCTTTCCATCAACAGGAGAAGTATATGGAATAATAATTTCTTCACTACCCCACTCTTGAACTGAGGGAGTAATATCACACCATTTCATAAATTTATATTCCCAAGAAGAACGATAAATAACGTTAGTTGGGTCGCCCTTATACTTCCTGGGGAAAGAGGGGCGATACTTTCCTTGATATCTCATAAATACATAGAGGTCACATAGTATTTAGGTGTAATCTTGGCAATCCTTACTTATCCAAAAAGACCCCCTGTATCTAACTTGGCTGGAGCTGACGATGTAGAGTCTCCAACTGAGTTTATTGACTATGTGATGTTTCAAAGATATGCTATTAATTATAGCAATAAAGAATCTAACTACTACGGACAAAACTTACCTGGTAACACGGTAAATAAAAATAATCATCCAGATAGAATTTATTTGGCGATTCCAAATCAGGTATCTACTCAGTATACACCATCATACAATCAAGTTGATTTGGGTGTTGCTGGTGTTACTGCTGCGGCAATGTTAAGCACTTCTGGTGGTGCTGATGCAATGTCAAATATCATCCGAAGTGCAGCAGGAAATGCTTTACCAGAATTTGCTGCAAGTGCAATTTCGAGCACCGCAAACAGTTTAGGTCAAGCATTGGGACTTGAGGGAAATATTAATGCAAGCACGTTACAAGCATTAACCAGAGGAAAGGTATTCAACCCCTTTACCGAGCAAATTTTTAAAAATATGGCATTTAGAACGCATAGTTTTGCGTTCAAACTCTTTGCTCGCAACAAAGATGAAGCACAAGAGATTTATAAAATCATAATGTATATTAAAGAAGGTGCTGTACCAGGATTGGGTGGTGGAGAAGGAACTAGCACTTTAAACACAGCAATTACGCAGAATGCTTCTTATCAGAAAGCACAAGGCAATAGATTCTTTACTGTTCCTGATAAGTTTATTATTAAATATAAGAGGTTCAATCCAAACAATAATCTAACGGGTGGTGGTGTTGCTGAACTTCACCACCGAATTAAAGATTCTGTTTGTGCTGGTATTCAAGTTAACTACACTCCAGATGGTTCATACGCCGCTTTTAGAGAACTATTAGATACACCAATTGATGCAAAAAGACCTTCAGGTCAAGAGCAAGACCCAATCGGAGGACTTCATGTTCCTTCGGTTCAAATTCAATTAACATTTATCGAAACCTCTATTATTTCTGTAAACGATATCCGAGCAGGTTACTAATGTCTTACTTCAGCAGAATACCAAACATATATGTTGCCGAAGGCATTACCTCTTCGGAAAACTTTAAATATCGTCTTACAAAAAATCTTTTTAGAAGAGTATATTCTAGAGACGACCTAGACAAATATATTACATTCTTTGAACAGTATTCAATCCGAGATGGAGACACTCCATCTTCATTGGCACTAAGAATATCTGGGGACGTGTTTAATGATTGGGTAATCTTGATGGTCAATAACATTACAGATGTTTATGAGGAATGGCCAAAAAGAGATTCTGAATTAAATTCATATGTCGAATCTAAATATGATGAACTAGATGGAATTCATCATTGGGAAACTAATGAAATTTTATACAATGACATTGTTTTTGTGAAAGAGGGTATTGAAGTAAACGAAACTTTTAGAGCAAGTCTTCCCGATGGTTCTATAAAATCAAAAGAAGAATCGATATATCCAGTAACAAATTACGAATATGAACAGTATTTAAATGAACTGAAGAGACAAATCTTACTGCCAAATTCTCAAATTGTAGATATTATGATTAATGAATTTGAAGATTTAATTGCATATGAACCAAGTAACGAATTGGATCCTGATAACAATAATAAGAGAACTAATTTAAGTATTGCACAACTATTCCTTGAAAGAAAGGGTTCTGTTTATGCAAGTGCTGTTGTTTCTAACAGTATCGGAAAAGTTACTTCGTTTGATTATGGTAGCACTATCGCAAATGCGACAGCAACAGCAGGAATTATACAAAGCACGACTGTAGTCACTTCAAATAATACTACAACTAGTTCTTCAGATAGTTCTAGTTCTTCTGGTAGTTCTGGTAGTTCTGGTTCTTCTGGCGGGTCTGGATACTAAAAAACCCTAGAGACCCAAAAATTGGCGGGAAAATTTTCCGCCGATTCTGGGAATCAAGGGTCGATTTTGGTTTGGGGGTCACCCTCCATCAATTTGGCATCCAACCATTGCACCGCCTACGATACCAAGAGGGATTGCCCAGTAGCGTCCATCACCTCGGGAAGCAGCAGCACCAAGACCACCACCAGCAATTCCCCCAAGAATAGAACCTTCAATGCAGGAATTGTCGTCGGTTTGATGCTGCTTTTGCGGAGCATCATCACGACGGTAGACGTGATTGTTACAGGGAACTGCGACTCGCTCTCGGAAAGTCTTTACATATCCAGGAGATTGTGACGTGCCAGGAACATACTCTTCACGGTATTCATTCTTGTAACACTTTTCCTCACGAGCATAACCTCCTTGGGATTCATATGCTTGGCGATTGCTTCGGTCACCAATGCTCTCTGCACTAACAGGCATTGCAACCAGCAGCACCGAAGCAGCGAGCAACTTCGCTTTGAGAGCTGCTCTACGCTTCTTTGCTTGGCGCAGTGCTTGAGGTTTCA
>Ga0255751_10005317_pt1 | contig 11478 bp, 10 predicted proteins | sample 071ome_20_FD_179951 | JGI IMG/M metagenome (GOLD analysis project Ga0255751, IMG submission 179951) | Coastal salt marsh microbial communities from the Groves Creek Marsh, Skidaway Island, Georgia - 071412BT metaG (version 2) | ecosystem: Environmental > Aquatic > Marine > Intertidal zone >...
GCGGGAAGTTGTAGTTATGCATGTATCGCTTGCGGTTATCCGGATTGAGCGTGTCCAACAGCTGCTCCATGCGCAGCATGTTCAACGTCGTGACACCCAGGATCTGGGTTTCTCCACGCTCGAACAGTGCCGAGCCATGGGTCCGCGGCAGGATGTCCACCTCGGCACTGAGCGCACGAATGTCGGTGAGCCCTCGTCCATCAATGCGCACCTTGTCTCGAAGAACACGGTCGCGCACCGCCGTCTTCGTAACGGCTCGGAACGCCGCGGAGAGCTCCTTCTCCCGGCCTTCGAAGTTCGCAGCCAATTCAGCAACCACGGTGGTCTTGATGTCGTCTAGACGTGCCTCGCGAGGAGCCTTCTCCACAATGGCGAGCGCGTCACGAACGTCGGCGATGGCCAAGCGCTCTACGGCGTCGTAGGCGTCGTCTTCGTACTCCAGGAAGACCGGGTAGTCCGCGACGGGCTTCGCCGCCGCATCGGCCAACTCCTGCTGCGCGTCACACAGGGCCCGAATAAAGGGCTTCGCGGCTTCAAGGCCCGCGCCGACGATCTCCTCTGTGGGAGCCTGCGCGCCCCCGGCAACAAGGTCGATCGTCTTGTCGGTGGCTTCGGCCTCGACCATCATGATGGCGACGTCGTCCCCGGCTACTCGACCGGCCACAACCATGTCGAACACTGCGGTTTCGAGTTGCTCGTGCGTCGGGAAGCCGACCCACTGGCCGTCGATCAGGGCGATGCGCACACCGCCGACCGGTCCACTGAACGGCAGTCCCGACAGTTGCGTGGACGCCGATGCCCCGTTGATGGCGACGACGTCGTAGAGGTCATTGGGGTTGAGCGACATGACCGTGACGACAACCTGGACCTCGTTACGCAGGCCCTTCTTGAAGGTCGGTCGGAGCGGACGGTCGATCAATCGGCAGGTGAGAATTGCGTCCTCGGTGGGGCGCCCTTCTCGCCGGAAGAACGATCCGGGGATGCGACCCACGGAATACATGCGCTCCTCGACGTCTACGGTCAGTGGGAAGAAGTCGAATTGGTCTTTCGGATTCTTCGATGCCGTCGTAGCGCTCAGCAGCAACGTGCCGCCGTCAAGGGAGACGGTGACCGATCCTGCTGCCTGTCGAGCGAGTCGACCGGTCTCGAAGGTGACGGTGCGCGTTCCATGCGCACCGTTGTCAATGACGGCCTCAGCCGTCGCGATCTGGGTACCCGACACGGGTGCCTCCTGTTCTGAAATGGACAGGGGCAACCACGGCAGACGTCCGGTGGCGGTCTTCGATCGAGGCCCTCGGGGATTCATCCCCACGGGAGCCACTACCGAGGACCGACGACGACGCTTCCGTAGCGCCCCGGATCCTTACTGGTCAGTTATTCGGTTGTGTTGTGCGTTCGTGCATGTTTCCTGCACGTCCGCGTTTCGTGAATGTCGACCCAGCACGGGGCTGGATTGACGCCCAAGTGTTGGGACCTAGCGACGGATGCCCACCCGCTCGATGATCGAGCGGTACCGGTTGATGTCCGTCTTGGTCAGGTACTTCAGCAGGCGACGACGCTGACCGACGAGGATCAGCAAGCCGCGACGGCTGTGGTGGTCGTGGGGGTGGGTCTTCAAGTGTTCGGTCAGCTGGCTGATGCGCTTGGTCAAAAGCGCGATCTGCACCTCGGGGCTGCCGGTATCGCCGGGGCCGGTCGCGTATTCCGCGATGATCTCGGACTTGGTCTTAGCGTCGAGCGACATTCACGTTCCTCTCGGGCGCGCCGGCTCACCGGCGATGGCCGCACCGTGCGGCCTAGTCACGAGTCGCCGAGCGCCCGCCCAGCAACCGTCGGAGCCGAGGGTATCAGGAGACCCCTGGAGCTTCCCCGATCGCCCGGGCGGCTCGAATATCGGCCTGCATCTGCTCGATGAAGGCCGCTTCGGAGTCGAACACCTGTTGTCCGCGCAGGCGAGTAAGAAACTCCACCTCGATCTCCGCGTCGTAGAGGTCAAGATCCTCGTCCAGCACGTGCGCTTCGATTCTGCGCTCGGTGCCCGCGTACTGGGGGTTGCTCCCCACGGAGATAGCGGCGGTCATTGGTGGGGCGCTGGTTCCGGGTAGTCGAACCCTGCCCGCGTAGACACCATCGGCGGGTGCGGCGCGATCGGCGGCGATGTCGATGTTGGCCGTCGGCACACCCAGGGTGCGGCCCCGGTGATCGCCGTGGATAACGACGCCGCGATAGCTGAAGGGGCGCCCGAGCACTTGCGTCACGGTGGCCAGGTCGCCGCCGAGCAACGCTTCTCGGGCGCGGGAGGATGAGTAGGTCTGGGTATCGCCGCGCAGATCGACATCGTGCACCAAGAACCCGTAGGTGCCACCGAGTTCTTCCAGCGTGTGGACATCGCCGAGAGCTCGATGCCCAAAGCGGAAATTGTCACCGACCACGACGGCGTTCGCGCGTGCCCGCTCGTGCACGAACTCGCTGACGAATTCCTCCGGTGTCTGCTCGCTGACGGCTGTGGTGAAATCCACGACGAGGACCTCATCGACGCCTGCCGCGGTGAGCCGCTCGATTCGATCGCCGATGGAGCCAAGCATCAGTGGGGCCGCGTCAGGCTTGACCACGGTCAGCGGGTGCGGGTCGAAAGTCAGCGCCACGACCTCGCCGGCTCCGGCGAGAGATCGCGCCTGCTCGATCAAGGCCTGGTGGCCGCGGTGCACACCGTCGAAGACGCCAATGATCGCGACTAGTGGACTCACGCCGCAGAGCCTATTCACCCCTATCCCGGGGCGAACATGATCAACGGTGCTGGATCGGACACCTCACCGCAACAGCCGGGTAAGTTCACCCCATGCGCAAGTGGCTGCCGATCATCGTGCTCGGGTTGGCGAATTTCGTCATGGTTGTCGATGGCACCGTAATGAACGTCTCCATCATGGTTGTCGTCGCTGATCTGGACACCACCGTCAGCTCGATGCAATTGGCCATCGCGACATTTACCCTGACGATGGCAGCCCTGATCCTCGCCGGTGCGGGTCTGGGCGCGCGTATTGGCCGGCGACGCACCTTTGTTATCGGTGCGATCGTCTACTCGCTCGGCTCCTTGATGACAGCGTTGGCCAGCGGCTTTGGCATGTTGTTCGTCGGCTGGTCGATCATCGAAGGCGTCGGCGCCGCGATGGTCATCCCGTCCATTACCGCCCTCGCAGCCATCAACTACACCGGTCGCGACCGCGCCGTCGCCTACGCCCTCCTCGGCGGCGTTGCTGGTGCAGCGGCAGCAGCCGGACCTCTCATTGGCGGCTGGGCAACCACGTATCTCAGTTGGCGCTGGGTGTTCGGGGCGGAAACCATCATGATCATTGCGCTGATTCTTCCGCTCAGCGGCAAGATCAAGGACCTGTCGACGACGACGAAGACCGGCCGATTCGACATTCCTGGTGTTGCCCTTTCGGCCGTCGCTATGGGCATCACCGTGCTTGCCCTCGTCTCTGCCAGCACCTGGGGCTTCATCAAGCCGATCAACCCACCATTCACCGTTGCTGGATTCTCGCCCACTATCCCCATGGTCATGGTCGGCTTGCTCCTGGCATGGGCATTCGTCGAATGGGAGAGAACAGCAGCGGCACGAGGCTGGACCCCCCTCGTGGGTACCGATCTGTTTGGAATCGGCACCCTTCGAGCCGGGCTCGCATCGCAAATGATCCTCTACTTCATCATCGCCGGCTCGTTCTTCGTCCTTCCTCTCTATTTGCAAACAGTCCTCGGTCTGGACGCTCTCCAGTCGGGCATCCGAATGCTCCCGCTGTCCGTCGCGCTGTTCCTGATGGCTCTGATCGGGTCGCGATTGGCAACGCGCTACCCACCCAGAACGCTTATCCGGCTCGGCATCATCATCGCCTGCCTCGGGCTGCTGTTGCTGATCGGTGCGATCACCCCGGACGCGAGAGGCACGCTCTTCGCAATCGCGATGACCGCTATCGGTGTTGGAGTCGGGCTCGCCATCTCACAGATCGGCAACGTGAATCTCTCTTCCGTCGACGAGTCCAGAAGCAGTGAAGCCGGTGGTTTGCAGGGCACGGCGCAAAACCTCGGGCAGTCGTTTGGGGTGGCTTTGGCCGGAACCGCTGTCTTCATTGGTCTCGCCTCATCGTTCTCCGCCGCGGTCTCTGACAACCCGGACATCAATTCCACCCTGCAACAAGAAGTCGTCAACGCGACCGCAACGGGTGTGCAAATCGTGACAGTGCAGCAGGCTGAGCAAGCCCTCGTGCAACAGGGAGTGTCAGCCGAGCAAGCGGAAGCAGTGGTGGATGACTATGCGGCGAGCAAGCTCCAGGCCCTGCGCCTCGGCCTGGGCATCGTGTTCTTAGTTGGCTTGGTAGGTCTGCCCCTCACTCGGGGTCTGCCGCGCCAGACCCTGACGTCGGCGGAACAACCCGAGGCGGGATAGCCGGAAACACCGCGGTGATCGAGTACTGACCGCCGCTGGCCGTCCCGTCCACAACGGCCACAAGGTCCTCCCCCGGTCCGATGAGCGCGACCGTCGATGCCCCGGGCACGTCGACACCCACGCGCGCGCCATTCCTGACGCGGACAACCTGGTCATCGTCGAGATCCACCGCCGGCAGGTGTCGCCGCGCGAACACTCCCGGTGCACTCACGTGCTCGAGATCAGCGCCATCGAGGTCGATGCACTCGGTAACGTCGACCGTCCCCGAGCGCGTTCGTCGAAGCTCCGTCAGGTGACCCCCCACACCAAGTTCCTCACCGACATCGCGGGCGAGCGAGCGGATGTAGGTTCCTGCTGAGCATCGAACGCGCACATCGACATCGATCGCTGTGGAACTGTCAGCGTCGCCGTGGCGAATATCGAGGATCATGAACTCCTCGACGGTGACGGCCCTGGCCGGAAGGTCGACCTCTTCCCCGTCCCGCACCCGCTGATACGCGCGTTTGCCGTCCACCTTGACCGCGCTCACCGCACTCGGTCGCTGCTCCAGCGCGCCCGTGAAGTGTGCAACGGTTTCGGCGATCGCGGCGTCGGTGACGTGCTGGATGTCCTGCGTGGTCGCCTGCGCAAGCACGTCTCCTTCCCGATCGTCGGTCGTCGTCGATGAACCCAGTCGGATCGTTGCCGTGTATTCCTTGTCGTGCCCTCCGATGATTCCCAACAACCGAGTGGTGGACCCCACGCCGATGATGAGGACTCCGGTGGCCATCGGGTCGAGGGTCCCCGCGTGACCGACGCGCCGCACCCCCAAACGTCGCCGAACTCGATCGACAACGTCGTGACTGGTCAGCCCGGACGGCTTGTCCACACACAGCACGCCCGCAACGGACGGATCGTCCTTCGCACGACGTGACCCTCGCCCCACGTGCGGACCGCTACTCGTCGCCGTCTTCTCGGGGATGCCGGTACGGGTCGGCCTCCCCGGCGTAGGTGGCGCCCACTGCCTGCTCGTGGACCTGGGCGTCTGCCTCCGCCGCTTGGGCGAGCAGTTCTTCCACGTGTCGGGCGTTCTCGGGAACCGCGTCCGGGATGAACTCCAGCGACGGCGTGAACTTGATGCCGGTTTGCTTCCCCACTTCGCTTCGAATGACGCCGGTGGCGGAGGCCAGCGCTTGCGCGCTCGCTTCCTGCTCTTGGACATCGCCGTAGACCGTGTAGAAGATGGAGGCTTCGCGAAGGTCAGGTGTCACCCGAACATCGGTGATTGTCACGAAGCCCAACCGCGGATCCTTGATTCGCAGTTCGAGCATGTCGGCCACGATGTGTCGGATCCGGTCTGCCAGTCGACGTTGCCGCGCAACATTCGCCATGTCTTTCTCCTGACTCTTCGTGCCGTGTCACCACGCGATGCATTCGCTGGGCTGGTTAGGCCGGACGCTTCTTCTCTCGCATCTCGAACGTCTCGATGACGTCGTCCACCTTGACGTCTTGGTACGAGCCGAGGTTGATGCCGCACTCGAAGCCCTCGCGCACTTCGGTGACGTCGTCCTTGAAGCGGCGAAGTCCCGCGATGGACAGGTTGTCCGCCACGACAGCGCCGTCGCGAATGAGTCGAGCTTTCGCGTTGCGCTTGACCTCGCCGGACTGCACCAGGCAACCAGCGATCGTGCCGAACTTCGAGGACTTGAAGACCTCGCGCACTTCTGCCGTTCCGAGCTGAGCTTCCTCGAATTCCGGCTTCAGCATGCCCTTCAGCGCTGCCTCGATCTCGTCAATCGCCTGGTAGATCACGCTGTAGTACCGGACGTCGACGCCTTCGGTCGACGCGAACTCGGCGACCTTCCCTTCGGGTCGAACGTTAAACCCGAGGATGATCGCTTGGGATGCGCTCGCCAGCGTCACGTCGTTCTTCGTGATCGCACCGACACCTCGATGGATCACTCGAAGGTTGACGTCCTCACCCACGTCGATCTTCATCAACGCGTCCTCGAGGGCCTCCACCGATCCGGACACGTCGCCCTTGATGATGAGGGTGAGCTCTTGCACCTCTCCCTTCTCCAAGGACTCCAGGAAGTCCTCGAGCGAGCGCTTGACACGGCTCTTCGCCAGTTGAGCGTTGCGCTCCCGGGCCTGCCGCGTTTGCGCGATGTGGCGGGCTGTTCGGTCCTCTTCCACCACCAGGAACGAGTCGCCTGCGCCGGGCACCGACGTCAAGCCGAGCACCTGGACGGGCGTGGAGGGCCCGGCTGCCTCGACGGAATTGCCAGCATCGTCCAACATGGCGCGAACGCGACCGAACGCGTCTCCCGCCACGATGGAGTCTCCCTGACGCAGAGTTCCGCGCTGGACCAAAACGGTTGCCACCGGACCACGGCCGCGGTCCAGGTGCGCTTCGATCGCCACACCCTGGGCATTCTGATGAGGGTTCGCCTGCAGTTCCAACGCCGCGTCGGCGGTCAGCAGCACCGCTTCGAGGAGCGGTTCGATTCCCATGCCCTGCAATGCAGAGACATCCACGAACATCGTGTCGCCGCCGAAATCCTCGGCAACAAGCCCGTATTCGGTCAGCTGGCTGCGCACCTTCGTGGGGTCAGCGCCTTCCTTGTCGACCTTGTTCACGGCCACCACGATCGGCACCTGCGCCGCCTGGGCGTGATTCAAGGCCTCGATCGTCTGCGGCTTGACGCCGTCATCCGCGGCGACAACCAGGACCGCGATGTCTGTCACTTCAGCACCACGCGCACGCATAGCCGTGAAGGCCTCGTGACCCGGTGTGTCGATGATCGTCAACGTGCGGTCGCCATCGGGGGTGTGCGCCACGGCCTGGTACGCGCCGATGTGCTGGGTGATGCCCCCGGCTTCACCGCTGACCACGTTGGTTTTGCGGATCGCGTCGAGCAGTTTGGTCTTACCGTGATCGACGTGACCCATCACGGTCACCACGGGCGACCGCGCCTCGAGATCGCCGGCCTCGCCCTCGTCCTCTCCGAATTCGAGATCGAAGGACTCCAAGAGTTCGCGGTCTTCGTCCTCGGGAGAGACGACCTGCACATCGAAATTCAACTCGGTGCCCAGCAGCATCAAGGTGTCATCGTCGATCGACTGCGTCGCCGTCACCATCTCTCCGAGACCGATGAGGACCTTGACTAGATCAGCCGGTGAGGCATCGATCTTCTCGGCGAAATCGGTCAGTGACGCACCGCGCGGGAGCCGGACCGTTTCACCCGAACCTCGAGGCAGCCGAACGCCGCCGAGCGTCGGGGCTTCCATGTTGTCGAACTCTTGACGCTTGGCGCGCTTGGACTTTCGACCTCGGGACGGACGACCGCCCGGCTTGCCGAACGCACCAGCGGTGTTTCCGCGCCCACCGGTGCGGAACCCACCGCGACCGCCGGGTCCACCGGGGCCGCCGGGTCCACCGGGGCCGCCAGGACCGCCGGGGCCGCCAGGACCACCCGGTCCACCACGGCCTCGGTAGTCATCACGACCGCGACCGCTCGGGCCGCCAGGGCCGCCGGGGCCGCCGGGGCCACCGGGACCGCCGGGGCCGCCGCGACCTCGCGGGCCGCCAGGACCGCCAGGAGCACCTGGTCCGCCGGGAGCACCGGGGCGACCTGCAGGACGCCCGGGACGGTTGGGCATTGTCGACGGGTTGGGTCGCGGAGCGCCGGGAACGCCGGGCGCTCGACCCATGCCCGAGCCGGAACTGTAAGGGTTGTTGCCCGGACGCGGCCCTCCCGGCCGAGCGGTGGAACCGCTGGTGCCGAAGGGGTTGTTCCCCGGACGTGGGGCCGGCTTCGCTCCGGCAGCGGGAGCCGCGGGCGTATCTGTCGGTGGCGCTGCCGGCGGAGCTGCGGGTGGATCTGATGGCGGTGCTGCCGGTGGCGCTGCGGGGGTTGCCGACTCACCGGTAGACGGTGCCTCGGCGGCAGCGTCGGTGGCGGCCGACGGTTCAGGCGCGTCTGTTGCCGCGTCTTTCGGCGCCGCTGCAGTCGTCTTCTTGGTGGTCTTCTTCGCTGCCTTCTTGGTGGTCTTCTTGGCTGCCGCGCCCTCCGGGGCAGCAGGCATCGCATCGATCAGGCGCCGGGCAACCGGCGGCTCGATGGTGGATGAGGCGGAGCGGACGAATTCGCCCATCTCCTGCAGTTTCGCAAGGACTTCCTTGCTCTCGACTCCGAGCTCTCGAGCGAGCTCATAGACCCGAACCTTGGACACGATTCTCCTGTCTTGGTCCGGGTGTGACCCGGACGACTAGATCGAACGCTGCATCTTCATGCTCGCGTGCTCATTGGGTGTTCATCTCCGAGCCACTCCTTCGTGGACGTCGTCAACGGTGCTGTCAGAAGAGGAATCTACAGCCTCGTCCCGAGGATCTCGGCACGCACCTTCGAGATGTCGACACTCGAGCCGGGAAGGGCCCGTAGGGCACGCGGGAGCGCCCGACGTTTCGTCGCCTCGTCGACGCACTCCTCCCGGGGGTGGATGTGTGCCCCGCGCCCGGGCTGATTTCGCCCAGGATCCACGCGGCAGCCCCCCGGGGCGCCCTCATCGGCCACCAGCCGGACCAGGGAGGACCGGGGTGCTCGGCTTCGACACCCGATGCATTGCCGGGTGGGTTCTGGCGGCGAACCCGCCACGTCTATTCGCCTCCGGAGGCCGCAGCCGGATCTTCTCGGTCCCCGGACGGAACCCCGGCCGGGTCCCCGGCCGGATCCGCTCCGGGGCCACCGTCGGGGCGAATGTCGATCCGCCATCCGGTCAGTCGCGCCGCCAGGCGCGCGTTTTGCCCTTCGCGCCCGATTGCTAGGGAGAGTTGATAGTCCGGGACGAGAACCCGCGCCGCCTTGGCGTTGGCGTCCACGATCTCGACCGAGGTGACCCGCGCGGGCGAGAGCGCGTGGGCGATCATCTCGGCGGGGTCGTCGCTGTGATCGACGATGTCGATCTTCTCCCCACTCAACTCGCTCATGACGTGTCGCACGCGTTGTCCCTGCGGCCCGATGCACGATCCCTTGCCGTTGACGTCCGGGGTGTTGGATCGGACGGCGATTTTGCTGCGGTGCCCCGCCTCCCGAGCGATGGCGGTGATCTCGACGGTTCCGTCCGCGATCTCGGGCACCTCGAGTGCAAACAGCGCCCGCACCAGGTTCGGGTGTGTTCGGGACAACGTGATGATCGGTCCTTTGAAGCCGCGCCGCACACCCGTCACCAATGCCTTGATGCGCGCACCGTGCTCGTAGGTCTCCCCGGGGGCTTGTTCCTCCGGTGGCAAGTTCGCTTCGATCTTCCCCAGATCCACCCGGATCATCCGCGGGTTGGTCGATTGCTGAATGACGCCGGAAACCAGGTCGCCTTCTTTGCCGCTGAACTCGATCATCGTCGCGTCACCCTCGGCCTCACGCAGTCGCGACAGCAGCACTTGCCGAGCGGTCGCGGCCGCGATGCGCCCGAAGCCTTCGGGGGTGTCGTCGAATTCTCCGATCACCTCACCCTCGTCGTTGACCTCGCCGGCCCACACGGTCACGTGGCCGGACTTGCGGTCGAGTTGCACGCGAGCGTTCTCGGCCGAGCCGTCCGTTCGCTGGTAGGCAACCAGCAGCGCCGCTTCGATGGTCTCCACCACCAGGTCCAGCGAGAGGTTCTTCTCCCGGACCAGGCTCTTCAATGCTGTGACGTCGATATCCATCAGGTGTCCTTCTTGCGATCGAACTCGACTTCCACCACGGCTTTGGACACATCGTCATAAGGGATCTGTTGCATCTCACCCGACACCGCGACGGTCGCCGATCGATCGTCACTGGAGACCACGCGGCCCTTGACGGTGCGGCCATCGGTCATGTCGACAACCACGAGGCGGTCGTGGGCGCGACGCCAGTGCCGTGCCTCGGTCAGCGGGCGGTCGACTCCCGGACTGGTGACTTCCAGGACGAACGGTGCATCCTCGATCTGAGGTTCACCATCCAGCGCGGTGGAGATGTCTCCGGAGACCTTCGCGATCACGTCCAGGTCGACACCACCATCGGCATCGACGATCACACACACTTTGTCTCGACGACCAACACGATCAACGGTGACATCTTCGAGGTCGAGTTTCGCGGCAGAGACGATCGGCGCGGCAATGTTCCGCACGGTGTCGACGGACACAGCCATGGCCCCTCCGTCCCTCGGGCACGATCCTGTTGTTGATGCGATTGTGACTACGAGTGTATCCGTCCGGGCAACGCCGTGGGATCCTTGCGCGGTGGAGATTCCCGGCGGCCCAAGCAGCGCGAGACTGCTTGCGCGGCGGCGGGTATTGCAGGGCGCGATCGCCGCTCCGGTGCTCGGCGCTACCGCCGTGGCTCTCGCCGCGTGCGGGAGCGACGAACCACCACCGGAGGCCGTTGATGTAGCGCCGTCTCCGACGGTGGAAAAGAGCGAGGCCCTCCTCGACGAGCTCGCACTCATCGGCGCCTACGAGGGAACGCTCGCCATTTACCCCGAACTGCGCGGCAGCCTCGCCGGCATTGCAGATCAGCACCGGGCCCACGCACGTGAGCTCGGTGCCACCGAGGCCGACTTCACCGCCCTCGAACCCATACCGCCGAAAGCCGCTGACGCCCGCGAGGCGATCACCAACCTGATATCTCGTGAACGCCGGGCTGCCGAGCAGCGCGCAGACACCGCCGAACAATCCGAATCCGCCGAGCAGGTGCGCGCGCTCACGTTCATCGCGGCGTCGGAGTCTTCGCACGTGCCCGAGCTTCGAGACATTCGCTCGGGGGTGAGCCGGTCGTGACCTACACCCAACCCGACGCCATCGCCGCCATTGCGCGCGCGATCCAAACTGAACAGAACTACGTCTTCGCCGTGGGGCTCGCCGGTGCCTTTCTTCGCGGAGCCGGACGACGCAGAGCCACCAATCAACTCGCCGAACATCGCGCGCGCCTGCAGGCCAACGCCGCGCTGGTGGATCCAGCCGAGGTGCCTGCCACGCCGCCGGGGTTCACACCCGAGTCACCGATCACGGATCCGAAGACCGCGCGCTCGGCACTTGC
>Ga0255751_10005322_pt1 | contig 11465 bp, 16 predicted proteins | sample 071ome_20_FD_179951 | JGI IMG/M metagenome (GOLD analysis project Ga0255751, IMG submission 179951) | Coastal salt marsh microbial communities from the Groves Creek Marsh, Skidaway Island, Georgia - 071412BT metaG (version 2) | ecosystem: Environmental > Aquatic > Marine > Intertidal zone >...
TTAACTGCTTTATCATCTTCACCAGTTTTAACTTGATCACCAAAACCTACTTTAAGACTATCACTTGCTTGTGAACCCAAGTTTGATGTTAAGATAATAATACAGTTCTTAACTTTAACTTCTTTACCATTTTGTCCAGTAACACGTCCTTCATCTAACATTTGTAGTAGTACGTTTGAAATGTCTGGGTGTGCTTTTTCAATTTCGTCAAACAAGATAATTGAATATGGATTCTTAGTTAAGTCACTAATAAGTTTACCACCACCTACGTTGCCATCTTCAAAGCCTACATAGCCTGGAGGAGCACCAATTAAACTTGATAAACTGTGACGTTCTTGAAACTCAGACATGTCGTATTTTAATAAAGGCATGTCTAAGTTAGAACTTAATAGTCTTGCTAGTTCTGTTTTACCAGTACCAGTAGGACCTAAAAACAAGAAACTTGCCATCGGCTTTTTATCTGTGTTAATACCTGCAAAACTAACGTACAGTTTATCTAATACAGAATCAACAACTTCGTCTTGTCCAAACAGTTTGTTTTTAACATTAAAGTCAAGTTTTTTAACTTGTACATTTTGTTCGTTTTTAAGTCTGTCTAAAGGTATTTTAGCAACCTTAGCAACTTGTTCTAATATTCTATCCTTGTCAATTAATAAACCGTTGGCACTTTTAGCACGTGCTTTAGCACAGGCCGCATCAATTAAATCAATTGACTTGTCTGGATTTTTACGATCGTGTATGTATCTGTCTGACATTTTAACTGCTGTATCAATAGCTGACTGATCAACTTTAACATCGTGGAATGTTTCTAAACGATTACTTACACCACGTAAGATTTTAATTGTAGATGCTGTGTCTGGTTCGTCGATAGCAATACGATAAAAACGTCTCATTAATGCACGTTCTTTTTCGAATGACTCGTAGTAGTCTTCCCAAGTAGTTGAAGCAACAACTTTTAACATGCCTCTTGAAATAGCAGGTTTAATCATATTACTAAAGTCTACTGAACTTTGTCCACCTGATCCTGCACCTTTCATTTGATGTGCTTCGTCAATAAATAATACGCAGTTTTGTTTTGCTTCTAATGCTTCAATAACTTCTTTAACTTTTTCTTCAAACTCACCTCTATACTTTGAACCAGCAAGTAGTGAACCCATTTCTAATGAATATACTTCGTGTCCTTGTAAGAACTCAGGTACATTGTTGTTATTAATTTGTAAAGCAAGTCCTTCTGCAATAGCAGTTTTACCTACACCTGGATCACCAACTAACAATACGTTTGCTTTAAACTTCTTAGCCAATACGTGTACAATGTCTTCTAGTTCTTTTGAACGACCAATAACAGGTTCAATCTTATCATCTTTGGCTAGTTGTGTTAGGTTAATACAATGTTCTTCGAGTAAAGCGTTTGCTTCTTTTTCACTCATCTTAGGAGTAATATCGTTGTGATAATTTTTACCCCAGAACTCTACAAAGTCAACTTTGTTAATGCCATACTTGAGTAGGAAGTAGTGTGCGTGGCTATGTGTTTCACTCATAATAGCCAAGTATAAGTCAATGGTGCTTACACTCTTACGTCCTGAGAATAAGACTTGTGTACCAGCACGATTAAACACACGCTCTAAACCGTTGGTCTTTTTAGGTGTGCCTTTTGCGCCTTTTTTAAATTCAATACTGACAACACTTTTTAGCCAATCCTCAAAGTCTTTGTCCATTTGAGTAACATCAACACCATAGTCTGTTAATAAATTCTTAAATGGTTCAAAACGTATAAGTGCCAAACATAAATGTTCAACTGTGACGTATTTGTGTTTAAGAGTTTTTGCTAATTTTATTGCGTTATCTAATATTTGTTCAATTTCTGGATTATTCTGCATCTTTGTCCTTACTTTAACTACCTATATTTATCGACCTAATTTTTTCCGTAATGTTTGTATAATATCATCTGGAATATCTTCAGGCATTACTGCGTTTAATTGTACATACAAATCGCCTGTTTGTCTATCTTTTTGAATGCCTTGTGCTTTTAATCTTAGTCTAGCATTTGGTCTTGTTTTTGGTGGCACCCTGACCATTAATTCATCACCATTAATATGTCTAACAGGTACATGACATCCTAAAATTAAATCCCAGAAGTCTATATCAACAACTGTTGATAAGTCTAATACTCCAACACGTTGAAAACGTTTGTGTGGATGTACCCTGTAGATAATGTTTAAGTCATTACCTTGTGCCAGTTTTGGATAACGTATTGTTTGCCCGTCTTGTACACCAACAGGTATTGTAATTTTAACTGCTTCTACTTTACCGTTTGTTTGTATGCTAACTAGTCTATCGCCACCAGAACACACATCCTCTAATGTAATCCATAAACTCATTTGTACTACTGCTTGACGTTGTTGCTGTGGATTACCTCTATGGAAGTTAAAGAACTGTTCAAATATATCTTCCATATTACCACCAGATGTAAATCTAAAACCTCTTGGTGTTTCTGAAAAACCATCAAAGCCTTCTCCAGCAAACTTATCCGGATTGGTTATACGCTCGTAGGCTTCAGAAATTTCTTTAAACTTGGTCTCGTCACCACCACGGTCAGGATGGTGCTTCATAGCCTGCTTTTTGTAGGCTTTTTTAATTTCGGTTTCACTGGCGTCGCGTTTAACGCCTAATACTTCATACGGATCCATACTGTAAGTATATAAGAAAAAAGGCAAGAGATCAACCCTTGCCTTGATATTTTGGTTAGTTAATTACTTTTTAAGACCAAGTAATTTTAGGATACCACGGATAGTTTTAACTACCATTTTGTCCCATACCAGTTGTTTCATTGAGAATTTTTTATTGCGTGACATTATAATACACACCCTGCCGCAATAATAATATTGTCAAGTAACTCGTTTGCTCTTGATCTAACAGCGAGGTCATCAGCGGCTTGTGATATTTTCTCACTGCGTTTTAAATCTTCCATTAGCTCTTTGTACTCATCTTCAGACATAGCACCTGATTTAAAATCATTTGTGTATGCTTCTGCCTCAGCGGCCCAATCTGCTAATTCAGTGTTGTTGTTGCCAACCCACTCTTTTAATTCTTGCATCGCGTCCATAGTTCTTTTCTCCTTTGCTAATTCTTTTAGAACAGTAAATCCACTTTCAAAAAAGTTTGCCATTATTCACCTTGTATATACTTAATTATCTCTTTTGCATATTCTGCGTTTTGTTTTGGCCCTGGGTGCATTTTATCTGCACCATAATCAATATATGTTGTTCCATATAAATCTAAATAATCAACCGCACTGTTTTCTAAAAACATTGTATTTCCTAACATATTCACAATGTGTAATTTTATATTTTGTTTTTTACAATATTCAATTCCCATTTGAATATAGTTTAACGATAACATTTCCTGATGAAAATGAGTTTGATATTTAGATGATAGCGTATCTTTAATGTAATTAACATCTGTAGCAAAAGGTCTGAAATACCCTTCCTGGTCTATTAGATTTGGTCTGGTAAGTGCGGTTATTTGCCAAACTAAGATATCGTTGTTAGAATCAATGTTGGCCCTAATTATTTGTTGTAGTGCAGTAAGAATTGAACTTCCTTGACGAGCTAAATTCATTTCTTCATAACCAAGTTCCTGTGACACAATATATCCCCATCTTTCTTTATCATTGACATAAGAGTCTTTTTGATATACTGAGTTAATAGGAACATTGTTAGGTGCACTTAAACTACATCCAGCAATCCATAACTTCTTTTTATCTGTTTTGGCTTTGGGTTGATAATTAAAATAACTGTGTTGAAACTGTGCTTTGAAAAATAATTTAGTTAATACATCTTTATTTGAGTTAACTAGATGCTCATAATCTGTTAAAATTAAATAAGCAATTTTTAATAAGATAGTTGGATTTGTTGCGTAGATGTTTTCTATATCTAAAAAATCAACAGTGTTGATATTATCAAGTAGCTCATTAACGTTTTCTGTTTTTAGTTCTAGATCTTCTATAGATGTGTGATAGTCTATAGTTTTCCAATTACTTACAGCACTATTAAAGTTCTCAACATTTAATAATGTTGTTTCTAAACTATTAAAGTCATGCGTTACAGGCGCAAAAACTAATTTGCCAATGGCCATTATCTAGGTTTTTTGCCAACCACATTTGTGATAATAGTTGCGTTCTTTTCAATGAGTCCAAATTTATTAGTACAATAACTCATACTAACTTCTTTCTTATCAATGTTGTAACGTTGATCTAGTCCTCTAACAATCTCTAATAGCTCTGTAGTCATTGTTACAGTTTCTTCGTTGTTGTCAATTGACTCTGCATAGTTCTTAAGTTTAAGTGCGTCTGACCATAACAAACTAACTTCGTGGTTTGCTTCTGGAGTACCACATTTACGAGCACCTAGGTTAGCCTGTGTTCTTACATTGACAGCAAGTAAGTATTCATTGTTGTCAAAACGTGCCATATCAAAGTAGTCAAGAGTGGCACAGCCAGCCATTGACATAACCATTGCAAATAATACTAATAACTTTTTCATGTTAATCCCCTAACTTACATATAGGAATTGGCTCCATCTTGTGACGTGCTTTAGCCTGTATGCTCATAAACTTTAATAAATTCTGTAATTTTTTAGCATCTTCTGGTCTTGTGTTTGACTCAGCGTATGCCATTGCTTCTTCTAATTCTGGGTATGTCATACCTAATTGATCTTCATCGTTACGTGCATCATCCCATAATCCATCTGTAGGGGCCGCATCAATAATTGCTTGACTAACACCTAACTCTCTACCCATGTCCCATACTTCTGTTTTTAAACAGTCAGCAATAGGACTAATGTCAACACCACCATCACCGTACTTGGTATAAAAGCCTACACCAAAGTCTTCTACTTTATTACCTGTGCCTACAACAATACCATTCTTTTCTGATGCCATCTGATATAAAGTCATCATACGTAAACGTGAGCGACTGTTAGCCAGACCTAGTCCATTGTCCGTCATCCATAACTTTTCAAAAGTTTCAAATGTTTCTGTTAGATCAATAGTTTCCCAATGTACATTAGGAAAGCGTTCTATTAACTTAATACAGTGATCAATCGAACGATCATGTTGATCTTGTCGCTGTCTGATAGGCATTGATAATACATAAGTCTGAATACCAGTTAAAGCACACAAGGTACTAACCACTGCCGAGTCAATGCCACCTGACACGCCTACTACTAGGCTTTCAATATTGTGCTTTTCAGCATAGTCTTTTATCCAACTTGAGATATAGTTTATGCGTTCTAGCGAAGTCATTATTCCGTCGTTTCCTTATGTAAGCGTCTGTTAGTTTCATACCAACGTTGCCATTGTAAATACTTCATCTGTAGTTCACGATGTTTGCCATAGTTCACTGTTGAATTTTCTAGCAAGTCACTCATTTCTTTGGCATCTTCAGGTAATGGTTCTAGTTTTTCTGGTTCCATTAATATAGGTTCAGGTGCTTGTGGAAAGTTCATAGTAACAGGAACAGTAGTTGAAGCACAGCCTGTTAACACAAGAACAACTGCTAATATCACTAATACTATACCCCATTCTTCTTTGTTCATTATATCCACCCTCCTGCTGATAATACTAAAATAAGTATAACAACAACCAAGACAGCAATCCATTCATGTTTTTCAAACATTACTCAGTAACCTCCATACCTCTATTATACAATATAATCATTTCAGGAGTCAACTCACAGTTAGCATTTATTTCTGACTTGAGTCTTTCTATTTCTGCTAGGGTTTCTTCAGTGTCTTGTTGGATAACAACAGTCTGTTGTTCAATAACCTTTTCTATCTGTCTATTGGCTTCTAGACTCTTTTGTTCTGCTAGTTCAACACGTTTCTGCATCTCTTCTATTCTAGCACGGTATTCCATTTCAACACCTAGCCCACCATTAAAGTAAGCACCTGCTAGTAATAAGATAAAACCAATAACTCTTAAAGGAAAGTTGTATTGTTTTACAAAAGGTGTGTATTTAAAAATGTGTCCAGCAAAGAACATAACAGCACCTACGATTAAAATCATAAATGCGGCAAACTCTAGCCAGCTAGTAGGTATTAGTTGTATAAACCAAAGACTCATTACGGATTAATCCCATTTGAATAAACTGTTTTGCCATCTATCTTGGCGGCTGTTAGTGCTTTGTTTCTGTTACTACCATCTTTCTTGTAGGTAACATGCACCCAACCTGAACTTGGCTGGCCTGGTGTGTAGAATTCTAAAATAACTTGGTCAAACTCTAGGTTATCAACAATCCACTGTGCTAGGTCACCGTTAGCAACACCTGGAACTTCGATGTCAGCGGCTTCACCATGACAGTGTTGACTTGTCTTACTGCCACGAACTGCTTCGTTTAGTTCTGGGCAACGATAGCCTGAGTTAATAACTGTAGGACCAAAGTGATCACGCACTTTCTGTACTACATTTTCAAATAATGCTTTTGCGTTTTCTAAGTGTTCACCTTCTGGAGTGTTATCGATACCTAGTCTGTTTGCTGTATCTGATTTGATAAACTCTGCCATAGTAAAATTTTCTGACAGTTTCATAGTTTTTGCCTTGAGTTGTTAATAATGTATGTATTTATTTACTTTATAAAGGATTCATATTTTTCTAACCAAAGATTAGCACCTGCTTCGTGTGCTTCTTCTAATGGATGAAGACTATCACTGATATCAAAGTCATTCATCTGACTCCAAGTAAGAAATGTTGTGTAATATGGCCAACGTTCAATATCATCTCTGATATCATTTTGTAATTCAGCTATGTATCTTGGACAATGATGCGTCACATCTAACAATAACTCATCCATAATATGACTTACAAAAGGTATTTTGTGTCTACGTAGGTATTCGTGTGTTGAATATACATAGTTTAGACTTTGCCACTTGTCTTGTATTTCACTTTGTAAATATTTGTAGTATATTTCTGCTAAAGGATGATCTTCTGTGCCAGTTGGCCTTACAGTGGTCCAATTGTTTTCAACAATATCAAAAAACTCCCAACGATCAATCCAGGTCCAATTAATAACGCAAAGACTGTCTGGACTAGCATTTTGTAATACTTGCTGAGCAATATGATTATTGCCAACACCAGGACGTGCATAACATTTGTAGTCAACCCCAATTATTTCTGCTGTACGTGCTGTCCAGGTAAGTTGACTTGGTTTTGTTTTTTCTACTCCAGCATCTTTAAGGTCAGTTCCATAAACAAAACTATCACCAAATGCTTTAAGTTTACTTACTTTCATATTGTCTTATAAATTTAACTAGTTGATTGACATCATAGTCCCAAGAGTCAACGGTTAGTTGTGCATAGTCAGGTTTTTCAAATACTCGATTAGTGTCGGCAAATCTACCTTGATCTATTGTATCCATCCAAATAATAAAGTCAGGGTTAAATGCTTGGCGTGTTTCTGGTGTAGGACAAACAAAGTCTGCTATAACATAACGATCAGCACGTAGTACAATATCACATAGCCTACCCATTCTTGTTGCTTGTTCAACACGATCCTCATCTGTAAAACCTAAATCACGATTAATATGATTACGCACTTCGTCTGCGTTGAACCAAACGCATTTAAGTTTCTTTTGTAGGTGTTCTGCTAAGGTGGTTTTACCTGCTCCAGGTAAACCCATTATTAATATTTTCATAAAAATACTTATGAAATTATTTTAAGCCAGCGATGTTTTTTAGTTTTTGAATTGCTTCGTCGTTTTCGTAGATACGTTTAGTTTTTAAACCAGCACGTGCTCGTACTTCATTTAAACCCAACTCTTTATCTAAGCGATATGCTTTTGGTGAAGTTGCTACTACTTTTTCAAATGCTTCTGTGGTAAATTCATATTCTTCTTTACCTGATCTGAAAACCCAATCTTTTGGTTCTAGTTCGCACAATGTAGATAAGTCTTCCAACATTGTTGATAAGTTTGTGCCCAGGTTGCTACGTCTTTTCATTTCTACGTACACTAGATATTTGTTGGGTGCTATCTCACCTGGAGAGCGATCTGCGTCAAGAACAAAGTCATAACCTTTTTCAAACCAGCCCACTAAGTCTTTAGCGGCCTGTTCGTCTGTTACATAGAAACTAGCAACCGATACATCATCGTCATCGCCCATCTTACTAGCAAATTCATCAATATGTATTGTTGGTTTGATCATGCCTTCTAAGCATTTATATTCTAGTCCCATTCTTATTCCTGTTCTTGATGTTGTTCTAGATCTAAATCTTGCTCGTAAGCATTATCTAAATCGCCCATGTCAATGTCCATGTCTTCTAGTTCCATCGAACCTTGACGTATATCATTGATTAAATATTTTGGTAATTCAAGTTCTACCATCCAAATGTCTTTTTTAACTAAACGAGGCTTTTTAGTTCCTGGTCTATAGTCATCTGGATCTTCAACTCGAACTGGTACTTCCATGGTAGTTTTCTTCCAACGGCACTTACAACCATAAGGTAGTAAACGTTTAGCACCACGTGGGTCTGGCATAAGTTCTCCAGGCCACATCCATACACAGGTCACTGAGTAACGACCAATGTCTGGTCCTTCTACTAGTTCACCTAACTCCCAGTTCTTAAATGAATAGATATCCATTTCGTCTAAGACACGTTCATAGTCTAACAGTGTAGCAATTACACCTTCAGACATATAGATGTTTTTAACGGTTTCTGGGACTTTCCAAAAGTCTAATTTATCTTCAATGGTTTTCATATGAAAGTATTTATCATTTCTTTTAAGAGTTTATTAAAATATTCTGTATCTGTTATTAAGTTGTAATTATGTTCTAGGATAGGCTGTGCTTGTCGGTAAATGTAACTAGGATCTTGTTTGCTCAACCAAAGTACTTGTTCAAATGCAGAATCAAACCTTTGTTGATTATTTTCAATAGTATCGTATGTTTCATCTATAATACCGTTGAATGTTCTAAATCCTAAACGTTGTAGATTTGCTAAATGCCCAGGGCATCCAAACATAACAAAGATTCTTTGTGCTAATAGTGCTTTGGCTGTTTTTTCTGTAAAGTAATTAGTAAAATGTTCATACTGTGTTTCAGCAATTAGACTGTACCAACTGTCAGCATATACCTGATTAGGAATAACGCAACTTTGATTTACTTCATATTCCTGATGATAATCATAACTGTTAAATGGCCCTGGTGCAATATCAATGGCATCTAATTCTTTGGTGCGATAAAGTTGCGGAGAACCAAATGTATTTTGTAGTATTGAAACATAACTTGAGTCTAATAACTTATTATAAGTTAACTGATCAAATATGTATTGCCTATTATACTTACAGATACCTAATAAAGCATCAAATAATCTTGTCTTAGAACCTTGTCTAGTAACTATAATAGGCTGACAACAGCCGGTTCGTCTAAACCATAATGGATGCCAAAAGACTTTTGGGTGTGATTTGTATTGAGTATTCCAGCCAGATAGAATGCTAATTACATTTTTATTATTAAAGTTTTGTTCTAAAGTTTGTATGTAAGTTGATAAGTCATCGTTGGTAACTTCTGTGTCTAAAACAACAACCAAATCATAATCACTGAAGTCCTGTTTACGATCATAAAAGCAACTTTCAATAACTACAATTTTTTTGTCAGATTGAAACAGTTGGTTTATGTCTTTGTAATGTTGAAATGAATGATTAAAATCAGTAGTAGTCATAATAACTATACTTAATAGATTTGTCCGAATAGCCAAGTATTTATTGTTGCACAATCAAATTGATGTGAGTATATTAAATCCAGGTGTTGACCTGTAAATACTTGTGTCCAAAAGGACATCTTAAAAACTGTCCGGAGGACTAAAAGATGCACTATTCAAAGGAGATTATATTGAGTAAAGCAAAACGTTCTCACAAACAAAAAACACATCATTACGATAACACCGCAATAAGTTTCAATCACGAGCACAGAAAACGACATTTAGAACTCATACCAAAAACACAAAATCAGGAAAAGTATATACTAGACCTATTAGATCCTAGAAAGGAGATAGTGGTAGGGTATGGGCCAGCGGGTACAGGTAAAACATACTTGGCAATGCAGGCCGCTGTAAAAGCGTTTAGAAATCATGAGGTTGAACGCATAGTACTAACCAGACCAGCCGTTGGGGTAGAAGATGAAAAACATGGCTTTCTACCAGGTACACTTGAACAGAAAATGGCACCATGGGTTAGACCGTTATTTGACGTGTTGCGAGAATATTATTCTGTTCACGACATTACCCATATGATGGAAGAACAGATAATAGAAATTTCGCCACTAGCATTTATGCGTGGTAGAACTTTCAAAAACGCTTGGATTGTAGCAGATGAAATGCAAAACGCTACACCAGGACAAATGAAAATGTTATTAACTAGAATAGGAGAAGGCAGTAAAATTATCGTTACGGGCGATGTAGAACAAGCAGACAAATCAGGAAAACACAATGGTCTACTTGACTTACATCAAAGATTAACCCAGGGTGACGTTAAAGGAATGAGTCTTTGCGAATTTAAAGCACAGGATATACAAAGACATCATATTATTGACGACGTATTAAATTTATATTCTATGTGGAGGCTTGGTCAGGGGGCGTTTCTTGTGTTTCGTCCTCTGATACTTGTTCTTCCAGAGGCCAGGCTTTTTCTAACTGGTCAATCACAACACCATAAAATGAATAATAGTAGTTTCTAATTAGTTCCCAATCTTTGGGTATGGCTTCACTTAGTCTTGCTTTGACTACTTTACGTTCTTTGAAATCTAATATTACACTTGCTGTAACATTAATTTTATTGGTTAAGTTTTTCTCAACAACTTGCACAGACTCATCAAACTGTCCGTCTGCTTTTTGAATATAGGTTACTACAAAATACCTCACATGAATACCCCGTATAATATACACCATAACTCAAGTGCTAGTTTATAACCAATATAGAGTGCAATAACGCACCCTGTTGCTTTTATAATTGTGTCAGTTCGCATAGTGTTGCTGATAAGTTAATTTCTGGATCAGCTACCATAGCATGATTAACTAATCCATTTCTAATTACAATAATTGCGGCATCACGTTGTTCATCTGTTGATCCCCACAAGTCTATGTTGTCATACATCCAACGAAACATATCTTCCATTTCTTCAGGACGTGCATTTTTACACAGCAGTTGTCTTGCTTCTTTAATTTTTCCTGCCTTAAACATAGTAACTACTTCTAGTTTATAGTCTTCACTGCCACCTTCATCGCCATGAGGTGCATCTAGTGTTCCTGATGTTGAATTCATTTGACATATATTTAAACATTTACGTAAGTCAGGATATGTTGCTTTGACATAGGTATCCAATACATCTAGTTCAAATTGTATACTTTCTTCAACTAACACAGTTGCCATACGTGCTGTAAACTCTGTTTGGTCAATACGCTCAATATGAAAGCCTTG
>Ga0255751_10005324_pt1 | contig 11465 bp, 9 predicted proteins | sample 071ome_20_FD_179951 | JGI IMG/M metagenome (GOLD analysis project Ga0255751, IMG submission 179951) | Coastal salt marsh microbial communities from the Groves Creek Marsh, Skidaway Island, Georgia - 071412BT metaG (version 2) | ecosystem: Environmental > Aquatic > Marine > Intertidal zone > Salt...
TACAAAAAGCAGGTGATTCTTTAAGTGAAGATATTGATACTTTACAATTTAAATTATTATTAATTCCTTACAATGATGAAGGGAACTCAACTACATCAGGTAAAACAGAAGAAGTTTTAATAAACTTTGATAAAAGTAATGTCAAACTTAAAAGAGGAAATGTAGTAAGGGATATTAGAGAATCTATTTCATCTCTATTCAAAAAAAGTGTTTTAGAAAATGAAACTTCGAAATACTTAACACATTTATTACATTTTGGTGATGCTGATAATAAAATAATTTCAACTTGGGGAATTGATACTGAAACTTTTTCTGAGTACAAGGTGGTTGATACATCAACGGGCAGAGAAGAAAAAGTAAAAGAAGTTAAGACCCTTGTTTTAAAACTATATGAACCATTACCAAAATCTATACAACCAAACCAACAAGTTTGGTTATCTAAAATACAATCAATCCCTATCATTGAACAATTTACTATTGTAGATGAGAGTGTTGAGGATTGTATTGTATTGCAGCCAAATTTAAATGAAGAATTTCAAGATAATGTAGGACTTCAGATATTTGATGATATTATTGCAAGTGGTTCTAATACATCTACTGATTTGGTAAATCAATTTATAAGTGGTAGTGGGTTTAATTTAGATGTATTAGATATTAAGTTTATATCTGCTTCTACTGAAGTAAGTGAATCTGTTATTGTTCCTAATGGGGAGTATGATTACTATTGGAGTAATTTTGTAAAATATTCTTCGGCTCAAGAAAGAGTTGAGAATTTCTATTACAAAATGAAAACTTTAGAATTCTATAATCATAGATTAAGAATCACATCAGCCTCTATTGAAGCTACTACTGGTTCAATTGCTGCTACCAATGAATACAAAAAAATAGAAACTCAAATATCAAATTTAACAAATGGATTTGATGCGTTTGAAAAATGGTTATATGTGAGTTCATCTGAGGATGGGTACACTTATCCAAAACAAGATAATACGGGAAGTTTCTTAAATCCTACGGGTTCTGATGGAATATCTTGGTATAACAATGCTATTTATTCAGCTGAACTATACGATAGAGGAAATATAAATAGATTAGTAAATAACTTACCAATTCATGTTCAAGATTCAAACGAAGGACAGGAGTTTGTTCTTTTCTTCGATATGATTGGTCAACATTTTGATATTTTATATCTTTACACTAAGGCAATATCCGATTCTAAGAAAACCGAACACAAATATGAGTATGGTATAAAAGATTCTCTAATCTACCAAATGTTAGAATCTCTTGGTTGGGATGCTGATATTGGAGTTAAATCTCAAGCTCTATGGGAATATGCATTTGGAAAATTCTCAGATGGTACTACTTCATCCGTTGAAAGTGGTAAGAAAAGACAAAATGAAGTTTGGAGAAGAATACTTAATAACTTACCTTACTTGTTAAAACACAAAGGTACAAAACGAGCATTACATGCTTTAATGAGTTGTTATGGTATTCCTACTTCTTTATTAACTGTTATGGAGTTTGGTGGACCACAAGATGTTACAACAGACGGAACCACTAACTTTACATATGATGATAGAACAGCATCTATAAACATTAGTGGGTCAGCTGCTATAACAATTCCATGGAAAACCTTCGATGGTGATTATCCTAACTCTGTTGAGATTAGAATTAATACTGAAGTAAAACAAGACCATCAAATAATAAGTGGTTCTGATTGGTCATTAGATATTCTTAAAGATAATGGTTCTTTAGCTAAGATACAACTTACTGTAGGTGATGTATCTTCTTCTACTGATGCATTCCCATTCTTTAATGATGTATATACTCAAATTGTTGTAAATAGAGTTACAGGTAGTAGTAGTGATTCTTTTGAATTCTTTGCAAAAGAAGGATTCCAAGAAAGAATTAGAAATGAAGTATCAGCTTCACTAACTGCATACAATAAAGGATGGACAAGTGGTAGTTTAATAACTATTGGTGGAAATACTTTAAATGCTTCTATTGATGAATTCCGTTTATGGAGAGTTCCTTTGAATGAGGTAAATATCGATAACCACACATTACTACCAGATGCTATTGATGGGACATCTCCATCTGCATCAACTGAAGATTTAATTTTAAGACATGATTTTGAATATCCAAAAAATAGAGCAACATCTGTTGAAATTAAGAACGTAGCATTAACAACTGTTTATACTGATACTGGTTCAATTGCAAGTGGATTTGAAAATACACCATCTTATCCATATCAATATACTCCATATGATAGAACTGTAACTGCTAAAATTCCATCTAGCGGAATAGCTTTAGGGAACAAATTTAGATTTGAATCTCAGTATAATTTGGATGGTAGTGAAATTTCTGATGGTGATATCGATTTATCTTATAAATCAAGAGCTACTCAAAAATCATTCGATAAATCACCAATTGATACTGATAGGTTAGGATTATTCTTTTCACCTATCAAAGAAATCAATATGGATATTTTAAAATCAGTAGGACCTTTAAATATTGATGATTATATTGGAAACCCAGCTGATAATTATAATTACACATATTCTACTTTAGATACGTTTAGAGAATATTACTTCAGTAGATTTAATTTAAACTTTAATGAATATGTCCAATTAGTTAGATATATTGATAAAACATTATTTAAACAATTAGAATCATTAGTACCTGCTAGAGCAAAAGTTGCAAGTGGTTTATTATTTGAACCTCATATTTTAGAAAGAAGTAAAGTTCAATGGACAAAACCACAAGGTTCACATGATACTCATTTAGCAAACATTGATATTATAGATAATGTTTCGGCTAGTAGTGATAATATTGGTATTACAACGGTAATAAATGCATCTGATGATACAATATTAAATGGTGAACTTCCTTTCTATGTTGGTATTTATAGTTCGAGTGATGATACTACTTTGATAGGTGAGTTACCACAATATGAGGGAGAATATCAACTACATGATGAAACTCAACAATCTGGTGAAATAAGAAGAAATGAAGAAGCTACAATGGGTGGTTTTGAATTCTTTATAGATGCTAAGATAACGGGTTCTGTTATGGGTTCTTATATTGTTAATGAAGGATACCAAATAGTTCCACCAGAAGGACCATTTGATGTATCAGTTGCTGGATTTGGATTGTATGGAGAAAATGGATATTCTATAAGAACAAGATTTGATGGTAATGGAAATATTGTAAAAGATAGAATTAAAGTATATTTAGTTAAAGAAAGTTATACTGAAATGGTTCCAACCATTAGTGGTAGCGTTAGTGGTAACTATTATAGATTATCTGTTCCAGTAGATGAAGAAATAACAAAATACAAATATAAAGTTAATATCTTACCATTTAGTGGTTCTGATGGTAATGAATCAAAATTAGCTTTTACTGGAAGTTTAGATTATGTATCACATGAATCACTTGATGGGTACTTCCCAACACATTACAGAAATGTTGGTGATTTAACAACTGGTTTGGAAAACTCGTTCTTTAATGGTGCGAAACAAACAAGAGAAACTACTTTAGATGGTGGATTACCAGTTCAAACATTTACAACTAATCCGAATACTCTTAGAGTTTCTGATACTGGTAGAGGTTCCGGTGAACCAATTCTTGAAGTAGATTAAAAAGAAAAATAATTAAAAATAAAATTAGTTATATTTATATATTGAATAACATAGAGGAATAAATTATGGCATATTTAGATAATTCAACAATTACAGTTGACGCAATCCTAACAAAAAAGGGTAGAGAGAAGCTCGCAGCTGGTCAAGGTCTTAACATTACCAAATTCGCATTGGGTGATGATGAGATTGATTACACACTTTACGAACCAGCACACCCAAAGGGTTCTGCTTACTATGATTCAGCAATCAGAGCAATTCCTGTAACTGAAGCATCTCCAGATGAAACCCAAGTATTAAAATATAAATTGGTAACTTTACCAAAAGGTACTAAGAAAATTCCAAAAGTTGAATTTGGTGTACCTAACATTGCAGTTAGCCAAACATCTGGTCAAGTAACACTTTCACCAACTACATCTCCAAGTGGTAATTCACAATCAGGATATACTCTTGTATTAGCTAACAAGAACGCAGGTTCAATCGTTGGTACAGGTGGTGCAGCAGGTAGTGGAACTATACCAGTATTCTTAGGTGATGAAATTACTACAACTGCGGCTGTAGAAACCGGAGCACAATTTACATTTATTCCTAATCCGAACATCACAACAACAATTAAAACAACGCTTACAGTATATGGTAACGAGACCGGTGGTTCACAAACTATTCCTGTAACAGTTACTTATGTACAACCAACATAATTAAGGAAACATAAAAGATGGCACAAATACAAGGACAAGCAGGAGTAAATTTATCTACCGAGTTAGCCAATTATCTATCGGCTAATCAAGGTAATCTTACTTCTGAACAATTAACACAAATCATTAACCAATACTTAACTGGTGGTGATAAACTTGCAGCGCAAGGTGGTTCAATCTCAACTGGTATCTACAAAAGATTCGGTGAGTTTGATTATGTAAGTGGTAAAATAGAAGTAGTTACTACTGGTATGTGGAGTGGTGATACGGGCTCATTAACCTCGTTTTACACTTCATCAACTCAAGCAACAGCTGCTAGTGGTGATTACTATTATAATGTTTATAACGCAGACCCATCATCTGATACTTCTGCGGCAATTCAATTTTCACTTGCCTATGGTCATAAATTTGGTAGTGGTTCGGTATCATTGGAAAATGATGATAACTCAACTATTGCAACTAAAGCAACTTACGCTCAATACAAACAAATACTTTTAGACCAAGATGATGAATATTTTACTTTTGTTTCATCATCTACCGCAGGTACTCATGATTCTGATGATATCTATGTAATCAATGTAGCTCGTGCCCGCTACAAAGAAAAAATGGATGCAGGAAACTGGTCATTAAAACTTTCAGGTTCTAATGGAATCATCACTTTAATAGATGATAGTGGAAAGAAATTCTCAGATACTGTTGGTAAAGCAGGTAGAGTATTTAATATAGCAAGTGGTTCATTAAACTTAGGTTCTCAAGCAGAAGCAACAGTTGAATCAACTTACGCAGCAAATGGTGAAGGATATGGTTTATTCTATCCAGACCAAGGATTATTAATTTTAAACCCATCAGCTTTAACCGAAGTAGTAGGTTCAAACGTAACTCCATCATTATCAGTAAGCTCTGAAGCACAAAATCATAACCTATTATATGAATCAATTAAAGGAGGTGGTGATTTCGAAGCAAGAAGAACAGAAAATGTTTCTACTTCTCACTACTTTGTAAGAGCAACTAATAGAGAATATAACTACTCAAACAACCCAACGTATGTAACTGGTTCAGATGGAACATTCTCAGAATCAACATTTGAAACTAACCCTAAAACATTTATAACTACTGTTGGATTATTTAACGATGCTAATGAAATGTTAGCAGTAGCTAAAACTTCACAACCAATTGCTAAATCATTTGATAAAGAAGTTCTAATAAAAGTTAAATTAGATTTCTAAAAGAACTTAATCTATAAACAACCCCACTTCGGTGGGGTTTTTTGTTTCCATATATTTATATAGAGGAATTATCTTATGTTAAAATCAATACCAAAATCGAACATATCTCAGAGGAGTTTTAAGGTCTACAAACGATTTACTGCAGACCAATCGGATTATCCTGTCATTAAAGCTTATAATGTTGATGGTGTTTTTGATTCAAATAGTTCACCTAAAGATGAAGGTGTATTTGTACATTTATTATACAATTCCATAAAAGCAAAGTATTATACAGATAATGGATTATTTAATAATTTTGGTAAATTTAATAATCCAGCTAATTTTTTAAAAGAAAGAGAATTCTCAGATACTATCTATGTTATAAATGTTAACAGAATAGAAATTGGTGAAGGGTTTAAACCTGGTTCTGTTTTAATAACTAATTCTGATACAAACACTGTATATACAGATGATGGACGTGGTTCTATTGTTGGTACATCACCAACTTATGATTTGGTATCAATTGATTTTGAAGAATCCGAACTAATAATTACAGCAGATGGTTCTAATTACAATATAACAATAACTTCATTTGATTTTCAAACGGGTAATGCAATCATTACTTACAATGGAGATACTGATTCTGTATATTTAGTTAATGTTGATTTGGATGATGGAAAAATAACATTTACAGCAGAGTTAAACTTTGGTGGACTTGAAATACCACAAGAAGATTTTGGTAATATATTTTATTCAGATGGTGTAATAGTATTTACTAATACTGAAGGTGATTTTGAAAACTACGAAATAGAGTATCGTTCAACTCAAACGATACATGAATTAGAAATACTTGTTGAAGTCGGTGATGGTGAGTTTAATACTTCACAAAACCCATCTGCAGTAAATGTTTTATTAAGTGGTTCTTATGATTTTACTACAACTCCAATTACAAATGTATCACCTGCTAAAACAGTTAAAATAAAAGAAGTATTAGATATAGCACAAAGAACATCATATAGTGGTTCTATTGGTTCTACAACAGGTTCTTGGGATGATTATATGAACTACTCTACCTCAGACCCAACTGGTTCATATTTAGCTCCATTTGTTACAACAATTGGTATTTATGATAAAGATGGTGATATGGTTGCAGTAGCTAAGTTACCACAACCAATCAAAAAATTACCAGATTATAATTTAAATTTTATCCTTAGAATTGATTTATAACATATTTATACTATACAAAGGAGAACGAAACTATGGCTTCAATTAAAGACTTATACGATAAATCAGACTTTTCTAAATTCCCAAAAGGAGTTAGTTTAGATAAAACACCTTTATCAGCTGATGATAGTGGAAATAAACTTCACAAAGATGATAAAGCACTTGCACAAGCAAGGGGTGGTAAATTAAATCAGAAAAAATATTCTGATTCAGTTCAATACTAAAATAAACACATTTGAGTTTATTATTAAATCGTTTTAACAAATGGGCATTCATTCACATACCCAAAACTGGCGGTACATCAATAAATCATGTCTTAAAAAAAGATAAAGAAACAGAAGTTATAACTGGACATGATTCTCTTCGTATTTTAACCGATGTATCTGATTATTATATTTTCACAATTATTAGAAATCCATTTACACGAATTGCTTCTGGCTACAATGCGGAGTGTAGAAAGTGGGGATATGTTGAATTTGGTGATTTTTTAAAAAAAGTGAATGAAAATGACTCTTGGTATTTACCTCAAGTTTTTTATATTAATGCGGGCAAACTTGAAGATAGAAAAATAACATTTATAGGAAGATATGAAAATTATATAAATGATGTTAATAAAATTTTTTCAAAAATAAACGTAACCGAAGAAATACCGCACCTAAACCGAAATCCAATCTATGACAGACAACCATCCTTAAATCAAGAGAAATATTATAAATTTCTTTATACGGAGGAGTGGATGAAAGATTGGGTACGAGAAAGGTACAAAGATGATTTCAAAATTTTTAACTATGACATGGACATATAAAGGAAAACTAATAACTGAATTATCAGACATGCCCGAAGATGTATTTGGGTTTATTTACAAAATAACAAATGGTAAAACTGATGAATACTATATTGGAAAAAAACAAGTAGTTTCAGTTCGTAAAAGAAATTTCGGTAAAAAAGAAATTGCTGCTCTTGAAGATAAGAGAATGAAAAAATACGAAATGGTTACCAAAGAATCAGATTGGAAAACATATCGTTCATCCAATGGAACAGTAAGAATGTGGTTTCATGAAAATGATAAAGCTCTTGAAGAAGATAGAAGAGATGATATCAACGACCAATTAAAGTTAGAGATACTTCATTTTTGTTCAAATAAAAAATCACTCACATATTACGAATTACAAGAACAATTTGCACATAACGTTCTTGCTGATGAAAATTCATTAAACGATAATCTTCTTGGAAAATTCTTTCGAAAAGATTTGGAATAATGGAAAATTTTTCGTATATTTGTATGTAACCCATATTATAATAGAAAATATTTTATACTTTTATAAAATTTAAAAATAATTTGGATAATTAAAATATTATTCGTATCTTTGTATCAAGTAAATAGTAACCATGCTTGCACATCACGATAAACAACAAGTTATAAACATCTTAGATGATGTCTTAGGACCAGGTACATCCATGAAAGGGGATGAACAAGCACACTATTGTCCTTTTTGTCATCACCACAAGAAAAAGTTACAGATAAACTTACAGACACAGAAGTGGCACTGTTGGGTTTGTGATTCCAAAGGAAAACGAATCCAAAGTTTACTTAGAAGATTGCACGTAGATTCTCATAAGTTAAAAAAGATATACGAGATTTACGGTGATGATTATGTTGTATATAGTAACAATACCGAAGATGAAAAGGTAGAGTTAAGGTTACCTAACGAGTTTCGTTCACTATTAGAAGAACCAAAGGGATTAAACCCAACGTTCAGAAAGGTGAAAGAGTATGCACGAAAGAGAGGTATTACTCAAGGGGATATCAAACGTTATAACATTGGTTATTGCGATTCTGGTCATTATGCCAATCGTATTATTATTCCAAGTTATGATAACGATAATCGACTTAATTACTTCATCGCACGTTCTGTATATGATGAGGAAAAATTTAAGTATAAGAATCCGCCGGTTTCGAAAAACGTTATCATGTTTGAGAACCAAATAAATTGGAACGAACCTATTACTTTAGTAGAGGGAGTATTTGATGCAATGGCAGTGAAGAGAAATGCAATCCCTCTACTTGGTAAGTTCGTACCAAAAATATTAAATGATACTATATATAAAAAGGAAGTTAAAAGTATCAACATCTTACTTGATGAGGATGCACAAGAACAGGCGTTATATTACACTATGCAATTCCAAAATCAAGGAATCACTACAAAGAATATAAAACCATCAGATAAAGATGCTGGTGAAATGGGATTCTCCCAAATCAACTCTATTTTAAAGAATACAGAAGAAACAGAATTTGGTGATATTATATCACAAAAATTAGCAGGTTTATGATAAAATTATTTGGTGGTGAGTATTCTGTTAATAAAAAAGAATCTCAATTAAAATGTACAAAAGATATATTAGATACTTTAAACATACCATATGTTCATGTTAAAGATATTAAACCGCATGAATCTTGGGATATTGCAGAAATAATTACACAACATAAAGATTCATTAAACAAAAATGATTTAATTGTTATTGATAATTTTTCGCATCACGATGGTAATCCAAATAAAGTATTGGATAAATTTAAAGATTTAAAATTTTTAATTTTTTGTTACGATTTAGTGGCGGGAATCGAAGAAGAACATTTGTATCACAATACATCTGAAAAAAACTATCAAGTTGTTTCACCGGTAGTGTTCGATATAGATAATAAAGATTCTTTTAATTACTATGCTTGGAATTATTCAAAATCAAGTGATTTGGCTGTTTCAAGATATTTATTCGATTCATTTAATAAAAACTTAAAAGATAAAAAATTTATAGCACCATTTGGATTTTTAAGATGGGATAGATTTTTAACTTATCAATCACTTATACAAAGTAATAATATAAATGATGGGTGGGTTTCTTTTTCTATGAAATATAATTATGGTCAAGAAGATTGGACTTTTTTTGAAAATCAATTAGAAGGGTTTGATATTTCAGAAGATGATGTAGATATGAAATTACTTGAAGAAACTAAAAATAAAATACCATTCAGTTTTGATAGAAATACATCGAATGATTTCATAAAAAAATATTCAGAAAATAGTTTTGCTAATTCTAACGCAAGACTGGAACTATTGTATAGACATAATAGTTATGTTGGGGTTGTTAATGATACACAACCAGCAAACAAGGTTCCCTTTTATACATCAGAAAAATTATGGAAACCGTTTTTAACTTTTCAATTTCCATTTATTATTGGAAATAGTTTTGTTTATAAATTTTTAAAAAATCTTGATTTTGATTTATTTGAAGATATTTTTGAAATGGATGTAAATCCAATAGAAATTAATACTAAAGATTTAGTAAACACTCAATTAGATGTATTAAATAAATTTTTATCAAAAGATAAATTAGAAATACACGAAATTTACCAAAAATGTAAACCAAGATTTATTCATAATTTTGAAAACATGATAAGATATGGTCAATTACAAGAATCACATTTAAAAGAATATATTAGTAAACCTGTTATATAAATTATACCTATGAATAGATTAGTTGCATATGGTTGTTCTTGGACAGAAGGCGAGGGTGCGGATGTTTCAATTGAATTAAATCTCTCTCCAAATGAAAAGAGAAAATTTAGAAATGAAAATTCTTGGCCTAAGTTTCTATCTGATAAATTAGATATCCCAAAATGTCTTAATAGAGGTATTAGTGGAAATTCAAATAGAAAAATGTTTAATGATATCGTTAAAGATATTGAGAATGGAAATGTAACATCAGATGATTTTGTATGTGTAATGTTTTCATCTTCTTTACGAGATTATGTTCCATACTTACCACAAGGTGAGTGGGTATCTTGGTCTGTAAAGCATTTATTGGAAAGACCTGATAGGTTTTATAATTCATATGATGAGCACGGTGTATCGCCAAAATTTAACAAATTTCTATCAGATTATAAAAAATTCTTCGTCACAGAATTATTTACCCAAGATTACTATAATATAACCAATCAAAACTATATAATATTTTTACAAAAATTATTTAGACATTATAATATCAAATACATTATGATGGAATCTTTTGAAAAAATGGTACAAGTTCCTCTTAAAAATGATTTTACCAATCAAATAGATAAATCTACGATTTTTGGAGAATTAGAATACACTTTTAGAGAACTATTAAATAATACAAATAGAAAAGATATTTGGGAACATTTAGATAGATATGATACTCGTGCAACACAACACCCAAATAAAGAAGGATATAAAATAATATCAGATGAACTTTATCAATTCATCAAACAAAATAAAATTTTATGATAATAAACAAGATTTACCATCTTGCAGATTTACACATTCGAAATCTCCAAAGGCACAAGGAATATAGATTAGTATTCAAAAAGTTCCTCAAACAAGTTAAAGAAGATAAGATAGAAGATTCTATCATTTATATAGCAGGTGATATTGCTCATGCTAAAACTGAAATGTCACCAGAACTCGTACAAGAAATCTCTTGGTTTCTTACTGAGTGCTCTAAACTTAGAGAAACTGTGGTAATCACCGGTAACCACGATTGTAACTTAAATAATTCACATAGATTAGATGTTCTTACACCGATTATTGACAACCTTGAGAATGATAGGATTCATTATCTTAGAGATACTGGCACTTATAATATTCATAATCTCACTTTTGTTGTTTACTCTATTCTTGATAACAAAGAAA
>Ga0255751_10005325_pt1 | contig 11464 bp, 7 predicted proteins | sample 071ome_20_FD_179951 | JGI IMG/M metagenome (GOLD analysis project Ga0255751, IMG submission 179951) | Coastal salt marsh microbial communities from the Groves Creek Marsh, Skidaway Island, Georgia - 071412BT metaG (version 2) | ecosystem: Environmental > Aquatic > Marine > Intertidal zone > Salt...
TATTCCCACTGTCTCTGGATTCTACTACAGTATCATATGAAGGATCTAATATTCTGAAAGCAACCGCAACATTCCAGTATGATAGGTATGTTTCTGGACAATCAAGTTCTCTTGCAGCATTCTTGAATAGATCTGGTAATAAGGATGGTCCACCTTCTGGAGATGGTACAGGACAACAATCCAAATCTCAAGAACAGAGTCAACTTTTCTATGGTGGATTGAGTGAAGAGCAAATTAGAAACTCTTTCACAAATAAACTTGATACTGGTATCAAAACACCAGCAAACTTAAGTAATGCTGGTCAATATTTTAAACCTGGAAGCAGTATTTTGAACGAAGGTGCCAGCTCATTTACTATTGGTGAGTTTAATATATTCTGATATCCTATCTAAATAATTTTACTGAATTGTATAGGATATTATGCCTTTACCAAAAATTTCCACACCAACGTATGAGTTGGTGATTCCTTCAACTGGAAAGAAGATCAAGTACAGACCATTTCTAGTTAGGGAAGAGAAGGTTCTTGTAATCGCTATGGAAAGCGAGGACTTGCCACAGATTGTTAGTGCAGTGAAAGATGTTATCAAGAGTTGCATTATCACCCGTGGTGTAAAAGTAGAAGATCTTTCGACTTTTGATATTGAATATCTGTTCCTCAACATTCGTGGTAAGTCTGTTGGAGAAGAAGTGGAAGTTCTTGTCACTTGTCCTGACGACGGTGTGACAAAAGTTCCCGTTCTTATCAACCTTGATGAGATTGAAGTTCAATTTGAAGACTCTCACTCAAAGGATATCAAACTTGATGATAACCTCACCTTGAGAATGAAATATCCAGCAATGGAAGAGTTTGTCAAAAATAACTTTACAATCAGTGAAGTGAATCTTGATGAGACTTTCAACGTGATTATGTCTTCTATTGAACAAATCTATAGTGAAGAAGAGTCTTGGTCTACAAAAGACTGTACGAAGAAAGAACTTCGTGAGTTCGTAGAACAGTTGAGTTCAAAGCAATTCAAGGAAATCGAAAACTTTTTCTTGACTATGCCCAAACTTTCTCATACTATTAAGGTAACAAATCCAAACACTGAAGTTGAAAATGAAGTTGTACTTGAGGGACTGGCAAGTTTTTTCGGGTGAGTATGGCTCACACCAACCTTGAGTCATACTTCAGAATTAATTTTGCTTTGATGCAACACCATAAATACTCATTGACGGAATTAGAAAATATGATACCTTGGGAGAAAGAAGTTTATCTTTCTTTCCTCCAACAATATATTGAAGAAGAAAATCTAAAAGCGCAGCAAATGAATGGTTAGTACTCCTGCTGGTAGAAGAACACTTATATCACCACTTGCCTTTACTGGTAGAGCGACTCCTTCAGCTCAACCAGATCCTATTACTACCAAGTTACTTAACCAAAATTCGCTGCAACTTGGATTAGTTGCGGCACAAATAAACAATCTAAACACTCAAGTTGCTTCTCTGAATACATCACTTCAGGTGATCAGTACAAGTTTAGCAACTTCACAAGCATTAGAGAGACAAAAAGAAGCAGCAGAGCAAGCGCAGGAAGCAAGATTAGCACAACAGCAACTGCGTGAAGGACAAGAAAGTATAATTGAGAAGAAGATTGAAAACGCTGCTGTAGCACCAGCACAAAAGTTAGCATCAAGAGCACAATTTACGTTGGGAAATCTTGGTGGATTCTTCCTATCACTTATTGGTGGTTGGTTATCAACACAAGCAATTGATGCAATTAATGCACAGGCAGAAGGTAATACTGAAAAACTCAATCAGATAAAAGCAACAACACTAACAGGTCTCGCTACAATTGCAGGTGTTTTTGTTGCATCTAGACTTGGACTCAAACTTTTAAGTGGTAGTTTTGCACGAATAGGAATTACACTTGCTGCTGTCGCAGCGATTGGATTGTTCACAGAACCAGGTAAACAATTCCTTGAAATGATTAAAAATGCAGGAATAGATTTCTATAATAATGTTATTAGAAATTTTCCTGGAGGAAACATTCTTCCACCAATTGGAAATAATCAACCAGAACCAGAACCAGAACCACTAGATCCAGCACAACCACCAGGTCAACAACCACCAGGTCAACAACCACCAGGTCAACAACCACCAGAACCAAGTGCGCCACCAGGAATTGGATACAATGAAGGTGGTCTTGTGGAAGGTCAAGAAGGCATTGATCAAATTAATGCTAGACTGACGAAGGGTGAATTTGTAATGCCGACAAGTTCGGTAAACAAGTTTGGTATAGATTTTATGGAATCTATACGTTTTGGTGATTCTATTTTTGCAACTGACAATAAAAATATTGGTTCTCCTGCTACTCAAGTGCAACCAATGGAGAGTGTGTCTGGTCAAAAACTTGATCCTGCTGAAATGGCAGGACATAAAGAACAACTAGATGCAAAATTAGAACCAACACCTACTTCAGAAGTTCCAGAAGAAAAACCAGTTCCAATTGAGGGTGATCCTTCACGAGGATTGGAACCTGGTCAAATTAATTTGAGTGATAAGTCACTTGCAGATATCGGTTTCAATCTTGATGAGGTTCAGAGTTTTATTGATACTGAAAAGTATATTGGTATGACTGGGAAACTCCCACAAAATATGTTCACGCCTATTCTAAAAGCACAACAAGTAGCGAAGAAAGTTTCTCAACCACCAGCAGAGCAACCAATTAACGTTGTTCCGATACAAATTCCATCATCTTCTGGAGCAACACAAGAATCTCCACAACCTGTTGCTTCTGGCAACATTGGAAATATTCCTGTGTTTTCTACTAGTGATTCTAGTAATATTCACAGATTGAATACAATCAGTATCCTTAACGTATTACCAGGATAATGGCAGAAGCACAAAAGTCTCTCTTAAAAAATAGTGATAGTTTAGGGAATATTAGAAGTTCTCTGATGTCTTTTGGTGAGGGTTTGCGTTCAGCAAACTCTGCTTCTAATAATATCATCAAAGGTTTAAATGTTAATAATAGAGAAAAGCAAAGAGCAATATTAAGAAAGTCAGAATTATTTGCATCAAGAAGAGAAGCAGTAAGAAGAAAAGAAAGAGAAGATGTAATTGAAGCAGGTAAGCTTCCAAGCATAGTTGGCAGTGCTACAAGAACAATATCAAGAAGTTCTAAAGGATTCCTTGGAAGAGTTATGGACTTTGTTGGAACCATTTTTATTGGATGGATGTTGACCAACTTGCCTATGATTATTAAATCCGTTCAGCAACTGATCGGAAGAATACAGGAGTTAAGACAAGTATTACAATCTTGGTTGGATAATGTGAGTGAATTTTATCAAGATTTTACCGCTCAACTTGATACTTACTTGGACAGAATAAATGGCGTATTAAATGATGGTACTGTTGGAGAAGCAGAAAAAAATAATCAAAAAATGGAGTCTTCTATAAGAAGCCTTGAAGGTGATTTGAATAGAATGATTCAATTTTTTAAAGATTTTGATCTTGCAAAGTTCATAAAAGAGTCTATCGCTGCATTAACAGGACAACCTTTAACAGGATACACTGGACAAGGATCACCACAACCTGGACAATCAACAGCATCTGCAGGTAGGTTTGCACCGATTTTAAATCTCATTGGAAGTGCAGAGGGTGGATATACATCTATTGCGCCTGGAGATGAGAATCCAAATCTTACGAGTATGACAATTGCCCAAGCAAATCAGGCAGTTGGTGTTAAAGGTGGGAGAGGTGCTATTGGAAGATATCAACTTACAGATCCATTAAGACAAGCGACTGAAGCGGGACTTGATGTTGATAAAGATATCTTTAGTCCAGAAAATCAAGATAAGATTGCATTATCTTTGATTAGAGGGCGCGGTATCACTGCAGATATGATTATTAACAATCCTGTTGAAGCAGCAAGAAGACTTGCAATGGAATTTGCTGGTATTCCTGTATTGGCACCTACCCAAGGCTATGTTCAACCAGTTGAAAGAGGTCAAAGTTTTTATAGAGGATATAATGGTAACAGAGCAACTATTGAATCAGAAGAAGTAGAAGCAGCATTTAAACAGTTTGAAAATTATAAACCACCAGTTCGTCGATCTCCCACATCATCAACCACAATAAATCCTTCCACAAGATATAGAAAAGGACAAAATGTAAGTAATATTCTGGGCAAATCTGCATCTATCACTAGTCTGTTAGGAGCACCTAGAAGTCATGGACCTCACGGTGGCATTGATATTGGTTGTGATCCTGGTCTTTACGTTTCTTTGAGAGTGGATTGTGAGGTTGTAGGAACTGCAAGAGGTGGTGGATATGGTGAGGTAATTGATGTCTGGGTAGAGTCTTTAGGTGTTCAATTAAGATTTGCACATAGCACTAGACACATCATATCCAGACCTGGTACAAAGATACCTGCAGGAACATCATTTACAATTACTGGATATACTGGAACTGTAGATCCTCCAGGTCCTGCAGGATCACATATTCACTTTGAGGCAAATACAAATAAAGGTAGTAGAACATATGGAAGTAACACATCACCAGATCCATATGTTTCTTTAATTCAATTGACAAGTGTACAGATCCAAGGCACTTCTCAACAATTACCAGCAGCGCAAGTATCATCACCAACATCTACTACAAGAGGTCCTGGATCAACAACAGCAACAAGTGTCACACCACAAAATAAAACTAGAAATATTCCCATACCTATAATTGATCCAACACAACCTCCACCACCTGGAGCACCACAACCAACAGGAGGTGGTCCATCTGCACCTTCGTTGAGTTTGTCCACTGGTGATGAGTTAAATAGATTCATAAGTCTTATGTTACTAACAGAACTAGGAAACGTATAATGCCAGCATCAGATAGTTCTCAATATGAAGAGATTATTATAGAATCAACTACGGATAAAAGTAAAACCGTAGATTTGAGGGCAGGTGTTCAAGCACTGGATTATTATGAGGATTTATTTTCACCAACAATCACCGCAAAGATACTGGTTACCACCACAGGTAATGTCCTTGATGGTAAAGGTGTATATCAAGGATTGCCATTGAGAGGTGGTGAAAGAATATCAATTAAGATCAAGGGTACTACAAAAGATAATCCTGGTCTAAATTTTTCTGGTAATGGAAAAGAATTGTATGTTTCTAGTATCACGAACGTTATCAAGAATGATAATCAAGAATCATTCGTATTGAGTCTCTGCTCAAGAGAAGCAATTACAAATGAAACTTCTAGAGTGCCTGTAAAGTTTCCAACGTCTTCTCCAATATCAACTTCAGCAGAGGAGATTATCAAGAAATATTTGGTGACTAATAAAGATCTTTTCATTGATAGAACATCAAATAAGTATGGTTTCATTGGCAATATGAAGAAACCATTCACCCTATTAACTTGGTTGGCATCGAAAGGTGTTCCTGAAGTAACTGGAGAAGGAACTGCTGGATACTTTTTCTATGAAACAAGAGATGGATATCATTTTAAATCAGTTGACAGTCTGATTATGCAAGAACCAGTTGCAACTTACAATGCAACGGAGATTTCGGATCCAGGTAATAATCAAGACTTCCAGATCCTGAATTATGTTACAACGAGAAATAATAATCTTCTAGAAAAACTTCGCTTGGGTCAGTTTTCAACTCAAAGAAGTTACTTCAATCCACTGACCTTTTCCTTTACTCATCCAGAGAAAGGTACATTCAAGTTGGAAGATTATGTCGGTAAGTCTAAAAATCTTGGTGAAAGATTTAAAATGCCACCAATAAGAGAAGGTGAAAGCACAACTCTTGGTGATATTCCAAGTAGATTGATTACTGGTATTGTTGATGTTGGAACAATTGAAAAAGATGTATCAGTAGAGGAAAATGCCGATCCATTTAAGTATCAGTCTCAAGCGATTATGAGATACAATATTATGTTTACTCAAACAATGACGATTACTGTACCTTCCAATACAAATTTGAAGGCAGGTGATGTAATCGAATGTCTCTTCCCAAGTACAACTACTGGGAAGAAAAAAGAGTATGATTCTGATGTTAGTGGACTATATATGATTAAGGAACTATGCCACCACTTTGATTCTGAAGGAACATATACCTCAATGAAATTGATTAGAGATACGTTCGGCAAATACGGAAAAAATAACAAGTAACCACAATGCTAGAGGAGTCTTTACTTAAAACTAATTTTCTGGGGAGAGATGGATTCCGTTGGTGGATCGGTCAAGTCGCTCCCCAGGAAGCACAGGGAAATCAGATCAATGGTGCTGGATGGGGTAATAGATTTAAGGTTCGTATTTTAGGTTATCATCCATATAGTGTAATTGATTTACCAGACGAAGATCTTCCTTGGGCACAAGCATTATTAGGTTGTACCGATGGTTCTGGTGCAGCAAATAGGGCTACATCTGTTAGAATTGCTCCTGGCGATTCTGTTCTTGGTTTCTTCCTTGATGGTGACAATGCACAGATCCCTGTTATTCTTGGCGTATTTGGAAGAACTGCATCTGTTCCATCAACAGATTATGTCGGTCCATTCGTTCCATTTACTGGATATACTGGAAGAATCAAGAATGATGGATCAAAATTAGCAACAAGTCAATCTAATGATTCTAATGCTGCTGCTCAAAAGTCACCACGTTCTGTAGATAAACAAACTGCCGATAAAATAAATGGAAACAATGGGACTGGCGGTGATCCAACAAAGAAAGAGATAACATCATCGGGTGCTATTGGTAAAAAAGTAACTGCTGCCTCTACAAAGAGAGATAGCACAATCAAAAAAATGACCAATGACATTGACAACTTTGTAAAACGTGTCAATGAAATTACTGGAGGAATAACAGGTGCTATTGGTGGTCTAAATGAAGGTATTTCAAACATAAAGAAAGACCTCTACCGGGAAATTGATAATATGACAGCAAGCATCAAGAAAGGTGCTTCACGTATGATTCGTGATATGACAAAGAATTTGTCAGATAAACTAGAACCAGTATTGAAAGGTGGACTGCAAGTTCTTTATGATGGTGTGTATGCAACTGTTCTTGCTGCAACAGGTAGTGATCCTATAGCAGTTAAAGCAGGAACGATTGCACAAGCACTATTCATTGGTCCAGTTAAGAAAATATCAGATGCGATACCTTGTATTGCAAACTCTGTGATCAATGGCATTGGTGATATGATCAAAGGTGTTCTGGAAAATATTGTAGACAACGTAACAAACTTCGTATCGTGTATCGCAGACCAGGCAATTGGTGCGATAATGAATCATATTATTGGTGGTGTTACTAAATTTCTCCAACCTTTGCTTGGTGCAGTTGATAAAATTTTAATGGGATTCAGTCCCTTGAGTTGGTTGAGAAGTACAGCAGATGCGTTCCTTGGTCTTGCCGATTCTCTTTCGTGTGAAGCAATATCTCCAGAATTTAATCTTGTTTCTGATGAGTGGATAATTGGAAAAGGATCAAGTGATGATGCTGGAACGCCAATCAGTGAAATCTTAAACACTGCCAATGAAGCAGCTACGCTTGCAGAAACTGCGATCGGTGCAGTTCAAGATATTGCTTCTGCAACTGGTTCTCTTGGTGTCTTTGACTTTGCAAATCCAAGTGTTTCTGTTCCTGGATTTAGTAGTATTCTTGGAAATTGTTATGCTGGTCCACCTGAACTTGGTGGATGTGGTGGAACGAAGATCAAAATCTTTGGTGGAAATGGTGAAGGAGGTACTGCAAAAGCAATCTTTGGAGCGATTGGACAGATTGCAAATGCTGGTAGAGGTTTAACTGGTAGTGTACTTGGTGTTGACCTTGTAAATGGTGGTGGAGGATATACATTCCCACCATTTGTTGAAATTGTTGATGAATGTGGAAGAGGATACGGTGCTTCTGCAAGAGCAATCATTGATTATGATCCAGATTCTCCAACTTACCAACAGATCACAGACATTTATGTTGTAACTGAAGGTGAGAACTACACAATTGGAGATGATCTTGTTGATTATGTCCCTGATGATACAAATGGACCTATCATTGTAGAATCTGGGGAAGGATATGATCCAGATGATAGAGTTATTGACAGTGATGGTAACGAGTACACTATTAAGACTGATGATTTGGGAAGAATTTACAATGTAATTCGTAACTCTACCGATGGTGCTGCTGATGGTGCTGCTGATGGTGGTGGTGATCTTAAGTATAAGTCAGTCACCAATACCGTTGAATATGATGTCATTACTTCTACTGGATCTGGAGTCAGATTGAAACCAAGACTTATTCCACGACCAAAAGAAACACAAGGTCAAGTCAAGCGTGTTATTGACTGTATAGAATAAATACCAAAAAGAGCATCATAAATGGCAAACGATCAAAACTGGGAAAAGAGACAATACGTCAGTTTTACTCCACAGTTTAGAATTGACGTTAACAATCCACAAGTAGGATTCAATGGTTCTGGTATCTACGACTTGTATGGTACTAATGATAGTGGTGATGTATCCCTTGCAGGAATGATGCAAGGTGGTATCTATCGTTTATATAATGATAGAACCCTTGAGATTGTTGCTGGCAATAAATCAGAACGTGGTGGTGTAGATATTTGTATTACTGGACTGAAAGGCAGTGTTCTAATCACTGCTCAAGAGAATGGTGAAATTAGAATTAGTGGTGCAAATATTGTTGTCGAAGCAAAAGAAAATCTAACTCTCAAGTCTGGTGCAGATATGAAGTTGGATTGTGGTGGAAAATTTGATGTTGTGGCACAAGAAGCATATTGCGATGCTCCACACTCTTATGGTACAAAAGCAGTTTCCACTGGCAATGGCGAATCATTCCTCAATAGAGTTTATGATGGTCTAAAAGCAGAAAGTATTGCGGAGGCAGCATCAGCAGCGGCAGGTGGACCTGGAGCATCTATTGCAGTTTCTGTTGCAAAACAAGCTATTAGTGCATTAGGATAACTATGACACAATATAACTTTGAATCTATTTTTGCAGGGAAATCGGATTTTCTATCAAACGCAAAGTTTTCTGGTGGGTTAAATTTAGAATCATCTGCAAATGTAAAAGAAATTTTTGAAAAAGTATGTGTATATGGAGAATCTGCATATCAAGAGATTGAAATAGATATCAATAAAGGATCTCTTCACAATTATACATCCGAAGCAACAGGAAACTTTACTTTTAATATAAAAGGTCTGAATAGTATACCAATACAAAAGAGTATAGTTGTAACTGTACTAATCAATATGGGTTCTAGTGCTTATGTTATCTCAAATCCAAGCACGACAGGATTTAAGATTGATGGAACTGCCGTTACAGTTAAATGGATTTCATCTTCTCCACCATCTTCTGGTTTTACAAATTCAATAAACTCATATAACTTTGCAATCATTAAGAATACTGCTACAAGTTATACAGTTTTAGGAACTCTAACTAGATTTGGATAATGCCAATACTTGGAACACAATCGTCAATTAATGTTACTGGATATGGATTTGGAGGAACTGCTATTAGTGCAGAAGCAACTGTTACTCCAACCAATCTAATTGAAGGTACACAGATTACAGTTACTGTAACGACTGATGGTGTATCAGATGGGACAACATTATATTACACTATCAGTGGGACATTAGGAACAATAACTGCATCAGATTTTACAGATAACTCTCTTTCTGGTTCTTTTACAGTCAACAATGATACAGGTTCTTTCAATAAAACTGTTGCAGCAGATGGTGTAGTTGAAGATGGGGAAGCTTTTGTAGTACAAATCAGAGAAAACTCTATTACTGGAAATATTTTAGATACTACCAGTAGTGTTTATATTCAAGGAGCACAAGCAACTGGCGTTGGTGAAGTTATTGATGGAAATGGAAGTCCATCATTTCATGATTTTGGTTCTGGTGGCAGCCTTATCCTAGATGGTTCAGGAACACGATCATATACTGCGGCAACAAATGTAAAACTCAAAGCATTTATTTGGGGTCAAGCAGGTGGATATGCGTATGGTGGTTTAGGTGGATATTCGTATGGAACTTTTAACTTAAATCAAGGCGATACGCTACATATGGTCTTGAACTATGGTGGTGGACCTACAAGACCTGGAAGTGGTAGTGGATTAAATCGTGGAGAAAATGGTGGTGGTCTTGCAGGAATCTTTTCGTCATCAACTATCAGTCAAGCAAATGCACTTTTGATTGCGGGTGGTGGTGGAGGAGGAGCACCACCAGTTGGAGGTTCTGGTAGTGCTCCTGGTGGTAATGGTGGTGGTCCTTCTGGTAGTGGAGGAGGAAACTCACCAGACTCCACAACTGGTTCTACTGGTGGCGGTGGAGGTTCGCAGAGTGGAGGTGGTGGTGCTGGTGGTGGTTCTGGTACTGGCGCAACTCCTGGTTCTGCACTTCAAGGTGGTACTGGTGGACAAGGTTCTGGTTCATATCCAAACTGGTCTGGTGGTGGCGGTGGCGGAGCTGGATACTATGGAGGCGGCGGTGGAGGCGGTGGCGATGACTATGGTTCTGGGACTCGTGCCGCTTCTGGTGGCGGTGGTGGTTCAGGATATGTTCATTCGTCGGTAATCAATGGATTTACTGGTGGATTTGCATCTGGACAGAATCATCCAGAAAGAGGAGGTGCAGGTTCTTTACAATATCCATCTCGCATTGTCCTCCAAGGTATTATTGCTTTGGAATATAGAGGGACAGGTGGAAATGAAGCATATACTGTAAATGTTCCAGCAACTTCTACATCTATGACTGCAAAGGTATGGGGTGCTGGTGGAACTGGCATTGGTGAGTGTCCACCAAACGGAGTAGGACTTGATGGTGGAAACTTTAGTGGTGGTTCTGGTGGTCACGTTGAAGGAACAATAGCAGTCACTGGTGGGGATACTGTGGTGGTATATGTTGGTGGTGCAGGAGTAGGATCACCAACAGGAATGTCTGGTTCTGGTGCAGGAAGAGGTGGTGGATATTCTGGAGTGAAGTATGGATCTAACTTTATGCTTGCTGGCGGAGGTGGTGGCGCTGGTCAGGCAAGTAATGGTGGATATGGTGGTGGAAATGGACCTGGTGGTGCTGGTACTGGTGGATATGGAGCACCTACGGTAGGTCAAGGTGGTACACAAAGTGCTGGTGGTATTGCAGGTTCTACAAGTGGTGCAGCAGCAAGTGCTGGATTACCTTGGAGTTCTCCACACGCAAGCAATAATGCTTATTATCGTAATAGTGGTGGTGCCAGTGGTGGTGCTGGAACTTATCAAGGAAAGCGTGGCGGTGGCGGTGGTGCTGGATACTATGGCGGCGGTGGTGGCGGTGGATTTGAACCCACTAATTGTTCTGGTGGAGGTGGAGGTGGAGGTTCAGGAATCATTAATGGTTCCTGGACAAGCACAGTTTCTCAAAATGGTTCATCGGGAACTGCAGGTGGTGTAGATGCCGCTGATACTAATGACGAGAACTATGTTTCT
>Ga0255751_10005327_pt1 | contig 11461 bp, 12 predicted proteins | sample 071ome_20_FD_179951 | JGI IMG/M metagenome (GOLD analysis project Ga0255751, IMG submission 179951) | Coastal salt marsh microbial communities from the Groves Creek Marsh, Skidaway Island, Georgia - 071412BT metaG (version 2) | ecosystem: Environmental > Aquatic > Marine > Intertidal zone >...
TCCAACTTCGATCGGCATCACTAAAAAATATATAATCATATGTACCAGTATTACTGAATTCGTTTAAACTACCTGCACCCACTGTTACTGTTGCACCACTTTGAGAAACACTAACCTCTGATGCACTCTTCATGTCATTTCTACTTGCAAGTAGATTACCTAAACTTAAAGAGCCTGGAGATGAAATTGTTGAACTATCTTCATAAACTGCCAAGTGTTTAAACTGTAATCCAATAAAGCCTTTTCCTGATGTTTCTGAAATTCTTATTAAACTATTAGACAGTTGTCTATAACTTGGTATGCTGTATTGATTATAAAAACTTTGGGTAGTTGCACCAACAAAAATTGTATTGGTATTTGATATTGCTTTAGTAACAGCAGAGTTTCCATAATAATTTATTGATACTGTATCAGATGTCAGAGGTGCTACTCTAAAATTTAATGTGTGAGTATTGGAGCCTAATGTTGTGGAATTAAAACTGTAATCTTTTGATGCACTTGGTGTTATATTAACATCATCACCAACTAATCTTTGATTATTTTTAAAAACTGTTAATCCACTGGCTTTAAATGCCTCGTTTGTCATAATACTCTTAATATTGTTAGGTGTAAAAGTAAGAGTATTTGCTGTTGTTAGTGATTGATTTGAACTTAATGTTAATACTGATGTAGTAGTATCAAACGATGAAACTGTAACAGTACCTGTTATATCATTTCCAGTTACTACGTCACCAGCACTAATAAAAGCATTACTTGATGACAAAGTATGTGTGGTGCTACTAGCATTTGCTGTTACGGTAGCAGTCGGAGTTGCAGTTATTGTGTTTCTAAATACTTTTAATCCACTGCCTATATATGTTTCATCAGTTGTGTTCCATAACTTACTTGTTGAGACACCATCGAATGTATTACTTGTGGGACTAAATTTTTTATGGGGTACAGTAAATGCAATTATTCTGGAATTTGCAATACTTTTAGTAATTGTTTCCGCACCTGATGTAGTTTCAAAAACACTTAACTTAGAACTAGTATCTCCAAGTGAACCACCTATAAATACCTGCTTACTATCGGTAGTAAATCCAATCTCACCTTCTCTAAGTGGCTGGGGCAAATCCTGTTTCAGACCTCTACGGTTCTGTATTCTCGATATAATTACACTATTATTTGATGTTGCCATACTAAAAAATCTCCTGATTCAGTAGTATTTATCACTTTTAGACTTTACTTGGTGTAGAAGTCTGCTAGGCGTTCTGACCAAAGGTCACAATATTTTTCAAACTCGGCACCTTCTATAACAAAATCAGAGAATTGGTTTTCTCTATCAACCATTAGAATGGAGACTTTTTTGATATTACTGCCAAACATTTCATTATGAGCTAATGCGTATGCACATCCTTGTAAGAAATAGTCGTCTATCCACTCACGTTTTTTCATCTTTCTGGCTGTTTTAAAATCTATAATAGATTCTGTGCCTTCATATACACCTATAGCATCACTTGTACCCGCATATAAACCTTGTGCAATCAAACCAACTTCTACACCATATAATTCATCTATTTTATTTAGGCCATTGTCAATCATAGATCTGACCATTGTTTTAGCCATTTGACTTACGATGTTTGTGCCAAAGTTATTCCATTCTTCGCCTAGTATATACTTCTCTAATGCTGTATGAACTTTTGTACCTAGTCCTGCGGCTTCTGTGCTTATGCGAGTTGCTTCTGCATCTCCCACACGTTTACGCCACTCCATAAGAGCAGTTTTATCACCTGTATCGCTTAGAACTGTAGTAACACTTGGAACAGGATTATTATCCTCTCCAACATATTGTCTACCTTTGGGAGTTTGAATTCGTTTTAAATTCGGGTAATCGTATTTAGATACCAACATACTATATTATAACTGATTTTGCTTAATTTGTAAAGATATTTACCAGGAGATATTCCAAGTAATTGTATTATTGGTAGAAGTATTTGTTTTTACGTTTACTCCATAGCCTAGATCTTCAAAATACTTTTTAACATAATTCATTTGATCTAGTTTTGTAGGATCTGTAGTTATAGCATTCCATACATTGTAATACACACTGCTATTTGTCATAGTACTTGCACTTACAACATTAGCATAAAGAACACCAGCATCTATGTTTGCAAAAACTTTGTTTTCTATACTTCTGACTTCAGCATGGATGACACTGTTATTTCTTGAGTCTTTTCTTGCCTGTGTGGCATTTACAAAAATATTAGCCATTATAACTCCGCCTTAACATCTTTCATTGCTTGATTGCCTGCCATTTTACCTACATCAACTGAGGGTTCAGAATCTGTATCTACATCACCTGATAATTCATCACCAGGAATAATTTCAACATTGTTTACACTACTAGCGAATCCACTCATATCAACTGCTTGTATTATTTCATCTGTTGATGCCACAAAACCCTGTTTTGCTAAAATGTTTTTAAACTTTTCTGTTGATATTTTTTTGATGTCTTTGGAGGATACTATAGCAAGAAGATCCTGAACAGCACTAAGTAAATCGTCCTGATAGGATTCTGTTATAATATCCCTTATTAACATTTACACCTCTACTGGTGCACGTCCTAGTGGTTCGTCTTCAGGTCCTGCCGCCGCTGGTTCGTTTATGTCCATTTCAGGTTCAGCGGCTAAATCATCTATTCCCATGTCACCGGAATCAACATCACCTAAATCTGATGTATCACCTAAGCCCATATCTGATTGTTGGCCAGTGATGTTACCAACTAGTTGGTTAACACCTTCTTTTGCTTGTTTAGAACTTTCCAGTGCCGCTTGTAAAACTTGATCTGCTGAATCTTTAAACTGAGCGGCCTTTTCTGCACCAAACTCGTGTATCATTTGGTCTGCTATAGCAGGTAAATCTTCATTTACCATTCTACCTAGTCTCTCTACATGATCTTGAATGTCGTCTGCTAATGCTCTAACTGCCATTACAACTTCTGCTTCTTCAACACTGGTACCTTCTAGTTCTTCTGCTAACAATTCGTTAATAATGTCATCAAACATACTTTCGTTTTTCTTTTCATCTGAAGTGTCACCAGTAATGTTGTATTTTTTACCGTCTACTTCAAACTCATCGTCACCTGCTTGAATTGCCTTTCTTCTTGCATCAACAAATTTGTTTGCTTCTTTGATCTTAGCACCAAACATTTTAATACCATTTGCAATAGCATCTTCTTCTAAACCGTTTAAGAAACCAACAACTGCATCTCTGCTTTTGCCTGAGACTTCTGCAAACATGCCAAGTTTTTCTTCTATTTTGTCATAACTTCCGACTTCTGAAAGTTCAACACCACATTCTTTAGCAAGTTCTCTTAGTAAAAACTCGTTTAAGTCTGTTTGCGGTTCTTCTACAATTTCTTCTACTGCTTCGCTACAACTGGATTCAAAATATTGTTTTGCGGCTTTGATAATGATAGGAAGAACATGTTCATCATCATATGCAAATCTATTATCCATTCTGTATCTGTTCATACATTCACTACTTGCTTCTTCCATTGTGTAACCAGCATCCATTAATTCTTCTACAGTTTGTCTTAAACTGTTACACATGGATTCATATGCTGGTGATTCAGCATACATGGCTTCTGCAATCATTGTGTCAATTACATCTTTAACACCCAAAAACTTTGCGTATTCAGGTTCTAATTGAAATTGTTTGCTTGTATTCTTAAGTTTGATAATTGCCTGTTCAGCCAAACTTCTAACTTTCTCTAATTTTTCCTTTTTAGGGAAACCAGTTGATATAGTCATACCAAACTGCTCACTTAAAAGTTTATTGATTTTAGCAATTTTAGTTGTTCCTTTTGGATTTAAATCTCTTATTTGCATGATATTCTTCCTAAGTATAATCTTATACTCTTATTTATCATTTTGAAAATAATTTGATTTAAAAAATATTTATATGTCGTTTGGTTTCATACAACATATGAATAGCATCTTGTAATCTTGAACCTACTGAAATAACTTTGAATGAATCGTTACTTGTTTTTATAGTATGTTTATAAAACTGTATGTCGTTGTAATATTTGTAGTACCTATCAATGTGTTTCTGCAATCCTGATGTGGGGTATGATTTAGGTTCTTTTTCTTTGTTAAGCATTTCAGCAAATTTAGTTGCAGTATTCTTATATGGAAAGCAATCAATCACAACCTTTTTAGTAATATAGTCTATGACTTTGTATCCTGGATCGCTTTGTGCAACTATATATACACCTTTTTTAGCAACATTACTTGCTAAATTATCCAGTTTATTCGCTAATTTAGTTTTATTAAACTTTTTGTTTCTGCGGGTATGCCTTAAAGCCAATTGATTCTCCTTTGCGAACTTTTCTTATAACGTCACGTTTATACATTTCTTCTGCTATGTAAAGTTCCCTTTCGTTTAATGTATTTACATCTATAAAGCCTTCCATGTTAAGTTTATTGAAAAAACTTGTTTCAGGATTGTTTATTAAACTGAGGATATTGTTTTTGCCTTTGATTGCTCTCATAATTATCCGGCATGCATTGCCGCCATGTGCTTTTTGTATTTGGCTGTGCCTTTTTTGTGTGGACTTTTGCCTTCACGAACATTTAAATAACCCATTACGTCATCTATTATACTGCCACTATCAACAACATCTATAACTCTGCCACTAGCAAAGTCACCCATACGTTGTCCACCGTGTACCATGTTTGGGTCTACAACGTCTTCAACATCTAAATCTGTTAATGCATTATAAACAGCATTTTCTAAAGCATCTCTGTTTTCAAATTCGTCTTCACTGTCTAAAAACATGTCCACTAATTTTTCCACTGCGGCTTGAGAGATTATCATTCTTTCTTCGCCTTCTTTTACTGGTTTCTTCTTCTTTTTTGTTTTACCATAGACACTGGGATTAGGTCTTTTGATCATACCACCTAAAGGTTGTACGACTGTGGCAACACCACCTGCTGATGTTGTTTCTGATATTATTTCGTTGATCTTCATATTACTATTTATCTGTCATATACATTTTATAAAACTCGTTTGTTATCTCTTCATGATATTGAGGCCCATCGTGTAATAAATCTCTGGCTTTTTTATACTTAGGTAAATGTGTAGGAACTATAAAAGTATTACTATCCAATGAATAGTAAGGTATATTAAGATTTTGACATTTGTATTCTATCATTTTTTGATCTTTTAATGTTCTTAAAAATGTAGTGTGGTCTAAACTTCTTAGTATTTTTTTCTCTATATTATTAAATTTCCTATTTTCAACTCTTGCCTGTTCTAAATCTACCAAAAAATCTTCTACATGTATATCCTGTTCCTCTATGGGATTTAAACTTTCACCTATATTAGCATAGGATAATAATTCCAACCTGTTTGGTGGAGGAACAAAAATAAAAACTCCCTTGACATTTTTAAATATTTTTAATACATATTCACAACAAAATAAAGACGTAACTGCTAACGAACAACCAGGCATAGATAAATTTACATATTCACAATTTAGTTTTTCTGCTAAATTATGCAACCATGTTTGTTCCTGTCTTAATCCTACACCATAGGTGATACTACAGCCAATACCTATTATAATAGGCTTATCTAATATTTCGTTAAAATTTTTACTTCTACATCCATGTATATTAATTTTATAATCTATTTCTTTTACAACGCCATTTTCAACCCAGTCATTGGCGTCTAATTTTTTTAAAAATTGTGCAGAATTTTTTTCTAATGTATTGATATCATCACTGGGGATTGTTTTTCCTACATAATACCCGTCTTGAGGTACCACACTGTCTTCAGGAGCAGTTCTTGTTTGAAGTATTCTTGATAAAAATTTTATGTAATTATCGTTGTCGTTATCATACACATCTTTATAATACATATAAAGATTATTATTTTCTACATTAAATCTTTTCATTTATACACTCTGTAATATAATCTGCAAATTTTTCATGTGTGCGATTACCATAATGAGCAACATCTCTAGCAAAATCAAAATCATCAGTATGGAAATCTTCTGCTAATTTATACGAACTAGTAAGTATTAAAGGTATATTAAGTGATCTTGCTAAATTTTGAATGACTGCTACACTTGAACTTGTTCTGTCAAAACAGTTTTCCTTACCTAACAGTATATTTTGATTATGTCCTATCCAATCTGGTTCGTCCATACTGTCATCATAAAACTTATTTACAAAGGGGACTTTCCCTGTATTTGTAGTAGCCTTATCACGAAAATCTCTTATCCATTCCATTTGATTTATGTAGGTTCCAGTTTCATGATAGATATTTTCATGATATTCATACTTGGGATTTTCAAAATCATACCAGTTACAATAATAAGAATATCTTATACTGGGCGGTAAACACACAACTATGGCTTTACAGTTTTTAATTTCCTGTTTAAAAAAGTAATTTGCATACATTGTCCAAAAATCTAATCCCGTTGCTGGACAAGATATGTTTGCACACCTTAAACCTAATTTTTTAGAAACTAATTCTGGCCATATAGAATCTTGATCAAGCCCTGTGCCAAATGTGTGACTACAACCAAAAAATGCTATGCAATCTGTATCAGTAAATTCCTCACATCTAAATCCATGTTTGTTTAGGTAATATGAAACATTATTGTTTGAATTACCGTCTTCATTTAAATAACCACATTTTTTTAAAATTTTAATATCAAGGGGTTCTGAACGATTTTCAAGAGTCTTTCTTGTATCACCTAAACTGTATTTAAAATGCATAGAATAGTTAGGTCTATCACAATCCTCTTGCCAATAAGGCAAAAAATTATCGGTTAACCTTTTATAATAAATTTTTCGTAAGTTATTTAAAGATAAGTTTGTTTGATCAGTATCCTTGATAAATTTAGTATCATGATAATATAACATATTTTGATATTGATCAAAGTCTTTCAAATAGTCTATATCAGAAAATATGTCTGTGTTTATGTTATACATATTGATATTTAACCATTTTTTATTGTTTTACTAATTGTTTTAGATAAAAAGTAATTGCAAACGTGTATCTATCATAAGGCTCTAAATGATGTATTTCATGCTGAGTGAGATCATGATTTAAATAGAAAACGCCTTTATTTTTATATTGAGGCATAGTAAAATCTAATTGAGGGAAATTTGTTCCGCATCCATTGTTTTGTAAATTAATTATCATAGTACCAAAAACAACTCTGTTATCTACATGAGGCAACATTATCATTCCACTTGTATCTTTATTAAAGGAAATTTGTTTAGATATATTGTGATTATACCATTCTTTCACATTATCGAAAACTTTCCAAAATCTATATTGGTATAATTGATCAAATCCATCTATATTGTGGTTGAGGCAGTTAATTACTTCACTATCAATATTATCAGAGTCAAATATTGGAGTAAACATTGATCTTTTTTCTGTAACCTGATCGTAGATTTCATTTAAATAGTCAGTCTCAGAAAGCAGTTCTACTTCCCATAAAAAAGGACTACCTTCTCTCACAGGATTACAATCTATTTTTATTTCCATTTTTATGATTTTTTTCGGCCAGTCTTCATATTGGCACACCAGTGATACATTTTGCCCTTCTCACCGCTGTACTTTTTGGCTTTGGCTCGTAAATCTGTTACTGACCCTTTGCAACTAGCACCTGCCTTCTTTACTCGGCCTGGTCTACTCTTGCCTTTCACTTTGCCATCAGCAAAGTTTTCGTAGTATCCTCTTTTTTCTATTTGTGCGCCTACTTTTTGAGCAATGGCATTCCAGGCTTCTGCGTTTCGGTTCATGTGAATACCTAATTCTCTGACGCCCATATTAGGGTGTTGTTTCTCAAGCCATTCAAATAAAGAGGCAATTATTTTAGCAACTACGCCTTTATAATTACCAGCATACGCATCACCAACATTTATATATCCCATAGCAGGGTCTTCATAACCAACATATTGTACGCCAAGAGAAAGATAGAAATCTTTTCCGTTTCCTCCGTGATGTTCGTATTCATCAGCAGTGGTATACTGCATATACATATCTTCATCATCAATGGCTTTTAGTGGAACATCTGGGTATACTGATTTCCATGCTTTAATAACAACAGGATGTATTTCATCGTAGTATTCTATAATGTCATCGTCATCAAAGTTTTCGATAACCATATATGCTGGTATTTCTTCTTTACCAATATCTTTTGCTTTTTGAACTCTGTGGAATCCATCCAGTATAGTTTTGCCATCAACATCTACCACTATAGGGTCTGTTGTGTCAGCAAAATTCACATCACCCAAATCACCTATAATCCTGCCAAACCCTGGTGTTTCCATGTCTAAGTCTGCTACTTTAACTTTTGTTAGTATTGTGTTTTTGCCATTTAAATACTGCTTTACTTTAGCACTTAAATTTCTTCCTTGCTTTGTAACATCTTGCGACTTATAATTTTCATCGTATATGCTTTTTTTAGGTAACTTTTTTAGATCTTTTTCTCGTTGTTTTAAATCTGCTTCTATACCTTTAAGAAGAGCACTCATATCTTGTGATGCTTCTATAGTTTCATTAACTTTTTGTAAGGCTTTGAGTTTCTTTTCCAAAAGTTTTTTAAAGTAATGCTCTGGCATTACTTCTCTGTCACTGGTGGTATGTGCAAAATGATTCATTACATCTTCTATATCAGCATCTATCATTATTGCTGGTACTTTTTTTATACCTAACATGTTTGCCGCATCGTATCTGTGATGGCCGTTTATTATATAGCCGTTTTTATCCACAATAAAAGGTCTGTCTTCATTGTTTAAAAATATGTCTTGTGCTTTTTTACTGAGTCCTTTAACACGTTGAGTTTGTACTGGTTTTAATTTTTCTATACTTATAGAACCCTCTTTGTATGTGAATGGTGAATTGTCTATATCTGGTCTGCGTATTTGAGGTAATTGATTTCTATCAAAATGTTTGTCTGACGTTTTTCTTATATATTTTTCTTCTACAACTTCTCTGAGTCTGATAACACCACAGCCAACCCTTTCACCTGCGTTACCTGTTTTTAAACTTTCTTCATCGCCACCTTTGCCTAAGTCATCTTCATCTGCGTGGATAACTATTGCTCTGCCTACTACGTCTGAAAGCTCTACTCTTTCTGCCTTGATTTGAAATCTTGCTGTGCCTGATTTGTCTGCTATAATATTGCCTAAGTCACCCACGTGTCCTTGTTGTAAACTGCCATGTTCTACACCGTCTGGATTGTAATGGCCTCCTGCTGATTCACAGCCTTTACTTAAATCACCAAACTCGTGTATGTGAAAGCCATGTTTGCCTGGAGTTAGTCCTTTTACTATGCCTTTTATTATTGTGGGTTGGCCGGGTTTTTGTTTGAACTTTACTGCACCTTGAACATCATCTACCGTGTGTTCTAGTTGTGCTATTGCTTTGATTGTTTCTTCAGCCTCATTGATGCGTTCTAGTCTATCACATTGACAACCAGATGATCTAGTTACAGGACATGGTGTTACCTGCTGTATTGCATCAAATATCTTCATCGTCTATTTTGTTTTTTAATTCTCTTACTCTGTCAGCAAAAATTGTTTCTAATTCATATACAGCAGATTCTAAATCTCTCTTTGCTCTGTATATGTCGTTTGTGTACATATCAACTTCTTGTTCTGGAATACCTAATTCTTCCGCAAGGCCCATAATCTTTACAACGATTTGATTTGCAACATCATTGTATTTTATTTGTTTAGTGATGTCTCTTGCTTGACTCAAACCTATTTCTAATTTTTGTAATTGGTCTTCAGCACCTTCATATATACCGTCGCCATATTTAAACTTTTTCTTTTTCTTTTTGGACTTTTTATAAGGTGCTATAGAACCTAATCCCACAAAGCCTCTACTTACTGGAGCATCACTAGGCGTGGTATCAGCGGATGATGTTGTAGAGCTATCTCCTGAACTACCACCATCTGCAGACCCGCTGTCACCACTTGATCCTGTTGATCCTCCGTCTCCTCCAGCACTTGCTCCTCCGGTGCCACCAGCGGCTCCACCGCCACCTGCACCACCGCCACCAGCACCTGCTTCAGCGTCTAAACGTTTACGTTTTTTTAATTCTTCTAAACTTAAAAATAATTCACTTAATTTCATTTTTTCATGCTAACTTGAATAGCACCTCCATTTCTGGTATCACCAAAATCAAGGCTACTAAACTTGAACTGGTCTATATATTGATTTATATCACTGGCTTTAAATGCCAAACTATTTTTATATGGTAAATTTATCATTAAAATATCTTCAAAACCCTTGCCCTTTAATATGTTAGCATAGTTATTGAATGCTATTTTAGATATTTCTAAAAAGTTTTCAGCATAATCTAATCTTAAACTTTTATTAACTAATTGATCTTTTAAATTTTGATCAGCATGGATATAAATTCCATTTATTAATTCCTTAATGTATTCTTTTCCTACACCAGGTTTAAACTCTTCCAGTTGTTTAGCAATATCTAAAAAACTTGTTTTTTGTGGTGCGGCATTTCCTGTTACATTAGTATTTCTTAGTTCTTGAGGTACATTATATTTGTTAAAAATTTTATCCATTTGAGGAACACCAAAGTCAGCATTTGAGTTTCTTAATCTTCCTCCGCCTACACTTCGTTCACCTTTAACTTCTACTTCTACACCATCTATACTTAAATCACCTACACTAGCAATTTTTATATTTGGTGATAGTAATGCTAATCCTATTTCTCCAGGTCCTCTGTCTGAGTTTAATACGTTAGGTGTAAAATTAAATAAATTTATATATAAATCTTCTATGAATTCCTTACTAACATCCTGTGATCCTAATAACCATTCTGACCAATTACTTTTTCCTGACATTAATTTTTTGGTATCAATATAATTAACTTTTCCATATGTCCATAAGAACGATTCTAAATCATCTAAATCACCCGGCGTATTCATTAAAGCCTGTATAAATGCTTTTAAAATTTCCTTTGTGGCAAGATGGTCAGTTTCTGGAGCAGTCTTTTCCTTAGATAATAGTTCTTCCGGATCAATTTTGCCATCATGATCAGGATCTACTTTTATGTATCTAAAAACTTTTTTTATAAATTCTGGATTATTTTTAAGTGTGTTTACAATATAATCAAGTCTTTCTTTATCTTTAATTTCTAAATTTTCTTTTATTATGTTTTCATTTAAATTTATACTTTTTTGCAGTGAAGGATTAAGTTGAGCTTTAACATAATGCCTTAAAACAGGCCTTAAACATGCATCATCTCCGCCCTCTGCACGTCTCTGTCTAAAGTCTGTGAGCATTTTAGGGTCTGGTATAGCAAAATAGGCGTCCATTTGTTTGCGTAGGTCACCTGCCGGCATGGGTTCTGCTAATAGTTTGTTTACTATTCTAACTACAGAATTATCTGGAACAGCACCTTCACTTACACTTTTGCTCTTTGTTT
>Ga0255751_10005331_pt1 | contig 11458 bp, 8 predicted proteins | sample 071ome_20_FD_179951 | JGI IMG/M metagenome (GOLD analysis project Ga0255751, IMG submission 179951) | Coastal salt marsh microbial communities from the Groves Creek Marsh, Skidaway Island, Georgia - 071412BT metaG (version 2) | ecosystem: Environmental > Aquatic > Marine > Intertidal zone > Salt...
CGGCTGCCTTCTACCGCACGCTGAATCCGGTCGAGATCGGCATGCATCTGATGCGCACCTGGTCGCCTCTGGGCACGCGGGCGTTCATGTTGATCGTCGCGTGGGGGATCTGGGAGTTCGCCGCACCCGATCTCACCAGAGCCGAATCGTTCGCCATTGGCTGGATGGCACAAATCTGGGTTCGCAACATCGTTCTCGTCGCCGTCATCGCCGGCGCACTGCACTGGTGGCTGTGGATGCGGATGGCGCAGCAGGACCTCCGCTACGACACCCGGCCGATGGGCAAGAACAAGCGCCTCTTCCTCTTCGACGATCAGGTGAAGGACAACCTCGCCTTGACCCTCGTGTCGGCGATGCTCATCGGCACGCTGTGGGAGTCGGTCGGCTGGTGGGCCTACGCCAACGACATCGCTCCGATGATCACCTGGGGCGAAAACCCCATCTGGTTCATCGCGCTCTTCCTGCTCGTGCCGGTGTGGTCGATCGCGTACTTCTCGGTGACGCACTGGCTGCTTCACCGTGGCCCCGCCTACACCCACGTGCACTCGTGGCACCACAAGAACGTCAACGTCGGACCGTGGTCAGGCCTCGCGATGCACCCGCTCGAACACGTCGTCCTCTATGCGGATGTGCTGCTGTTCCTCGTGCTGCCGGCACATCCGGTGCACTTCCTGTTCGCGATGATGCATCACTCCCTCGGCGCGCCGATGAGCCACACCGGTCACGACGCGTTACGGCTCCCTGGTGGCTTCCGCTTCGAGTTGGGTGACTTCTTCCACCAACTTCACCACCGCTTCATCGAGTGCAACTACGGCGGGCCGGAGTCGCCGCTCGATACCGCGATCAACGCCTGGCACGACGGCACCGAGGAAGGCGAACAGGCCACAGCCGCCCGCCGGCGGCGACTGTCTGCAGCGAAGCGGGCTCGCTGAGCCTGCGCTACTTGGCGTCGAAAATGACGTCGTCCGGGATCACGTTGGTCTGGTCGGTGATCATCTCGCCACCTCGGAACACCGACTCGAGGAACGACACGGCGAACGTGTTCGTCAGTGCCTTCACCCGTTCGATCGGCATGTCGTCCGGCGAGCAGCCCTCCACGCTCATCTCGGTGATGACATCGACGACGAGCGGGGTTGCATCCTCTCGATCGACCAGCACGTCGAGGTAGTCGCACAGGTCGGTGAACGACTGGTGCTCGGCCGCAACGAGTTCGACTCGGTAGTGCGGACTCGCCGAACTGGATGACCACGCGGTCTCGACGTTCGGGTCAACCGGCGTCGTCGAGTCGTCGGTGCCGACGATGATGAGGGTCGGGAGTTCGATCGACGCGAGGTCGGCGTCGCTCAGAAGCCCATCATCGCCTCCGTCGCCGACGGCGGGAGCCAGCGGGATGAGAGCATCGACCCGGGGATCGACCGGCGTGACACCGTTGGGGTTGTCGGTACCTGCCGCAACGGCGTAGGTCGTGAAGCCACCGAAGCTGTGGCCGGTGACGGCGATCGATTCGGCATCGACCAGCGGGCTGACGGAACGGTCGGCGAGGGCACCGTCGATCACGGCGGTCACATCGAGCGGGCGGTTGTAGGCGATGACGTCGCTCGGGTCGGCGTTGCCGAGCACCCGCTCGACGGCGGTGTTTCCTGCGTGGTCAGGGGCGACGACCACGTACCCGTGGCTGGCGAGGGTCTCGGTGTAGTCGGAGTGGATGAAGCGGAGCCCTCCCGACCCGTGGGAGTAGACGACCATCGGGAACGGCCCTGCGTCCGATGCCTGGTCGAAGCCGGCAGCGAGTGCTCGCGGCGAGTCGTAGTAATCGCCGGTGACGAAGGCGTAGCGAGCCGGGTCAGCGGTAGCGCCATCGGCGAGCGGGAACCAGACGTCGACGGTCAACTCGAACCCTCGGTGATCGGCAGCGACGGTGATCGTCTGCGCCCCGACCCCGTACGGGCCATCGCCGACCGGCGTGATCGCCGGAAGCGGCGCTTCGGTGGTCGTCGTGGTCGTTGTCTCGGGCGCCGTTGTCGTGGTGGTCGTCTCCGGCAGCGCAGTGGCGGTCGTTGCCGCCGCCTCGCCGCTGTCGTCGGCGCCGGTATCGGTCGCCTCATCCCCGCCGCAGGCAGCAGTAATCACAGCGAAGACAAGGACAAGGGAGAACAGTCGGCGCGTCAACATTGCGAGATGGTGGCACGAGATCGCCACGAAACGGGAACCGGCACATCAGGCTCAGGCCGCTGCACCGCTCCGCATTCACCCGGAGCGCAAGCCGGGTTTACACTCTCCCGATGGCGGCCGAGTCTCTCCATCCCGTGCAACGTCCGGGACGCCACGTCGAACTCGTTCTGCGCTTTCCGAGCCTGTCGGAGGCGCTCGTCGCGCTCGCCGATGACCCGTCGATCATTCCGGTCGCCGGCGGCACCGACCTCCTGCTCGACTTGCACCGTGGCGGCCCTGGCGAGCCGGTGACCCTCCTTGATCTGACCCCGATCCGTGAGCTGCGGGGGATCGCCATCGCCGACGGCATCGTCCGACTCGGTGCGCTCACGACCCACAACGACGTCGCCGGGCACCCGGAGCTTCCGGTGGTTGCGCTCCCACTTGCCCAGGCCTGCCTGGAGATCGGGTCGCCGCAGCTTCGCAACCGGGCCACGATCGCCGGCAACATCGCCACCGCAAGTCCGGCCAACGACACGATTTCGGCGCTGCTCGCGCTCGACGCGATGGTCGTCATCGCAAGCAACGGCGCCGAACGGACGGTGCGTCTCGACGACTTCTTCGCCGGCTTCCGTTCGACCGTCCTGCAACCGGGAGAGCTCATCACGGCGATCGAGTTCCCGACACTCGGCGACTCCGAGTCGGGGATCTGGGCCAAGCTCGGCAACCGCGCCGCCCAGGCCATCTCGGTCGTTCATCTCGGGATCGTCGTCGACCGCGCCGACGACGGCGTCGTGCGTGACGCTCGCATCGCGATCGGTTCGGTCGCCGCCCGCGTCGAGGTGCTCCACGACGCCGCAGCAGCGCTCATCGGTCGAGCGCTCAACGACACGTCGATCGCTGCGTGCGCCGAGGTCGCGGCCGCAGCCGTGACACCGCTCGACGATGTACGCGCGACCGCCGCCTACCGCTCTGCACTCATCCCGACCCTTGTCCGTCGGTCGCTCGACGCCATTCGCACCGGTGCCACCGACCATCAGTGGCCGGGCCGGGTGCCGTGCCTGGTCGGCGATATGCCGCCCGGCACCAGCGAGCGGCGGGCAGTCGACGACCACTCCGAGATCCAGGTGATGCTCAACGGCGCACCGGTGAGTGGCCGAAACGCCGCCTCGGCGACCCTGCTCGACTGGTTGCGCGACGAGGCCGGGCTGACAGGAACCAAGGAGGGGTGCGCCGAGGGCGAATGTGGTGCCTGCACCGTGCAGCTCGATGGTGATGCCGTCATGGCGTGCCTCGTGCCGGCCGCTCAGGTCGACGGCCACAGCGTCGCAACGGTCGAGAGCATGGCCGACCCCGATGGCACGCCACACGCGATCCAGCAGGCGTTCGTCGACGAATTCGCGGTGCAGTGCGGGTTCTGTATCCCCGGCTTCATCGTGGCGTCGGCCAGCCTCCTGGGTGAGATCCACGATCCGACCGACGACGACATCCGGCTCGGGCTCTCCGGCAACCTGTGCCGTTGCACTGGCTATTACCCGATCATGCAGGCGGTCCGCCGGGCCAGTGTCGTGCCGGTCGAACTCGACGAGAGCGTGTTCGGATGAGCGTCGGTCAGTCCCCGCTCCGCCACGACGCCGCCGCCAAGACCGACGGGTCGATCGACTACGCAGGCGATGCCGTTCCGGTCGGAGCACTGCACGCCGTTGTCGTCTTCTCGGGCCGGGCTCACGCCCGGATGCTGTCGATGTCGACCGATGCGGCGCGTGCGGTGCCTGGCGTCGTCGACATCATTACCGCCGCCGACGCGCCCGTGAACGAGTACGGCCTCACGATGCGCGACCAGCCTGCGCTCGTGGGGGTCGACCACACGGGTGCAGCCGCCGTCGACGCTGCGGTCAGCCGCTGGGAAGCGGATCAGATCGCCGTTGTGATCGCCGAGACGCGCACCGCCGCCACCGCCGGCGCCGCCGCGATCGAGGTCGAGTGGGAGGACCTTCCGCTCGTCGACAACATCGACGCCGCGCTCGCTGCCGGGGCTCCGCTGGTCCACCCCGAGAACGGGCTCGACACCAACGCCTACCACCACCTTCGAATCCGCAAGGGCGATCCCGACTTCGGCTTCGCCTTGGCCTACGCCGTCGTCGACGAGGTGTACGAGGTTCCGCATCAGGAACACGCCTACCTTCAACCTGAGGCCGGCACCGCCTACATCGACGAGGAGGGCCGGGTCACGATCGAGATCGGTGGCCAGTGGACGTCGGAGGATCGCGAACAGGTCGCTCACGTTCTCGGGCTGCCCGACGATCGGGTCCGGATCATCTACAAGGCGATCGGCGGCGCGTTCGGCGGCAAAGAGGACATGTCGATCCAGATCGCCCTTGGCTTGGCCGCGATGCGCCTCGCCGAGCGTGGTGAGCACCGCCCGATCCACTGCCGGTGGTCCCGGGAGGAGTCGATCGTCGGTCACCACAAGCGGCACCGGGGCCGTATCCGCATCCGTCTGGGAGCGACCCACGACGGCACGATCACGGCACTTGAGGCCGACGTCGACCTTGACGCCGGTGCCTACAACTACACGTCCAACAAGGTGCTCGGGAACGCCCATCTGTCGGTCGCCGGTGCGTACCGCATCCCGCATGCCCGTATCGACAGCCGGGCGATCTACACCACCAACGTGCCGGGCGGCGCCTTCCGTGGCTTCGGCGGGCCGCAGGGCCACTTTGCGATCGAGTCGGCGGTCAACCGGCTTGCCGCCGAACTCGGGATCGATCCGGTCGAGATGCGCCTTCGCAACGCCCTCGTCGACGGCGACGACGGCATCACCCAGACCGTCATGCCCGAGGGGGTGAGCATGCGCGAAGTCATCACGGCGTGCTCCATGCAGGCCGAACTCGACGAGGCCCTCCCCGACCCTGCGCCCTTCTCCCCGATCGCGTCGCTGCCCTCGGCCACGACCTCGCTGCGCAAGGGACGAGGGTTCGCCGCCGGGTTCAAGAACATCGGCTTCTCGTTCGGTTTCCCCGAACGCTGCGAGGCCGAAATCGTCCTGCACGGCGACCCCGACGACGAGGCCCCGACCAGTGCCGAACTCTTCCACGGTGGCGCCGAGGTCGGGCAGGGCGCTCATCTCGCCATGCGTCAGATGGCGTCCGAAGCCACGGGCGTCGCGCTCGATGACATCCACGGGCACTTCTCGGACACCGCCACCTCAGGCGACCCCGGCTCGGCGTCTGCGAGTCGGCTCACGTTCATGGCCGGCAATTCGATCCTCGGTGCCGCCGAGGAGGCCGAGAAGGCCTGGCGCGAGGGCGATCGGCCCGCTCGCGGCTTCTTCCGGTATACACCGCCACCCACCGAGGCGCTCGATCCCGAGACCGGTGCCGGTGCGCCGAACTTCTGCTACGGCTACATGGCGCAGTGCATCGAGGTCACCGTCGATGTCGATACCGGCCACATCCGTGTCGACCGGGTCACGTCGACCCACGACGTCGGCAAGGCGATCAACCCTGCGCTTGTTCGCGGCCAGATCGAGGGGGCTGTCGTTCAGGCGCACGGCTACGCGATGAGCGAGGACCTCCAGCTCGCCGACGGCTTCATCACGAACCCTCGGTTCTCGGGCTATCTGATTCCCGGCATCGGTGACATCCCGTTGCAGGTCGACAGCCAGATCCTCGAGCTCGCTGATCCGCTCGGCCCGTTCGGTGCCCGCGGCGTGGCCGAGATGCCGTTCATCACCTATGCGCCGGCGCTCACTGCGGCGGTGTACGACGCCACCGGCGTGTGGTTCAACACGTTTCCGCTCACCCCGAGCCGGGTACTCGCCGGACTCCGGGCCGCCGAGGAGTAAGGCGACGGTAACGCCCTCTCTGGCGTCGACGCGTACTGTCGGCTCATGAGGGACGAACAGCACCGAGACGACGTGGTCACTGGCAGGGCGTGGGCGGACTTTTGCGATGCTTTGAAATCGGCGGGCGATCTCATCACGGCGAACAGCACGGACGACCTCGATCGCATCGAGGGTTTCCGCTATCTGAGCCGGCTGGCCCGTGGTGGGCTCACGGCGTTCATCGAGAACGGCGATCGAGTTCGCCCCTTCATCCTGCCGATCCCGTTCAACCTGAAGATCGGCTGTGACAATCCCGACGCCGACTATCGCAATGTCGGGGTCGACCCTCGATTCGACTACCGCATTACGGGCACGCGCGGCTCGGTCAACTTCCTCAGCATCGGGGCGTATTCGGGCGGCTACGGCACGAACTCGGCGACACCGGGTGCACAGGGGAACATCACCGACAACGACCCGGACCAGGACCGGCCGATCGACATCATCGCCAGCGTCGAACCGCCGGAACTCGCACCCGGCCAGCAGTGGCTGGAGATGTCTCCGGCGACGACGGTGATCATCGTCCGGAACTTTTTCCTCGACCGGGAGCACGAACGATCGTCGGAACTCGGGATCGAGTGTCTGAATCCGCCGACCGAGCACCCCGACGCGCTGTCGGCGGACGAGTTCGCCACCGGACTCGCGATGAGCGGCTTCTACGTCCACGGCATCGTGCAGCGCTTTCTCGACTGGCTGGTGATGTTCCGTGAGAACCCGAACACGCTCGAGTTTCTGCCCCAAGACGACGGCCCGGGCGGCTGGGGCGACCCGAATCAACTTTTCCGTCACGGCTGCTGGGATCTTCCCGAGGACAAGGCGTTCCTCATCACCGTGCCGGCGATCGATGCCTTCTACTGGAACTTCCAGCTCAACAATATGTGGGAGGAGTCACTCGACTACCGACGCTTCCCCGTCACGGTCAACAAGCACACCGCCCGCTATGAGGACGACGGCACAGTCCGAATCGTCGTGAGCCGCACCGATCCGGGCTGGGGCAACTGGATCTCGACTGCCCACCACGATCACGGCACCTGGGGGCTGCGTTACAACCAGGTCGTCGAGGACATCCCGCCGACGATCGAACTCATCGACGTCTGAGCGTCATCGCCCCGGCCACTCGGGCGGTCGGCGCTCGAAGAACGCGGCGAGGCCTTCCTCGCGATCTTCGCTCGTGAGGATCGTGTTCAGCGCTGCTTCCGTGGCGGCCCAGCCGGCCGCATCGTCGTCCTCGGCGATCGCGTCGAGTGCCGTGAGCGTGGCGCGGATCGATGTCGGCGCATTGAGTTCGATCCGTTCAGCGAGCGCGATGGCCTCGGCGACGGCCATGCCCGGCTCGACGACCCGGTTGACGACACCAAGGTCGACCAGGCGCCGTGCCGAGACCGGATCCCCGGTCAGCAACATCTCCCTCGCCACGTTCAGGGGCAACGCCCGAGGCACCCGGAACAGACCTGCACTCGTTGCGACGAGACCACGCCGCACCTCGGGCAGTCCGAAGGTGGCCGACGAGGACGCCACGATCAGGTGGCAGGCGAGCGCGATCTCGAAGCCGCCTCCGAAGGCGGAACCTTCGACTGCGGCGATGATCGGCGTGGTCGAGCGCCGCCGGATGATGCCGTACTCCCCGCCCCGGTCGGTCGGCGTGCCGGACCCTTCCGCAATGTCGGTGCCTGCGCAGAAGACCGTCGGTCCTCCGGCGATCACGATCGCTCGGACGGCAGGATCATCCTCGCCGGCGTCAAGCGCAGCGCTGATCGATTCGGTCATTTCGCCGTTGATGGCGTTGCGCTTCTCGTCGCGGTCGAGCTGGACGACGAGCACGCCACCGTGGCGTTCGGTCTTGACGGGCATGCGCCGACGGTAGTCCTCCCGTGCGGAACCCGAGCGCCTCACGATCTCGCAGCGCGACGCAGACGGCGAGAAGCCGAAGGGGAGACGCGACGACTCAGTCGGTCGGTTGGAAGCGACGAGCAGCCGCGGCGTGCGCTGCGAGCTTTTCGTCGAGGTCCGGTGCGACGAGCAGGCCCGACTCGACGACGAGGCGGCCAGCGACGACCGTGTGCCAGGCCGAGTGGGGGCCGGTTCGCAGCCAGCCCTCGATGAGGTCGTCGAGCACGCCTGCGAAGATCGGGCCGTCGAGTTTCCAGACGGCAATGTCGCCGACCGCCCCGACCGACAGCTCGCCGATCTCGCCGATGCGGCCAAGGCAACCGGCACCGCCGCGGGTGGAGATCTCCAGGGCGGTTCGGGCATCCATCGCATCGGCGCCGCTCTTCAGCTTGCCCTGCAGCATCGCGAGGCGGGCCTCCTGCCACAGCGAGGCGGAGTCGGCCGACGAGGAACCGTCACAGCCGAGGCCGACGTGACAGCCGGCGTGACGGAGATCGACGACCGGGGCGATGCCCGACGACAGGATCATGTTCGAGCTCGGGCAGTGGGCGATCCCGACGCCGGCAGCGCCGAGCCGGGCGACTTCGTCCGGGTTCGGCATGACGACGTGAGCACCCCAACTTCGATCCGACATCCAGCCACAGTGCTCGTAGTAGTCGACGGGCCGCATGCCGAAGGTGGCGATGGCGTACTCGTCGTCCTCGCTGTTCTCTGCAAGGTGGGTGTGCAGGCGGACGTCGAGGCGTTCGGCGAGTTCGGCGCTGCGGATCATGAGGTCCTCACTCACCGAGAACGGCGAGCAGGGGGCGAGCGCAACCCGGACCATCGCGCCGTGGCTGCGGTCGTGATGGCGTTCCACGGCCCGTTGGGATTCGGCGAGGATGTCGTCTTCGTCTCGCACGGCGTCGTCGGGTGGGAGGCCGCCGTCGCTCTCCCCTACCGACATCGACGCATAGGTCGGGTGGAAACGCATGCCGAGATCGACTGCGGCCTGAATCTCCGCGCCGAGCAGGTCGCCCGCCCGAACCGGGTGGAGATAGTGGTGATCCGAGGAGGTGGTGCAGCCGGAGAGCGCGAGTTCGGCGAGCCCGATCCAGGCGGCGAGGTACTCGGCTTCCTCGTCGATCGCTGCGGTCCACAGCGGGTAGAGCGATTGCAGCCATCCGAAGAGCGGGGCGCTCGTCATCGGCGGGTAGGCGCGGGTGAGGTTCTGGAACAGGTGATGGTGGGTGTTGACCAGGCCTGGGGTGACAAGGCAGCCGCCGGCGTCGATGATGCGTTCGGCATCGGGCATCGGGTCGGTCGAGTCCCCGACGCCGGAGATCAACCCGTCGGTGATCGCCACCCAGCCTCCGGCGAGCTCGCGACGGTCGTCGTCGACCGTGGCCACGAGGGCAGCTCCATGAATCAGGAGGTCGGCGCGAATCGGCAGGTCAGTCATCGTCGTGGTGGATGGCGTTCAGGTAGTTGTAGATCGTGATGCGGCTGACCCCCATCATCTCGCCGACCGATTCGACCGCCTTGCGGAGCAGAAAGGCGCCCCGCTGATCGAGGATCCGGACAGCGGCCTGCTTCTGCTCGCGACTGAGTTCAGCCAGCGGCGCGCCGAGTTGCTCCTCGACTGCGGCGACCATCTGGGCGAGAACATCGTGGAGGTCACCGAAGCGAGTGGTGGCCGGGCTCTCCCCCAATCGCACCTGCACGGCGGTCGCCCCGTGCTCGAGCGCCGCCTGGCTCATCGACTCGACTGCGGCTGTGACCGTGTCGGTCGGGCCGACGATGACCGTGGCGAACGGCCCCATCTCCGGCTCGAGACCGTGCGAGCGGCAGGCCTCCAGCGCCATCGTGACATGGTGGCCGGGCGCGCCTTCGACGAACGGCTCGACCAGGAACTCGGCCCGGATGTCGGCGGTTGCACTGGTAGCCATGGCTTTGACAGTTTGTTAACTTCGCCCCGTTATGGCAACCCTCTCGAGCGACCTGCGCATCGACATCGACCGGCTCAGCGATCGGCTGGCGGCGTTGGCCGAGATCGGCGCCATCGAGGGCACCGAGGGGTGCGCTCGCCTCGCCCTGACCGATGAGGACAAAGCGGGCCGCGATCTGGTCGTGTCATGGATGCGTGATCTCGACCTCACGATCACCGTCGACAGCATCGGCAACGTCGTCGGCGTCATGGATGGCGAACACGACGGTCAGCCCGTCATGACGGGCTCCCACATCGACACCGTGCGCACCGGTGGGCGCTACGACGGCAACCTGGGCGTGCTGGCCGGGCTCGAGGTGATCGAAACGCTTCGGGCCGCCAGCATCACCCCGCCGCGAGGTCTTGCTGTTGCGTTCTTCACCGACGAGGAGGGGGCCCGTTTCCCGCCCGACATGCTCGGCAGCCTCGTCTACGTCGGCGGCATGAGCGTCGAGGAGGCCCACGCGATCGAGGGCATCGACGGAGCCACCGTCGGGGGCGAACTCGACCGCATCGGGTATCTCGGGCCTGCCCCGCTCCCCGCCCCGGCGCCGCACGCCTTCGTTGAACTCCATGTCGAGCAGGGCCCGGTGCTGGAGGCCGAGGAACTGACCATCGGAGCGGTCACCGGCGTCCAGGGCATCAGCTGGACCGAAGTAAGCGTGACCGGCCAGTCCAACCACGCCGGCACCACCCCGATGGCGTTGCGCAAGGATCCCGCCGTCGTTGCGTTCCGGACGGCGGCATTCGTCCGCGAACTGGCCGATGAACTCGGGGCCCCGCAGGTCGCAACCGTCGGCCGCATGCATCTGCATCCCAACCTGGTCAACGTCGTGCCCGCCACTGCCGAGTTCACGATCGATCTGCGCCACACCGACAACGATGTGCTCCTCGATGCCGAACGCCGAACCCTCGAGTTCCTGCTCGAGGCGGCGACTGCGGAGGGCTGCACGGTCACGACGAAGAGCCTGGCCCGCTTCGATCCCGTCGAGTTCGACGACGCAGTCGTCGCCTGCGTGGAGCAAGCGGCCCTCACCCAGGGCCACACCGTGCGCCGCATGCCATCCGGCGCCGGCCACGACGCCCAGATGCTGGCCCGTGTCTGCCCGACCGGGATGATCTTCGTGCCATCGGTGAACGGGCTGAGTCACAACCCGGCCGAGTACACCAGCCCGGCCGATCTCGAGGCAGGCGCCAACGTCCTGCTCCAGGTCATGCTCGAATTGGCGGCGACATGAGCGCAACCCCGATGGATCCCGATGCTGCGGCGGGTGGCGCTCACAAGCCGCCGCCACCTCGGCGCCTCGTCGTCTCCGCCGGGCAGCTCGGCCCGATTCACCGCAACGAATCGCGAGCATCGGTCGTCGACCGCCTGATCCGTCTTCTCGAGCAGGCCCACAGCGAGGGCGCCGAACTGATCGCCTTTCCAGAATTGGCGCTCACCACCTTCTTCCCGCGCTGGTACGTCGAGGGCGATCCGGAGCTCGATCTCGACTCGTTCTACGAGACCGAGATGCCCGGCCCCGAGACCAAACGCCTCTTCGCGCGTGCCGCCGAACTCGAGGTGG
>Ga0255751_10005340_pt1 | contig 11443 bp, 9 predicted proteins | sample 071ome_20_FD_179951 | JGI IMG/M metagenome (GOLD analysis project Ga0255751, IMG submission 179951) | Coastal salt marsh microbial communities from the Groves Creek Marsh, Skidaway Island, Georgia - 071412BT metaG (version 2) | ecosystem: Environmental > Aquatic > Marine > Intertidal zone > Salt...
TAGTTAAGCCATGGAAGCCGCATCTGTTCGGGCATCCATTGATAGCCTTCCATGCTATCCCCCAGGCCATGCAGAACCGCCATCCAGAACGGTGATTCCCCTCCGGACGCTTTGATTTCAGAAGTCGTCAATGCCATGCATGGGTTTGTACGACGAATCAATCCATGAATCGATCTTTTTGTCGGAAAGTTCGATAGGAAACATTTTTTGCAAAAAAAATGAACCCGAATCCCGAAATTTTACGCATTGATAAAGAGAGGAGACGCCGCGACTTGCTTGTGTTGATTCATTCACAGGCATTACCCCCTCCCTGGAGTCAAGGCGTCCCCTCTTTTTTTGAATGTTTCCAAATTCGGTGAATGACATCCAGCTTTGTTTCTCCATAATGGCGGGCATGTGGTTGAATGGTTGCAACTTGACGGCAAATTCGATGCGTTTCAAAGCACTGCTGCATGGAGCGGCAGGGATTCTATGCGCAATGGCAATACAGCTGAACGCGCAGAATTTTGCGGGCGACATGGCACTTTCGAAAGTCCTGATCGATGGCGAAAACTGGGAATTGGTTGGCAACGGTTTTGGTTTTACCGATGGCGCCTGCACCGACGCATCCGGTCGGTTTTATTTTTCCGGCCGCAATGGAAACAAAAAATCGATTTTCAGAATCAACGAAAATGACGACATCGAGGTATTCATTGAGGATGCACCGGGAGTCAGCGGATTGGCTTTTGGTCCGGATGGACGTCTGTTCGGATGTCGTTGGGGAAACGATGATGTCTTTGTCTTCGATGAAAACCAGCAATTCAACATCCTCTCCACCGATTCCCACGCCAACGATCTAGTCGTCACCGCAAAAGGAGAGATCTTTTACACATCGGAAAACGGCGTGATGTTCCTGGATGCTTACGGTAAAAAATCCAAAGTCAGTGATACCATTTCAGGGCCGAACGGCATCTGCATGTCACCCGACATGGGCAAACTGGCTGTTTCCGAATACACCGGAACCAAAGTCTGGGCCTTCGCCATCCAACCAGGAGAAGGCGCGTCACATGGAGACACCTACATGACCATGCGTTCACCATCCGACGGATCCGACTGTCGCGGCGATGGGATGACCGTGGATACGGAAGGCCGGTTCTATGTCACCACCGCCATTGGACTGCAGATGTTCGATGCCACCGGACGCATCAGCGGGGTGATCGCCAAACCTTCCAAATCGGGTATGAGCAATGTCGCCTTTTCAGGACCCGGCCGCCATTACCTCTACGCCACCTGTGGCGATGCCATCTACAAACGCAAAACCAAGGCGAAAGGTGTTTGGCATTTTCCTTTACGATAGACTCCAAACCGTTTTCGAACCATCCCCTCTTCCCTTTGGAATGAGGCCTTTCCTTGTTTTCAGAGCAGGGCTGGATCGTTCTGAATAGTCGCTCATGCATGGTGTTCCCGTTTACCTTCTGATGCCGATGATTGCGGCGGTGGTCTACGCGGTGGGAGCCTTGTTTTTCAAGGAAGCCTTCAGGCGCGGCGCGGGCACCTTGCATACGTTTGTGGCAACCAGTTGGATCATGGCGCTTTTTTTCGTGCCATTCATCTTCTGGGAAACAAAAGCGATCCAGTGGAATCTCATCCACTACCCGCTCCTGACCGGCTTCGCATTCTTCATCGGACACTGGATCACCTTCATCGCCATCCGGGTGGGCGATATTTCTCTGGTAACACCGGTGATGGGAACCAAATCAATTTTTGTCGCCTTCTTTGCATGGCTGGTCTTTCAAAAGGAAATTGCAAGAGGCATGTGGACCGCAGCCATCCTGACCGCTGTGGCGGTTTATATTCTTGGAAAAACAGATCTGAAACCATTGAAAAACAGGATGCCTCTGGCAACGGGACTAACCATCGCCAGTTCTGCTTGCTTTGGACTGTGCGATGCGCTGGTGCAGGAATGGGCCATCCAGTTCGGTGTGAAATCGTTTCTGAGTTTGCTGTTCTTGACAGTGGCCCTCTTGTCCTCCTGCCTGATTCCGTTCTTCGAAAAGCCCATGCGTCAGCTTGAAAAAAGCACCCTTGGATGGTTGGTCACCGGAGCGGTATTAACGGGACTTCAAGCCATTTTCATTGCTCTTTCGGTTTCGCTCTATCACAACGCAACGGGAGTCAACGTAGTCTACAGCTCTCGCGGACTCTGGGCCATCGTCCTGGTCTGGCTTTCCGCACGTGTTATTGGAAAAACCACCGAAGAAACCGATGCCCGCAAATTGCTTCTAAGATTCACCGGCGCCACCCTGATGTGCGTGGCCATCTTGCTGGCCGTCATGGAAAGCAAGTAATACGCCCAGATAAAAAGACCATGACACCGCATCATGCGAAAACGCATCAAAACCAACTGGCACTCCAATGTTTCCTACGGTAGATCGTGCCGTCCTCGGGGCGCCCCGGTAGATCGTGCCGTCCCCGGCGCGCCCCTTGTGGCGACCAAATCCCAGGCACTTCAAAATGGGAAGCCGACAACATTTAAGCTCTCCAGATCAGAATTGGTTACACACAACGAAACCATGCACGCGATCATGTAGCGGCACTGAGTGATTGGGATGTAATGACCTTTCCCTGATGTATCCAGAGCGGCGCTGCACGCCGCACTCCAGACGATCAAGGGGCCATTGTCCAGCATGTAGGAAATCCCCCATCTCTCTGACTCAAGCAAAGACCGAAGTCACAGGTTTTCCTTTGTCGGCAACTGTGAAGGGTCGTCCTGAGGGTGAATAAATTATTTCTTCCTGAGGCAATCCCAATGCATAGGCAATGGTGGCGTTGAAATCCGGAATCGACACCGCATTGGACACGACATTGGCGCCCTTGGCATCGGTTCGACCAATCACGGAACCACCCCGTATGCCACCACCCGCCAGCAGACAGCTGAAGGCCTTTGGGTAATGATCGCGTCCATTGTTCTGATTGATCTTGGGCGTTCTTCCGAACTCGGTTGCCAGGACCACCAGAGTCTCCTCCAACAAACCTCTGCTGGATAAGTCTTGTATCAAGGCACTCATAGCACGATCCAGAATGGCGGTGCGTTGAGGCACCCGGGTGAAGTTGTCCTGGTGCGTATCCCACCCCCCAAGACTGACCTCCACAAAGCGGACATCACGCTCTACCAGACGTCGAGCCAATAGGCAGCCTTTGCCAAACGCGTCGTCACCATAGGATGCCTTGATGGCGTCCGGTTCTTTACTGATGTCGAACGCGGCCAGATCCTGGCTCTTCATCAATTTGATCGCATTCTCATAAGCATCCGAATAGGCCCGGACACTTTTCACATTGAAGTCTTCCTGAAATTTTTTATTAAACCGCTTGGCCATGCTCAGACGATCTTCATATTCGTTTTCGTCCAGACCTCGGGGTCGACCGCTGTTTTGAAGTCCACTGTCAGGATTACGGATCGGAAGCGGCGCGTATTTGGCTTCCATGAAACCACCGCCCGGATGCCGACTGTCGCCGCCTACTTTAACATAGCCGGGAAGATTCGGATTCAACAAACCTCCCAGTCGAACCGCCCAGGCCCCCATGGCTGGATGTCGGATGGTTCCACGTTGATTATAGCCGGTCCAAATATAGTAGCGCCCGCGCTCATGAGCTCCCTGGTTTGATTGCATACCACGAAACACCGCCGTGTGATGCATCAAACCGGCCATGCGAGGCAGGTATTCACTGACCTCGATGCCGCATTCAGGTGAGACCAAAGACTCGACGGGGCCACGGACCTCCGAATCCGTTTTCGGATCCAAAGTGTCGAGATGGCTCATCCCGCCGTTCATGTAGAGATAAATCACCTTGGTCGCCGCTCTCTTGCGGATGATGCCAGGCATTGGATTGGATGCAATGCCCGCCAGCGCATGCGAAGACCAGGGAGCCAGTCCCACGCCCAAAAGAGATTTGGCCAGATAACCGGCAAAGGCGCGGCGGGAGCATCCAGTTTCCGGATTGAGTGAAGGTTTCATATTCGAATGAAAATTTTAAAAGTGATCTACCGTTTACTGAATGAACGAAAACTCACGGGCATTCAACAATATCCAGGCAATTTTTTCGACGGCCTCCCTGCCCTGCTGATTCCATTCGGACAAGAGCCACTCCTTCTCCTCGACACTGGGCTTGCGTGTCAGGAATCCCATGAACAGGACGTCCAGTTTTGCATCCGGTGTTTCGGCTTGTTTCAGTGCGTGTGCCAGTTCCGCCCGGCCGTTTTTGAGATAATCCATGATAGGTCCGTTCAACAGCATCAATGCCTGTGGCACACTCGCTTCGTCGTTGGACGCATCAATGGTTTGCCGATCCGATTGGCCGAATTCCCTCAGGAAATGTCCTTCCGGAGCCGGAGATTGAACAGCCGAAGCGCGGACCAACTGCCCGGATAATCCGCTCCAGCGTTTTTGATCAACTTCCTGTTCCCGACTGGAGTACACCATGGACTCAGCGCGATAAGAGGCAATTTGTTCGCGCATGTCTTTCAATTGACCTTGAAGTTCATCTGCCTGCCCTTTGCGCTTCTGCCTTTGAAGGTTTCTCAAACGTCGTTGCATTTGATTCATCTTGTTTTGGGTGGATCGAATGGATTTTTCCAATGCATCCTCTTTTTCGACAATGGCAAGGATTTCATCGAGCGATTTGTCTTCCATTTGACGGGCCAGTTCAAAATTCCGATCGGTTCGGACCGTGCCGGGACGTTCGTCAAGGTCGGGAACAATCAATGCCATCACCGAATCCCACATCTGCTCGGCGCGCATGCGTTCCAGAGGACGTCCTTCAAACAGAAACGGAACATCCGGATCCAGTTCGCGCTTCAGGGTGGCACGCTGGTAGGTTTCCGTCCGGCACAAAATGGTCTGGAACTTGCGTAGGTCGAAATCGATTTCCACCAGCGTATCCGCCAGGAATTTCATCAACTCAGGATGACTGGCTTCCACGCCATCTTTCAAATCATCCACCGGTTCAATCAACCCGACTCCCATCAATCGCTTCCAATAACGATTCGCCACTACCGTCGCAAATCGTGGGTTCTCCGGATCCGTCATCCATGCCGCATACTGATGTCGGAGGGAATCGTCGATTTGAGAAAGATTTTCATCCCCAAACATGGGATGAGGGGAGACGGCGGACTTGGGAGCCGCGTCGTCATACTGATAATCGTGCGGCAGCTTCAATGCCGTCTTGCTCTCGAACACACGATTTCGCAGTGGGCGCACCATGCGCCGGGCCGCAACCTTCAACTCCGGGTCGATGTCTTCCCGCATCTTGTTGTTCCCCAAGCCACGGAACTTGCGGTTGATTTTGGGATCGTTGGTTTTGACGCCGTAAATGTAAGCAGCCTGTTCGTAGTATTGTTTCTGGGTCCAACTGTCGTATGGATGATCGTGACACTGAGCACAGACAACCTGCGTCCCAAGGAACACCTGGAACGTGTTGGCCATATGGTCCAGTTCCATCCCGGCATCACGGAAATAAAAACCGGTCGCACCGTCATCCCATAGATAACCCTCGGCCGTGATCAGATTGGAAACAAACTCATCGTAAGGCATGTTCTTCCGAAAGGATTCCTGAATCCATTCCACATATGGATGCCCCGGCAAATTACGCATGCGGGACTGAACGCGCAGCAAATCCGCCCAATGATTGAACTCGTGGCTGACATGTCCTTCAGACGTCAACAGTTCTCCGATGAGACTGTTCCATTTCTCCGGACGATCGGCATTCAAATAACGGTATGCTTCGTCGGTCGTTGGAATACGGCCGATCAAATCCAGGTAAAGACGCCTGAGCAAAACACTGTCATCGGCTACGGGCAAAGGTTGAACCTGCTCATGATTCAGTCGCTCACTGATGAATGCGTCGATTTGCCGGCTGCGGGCCATCAGGTCCGCATCCTGTGATTTCCCTGTTGAGGCTCCTTCGACCTGGCATGCAAGGGAGGCGAACAGGCAGATTAAGGCCCCGAAGACCAGGCCTTTGGCTTTGACGACGATGGATTTGTTTGGATCACAAAAGTGACTCTGTGGTGCGTTCATAACCCGGATACTCTGATTCACTCAAAATATGCTGTGAGAAATCAATATTGCCAAGAATTAAGTCCCGGTCTTTACTTGGACGCAACCACACTGGAAAAACACCATGAAACTTCCGAACAAGGCTCATTTCAAATTTCGCTCCCTCTCATTAGCCACATGCGTTCTGTGGGCGGGGCTTGCAGCATGCACCGGACTCCATGCCCAGGAAGCCGATGCAACTTCCAAACAAACCTCCCCTGCCTTATCGGAGACGACACTTCAAATACTGGAAGCGCAAGCTCAAGCCAACCTGGAGAGTCCCTCGATCAAAACCCCGGATGAATCACGATTAACCGGCAATGAACCCCGTAAAATGGAAACGGGCGGATTGCTGAAAGAATGGTTTGCACCATTTGAAAGGAAGAAAAATTCTGAAAATGACCAAGCAGATGGGGAAACATCCCGAAAAAGTAAAAGAAAGCCGTTCTGGAAATGGTTCGACCCGACAGCCCCCTTGACCAAAGAGGAACTCAACGCCAAGCCCATCGACTGGAAAGGCCAACGCATTGCCCCTCAATCCTTCGGAAGCCCCCAAAAAACCGATCCCGAAGGCCTAAAACTCTTTTTCATCCGCTACAAATAACAAGTAGTCGGCAATAAAAGGTTTTATCTCACACAAAGTCTCAAAGACACAAAGAATCGAGATTGAAAAAAACTTCGTGCCTTTGTGCCTTTGTGTGAGACAAAAAGCCCCTATAAATCACTGAATAGCATTCGAGAGATACTCCGCTGTCTGGAAGTTTTCCAGCACGACGGTGATCTGCCCGTCCCGAACCATTCGGACTTGTTTCACGAGGATCTCAGGGGTTTTGCTGGGTGAAAACAGGATATCATCGTGGGTGGCATTGAGTTTCTTGGCGAATTTATCCGGAGTCAGATCACCTCCCAGATGGTCGCTTCGCCCGGTAGCCACGTGCATGGTGCCCAGAATTTTTTCATCCTGGATATCCTTGCCGGAGACTGGCAGGACCTGCGTGCCGAATCCAAGCTCACCGAGCACACCCGTCACGGGATCGGATGCCAGCTTGGCATTATGAGCCTCAATGACCTCGGCATCTCCCTTGAGCAAGGTCGCTTTTTGAACGCTGCCATCAGCCACATCCATGATACCGATGGTTCCATCCTCATATTTCATCGGGAATTGTCCCTGCCCACCGGTCGGCACAAAATAAACCTCTCCGGCGGGTAGGTTGGCCACATCGGGCACTTCACCGTGACAGAGTCCATGACTCTTTTGGGCTTCCTGTTGACCCGTCAGCAATTCAAGAGTCATCGTCTGACCTTCGACTTCGAAGTCGACCTGGAATGCATCCGCCTTTGTCAGGGCCGCACGCAACTTTTCGGCTTCCTTGCTGATGACGTTGTAGTCGACCGCCAATCCACTGTTTAAGATAATGTCATTCAATCCGTGCAGCGTTGCACCGCGGAATCCGAATTGCTTGGCAAAGGCCGTCAAAGGAGCCGTTGCCGAATCGGTGGAAATGCAGAGCAGGATGTCATAATTGGGATAGATATCCTTGTCGAAACTGTATTGTTTGCCTTCAGCATCGAAAGCTTCATCCGGCAGATCCAGATTGCTACCCCCGGTACGCTGGTAAGCGAACATTTCGCCCCCGGTCAGCCCCAGCTCTTCGGACACCCCGTTCTTCAGGCCAAGATAAAACACGTCATGCGCTTTGCGTTGGATGGTCAAGGCATCGTCTTTCAGGAAGGCAAAGTCCTTCATCAGGGACGTATCTTCCAGATCGATCAACACGGCAACGCGTTCACCCGATTTGGGAGCAAAGACGGTGGTCAACAGTCTGGACAGACTGAACGGTGGAAAACTCATGGAATCAAAATTCATCATATATAAAGAGTCAAACGGTCAACGTTTATGCCATTTTTAAGCGCCCACAGCTTAACCCCGGATCACATGATGACAACCCTTGCATGCCAATTTTATGAAAAAAGAATGAACCATGTTTGCCATCGAAACATCAAAATGGGGGCTTAAATAACCAATCCGTTGAAGTTGTATTACGTCAGTCCTGACAAATTCTCTTGTCTATTCCATCATTTTGATTGAGAACAAATCCATGTCCCTTTTTGTCAATCTACCAAAACGTTTTCATATCAAGCGCCATTTACCCGCTGTGCCCAATCCAGTGCTTGCGGCATTTGCCTTTATAGGACTCCTGGCGTTCGGTGCATCCACATCCCTCGCCGGTGAAAGCAAGCCGAATGTCGTCTTGATTTATGCGGATGATCTCGGATATGCCGACGTTGGATGTTACGGAGCGACGGCGGTCAAAACCCCTCACATCGACCGGCTGGCCAAGGAAGGCCTGTTGTTCACCGATGGCCATGCCGCTGCGGCAACGTGCACGCCTTCCCGATTTTCAATGTTGACCGGTCAATACGCGTGGCGCCAGCCGGGCACAGGCATCGCTCGCGGGGACGCTCCACTCATCATTGATCCCGACACCTTCACTCTGGCCGACATCGCGAAGAAGGCTGATTACAAAACGGGCGTTGTCGGAAAATGGCACCTTGGCCTGGGCCCAAAGGGAGGCGCGGACTGGAATGGTGAGATCAAGCCAGGTCCACTGGAATTGGGATTTGATTACGCCTACCTCATTCCAGCAACCGGTGACCGTGTCCCCTGCGTCTATGTCGAAAACCACCGCGTCGTGGATCTGGATCCCAATGATCCGATTGAAGTCAGCTTCAGCAAGCGAATCGGCAAGGAACCCATAGGAGCCGAACATCCTGAAATGCTGAAAATGCACCCCAGCCATGGTCATGACCGAACCATTGTCAACGGCATCAGCCGCATCGGATACATGAGCGGAGGCAAATCAGCGCTATGGAAAGATGAAGACATGGCAGATGTGATCACTTCACAGGCAGTGAAATTTATCGAATCCAACGCCAAGGATCCGTTTTTCCTGTTTTTCTCATTCCACGACATCCATGTCCCACGCGTGCCGCATCCGAGGTTTGTAGGCAAAACAGAAATGGGACCAAGAGGTGACGCCATTGCCCAATTGGACTGGTGCGTGGGAGAAATTCTTAAAACACTCGACCAACAAGGCCTTTCCGAGAACACGATGATCATTTTCACCAGTGATAACGGTCCGGTCATCGACGACGGTTACAAGGATCAAGCCGTTGAACAGTTGGGTTCTCACAATCCGGCCGGTCCCTTCCGAGGCGGAAAATACAGTGCTTTTGAAGCAGGTACCCGTGTGCCCTGGATTGTTCGATGGCCCAAAGAGATACAACCGGGAAGAAGCAGCGCACTGGTAAGCCAGGTGGATCTGCCATCCAGTCTTGCCGCATTGTTTGGTGTGTCCTTGCCCAGGGACGCCGCACCGGACAGTTTCAATCTGCTCGCAGCCCTTCTGGGAGACATCAACACTGGAAGAGACCACCTTGTCGAGCAGGCCAGAACCTTGTCGCTTCGAGTGGGTGACTGGAAGTGGATTGAGGCATCGAAAGGAGCACGCATCAATCGAAACACCAATACAGAGCTTGGAAACAATCCAAACGGCTACCTCTTTTTCCTGGGAGACGACCTGGGTGAACAAAACGACCTTTCGGTCATTTATCCGCAAAAAGCAAAAGAAATGGCCGAAAAACTGGAAGCCATTAGAAATCAAACAAAGGTTCAAAGATAGCAAAGAAGCAAAGTTATCGTTAACGCTATTCTTTTTGCTTCACATTTTGATTTTTCATGTTAACTAAGACGAACATCTATTGAGGAACGAATTGATTTAAGTATGAACGTACGCATTTCAAAAACACGCAGATCGGGATTTACCCTGATTGAATTGTTGGTTGTCATCGCCATTATCGCCATTTTGGCAGGCATGCTTTTGCCTGCACTGAGCAAGGCCAAGCTCAAAGCCATCGGTGCCGTTTGCCTGAGCAATCAGAAGCAGTTGGGCCTGGGCTTTGTCATGTATGCCAATGACAATGAGGACAAAATGATCGATACGAACGGCAATCCTGCGGGCGGATTCTGGCCGGGCCCCGGCAGATTGGGAGCCGATGGTAGTTTTAATTTTACCGGTATCACCTCAAGCATGACCAAGTCTGAAGGTCAGGAACGAGTTGAAGACGGTATCCGCAAGGGCCCGCTTTTCAGCTACGTCTCGGCACCGGGCGCTTACCACTGCCCGGGTGATATTCGCACAAAGCGCAACAAGCCCGGTTCCGGCTGGGCCTATGACAGTTACTCGAAGGCAAACGGAATGAACGGTGGCGGTTGGCAAGGATCCGGAACGGGTGGCTCCTCATCCGGCCCACAACCTCCTTACGTCAAGCTCGGATCTGTCCACGGCCCCACAGAAGCCATGGTGTTCATTGAGGAAGCCGATCCACGCGATTTCAACCGAGGCACTTGGGTGATCAATGTGCAACCTTCATTGGGCTGGGTCGATCCCTTCGCGGTTTTCCACGGTAATAACAGTTCCATTGGATTTGCCGACGGTCATTCTGAGACCAGAACATGGAGAAACGAAGCAACTGTCAGGGCTGCAACAGATTCCTCAAACGGAACTGCCAGTTTCTATTGGAACGGTGGTAATGAAAACAATCCAGACTTTGTCTGGGTGCATACGCGTTACAAACATCAAAAATACCAACGACTCACAAACGCGAACTAACATACCACCCGGAACGAATCCTTTTATTCAAAGCGGACAGTAAAAACCGATTACTCGTCCGCTTTTTTACGACAACAAGGAATCTTAAACGTAACTTTCAAGCCGTAGGATTTGTCGTTAATAAGACAGCGTTATGAAAAACATCTTCAAATCTACATTAGCCATGGGCGTGGGGGCTTTACTCCTCACGGATGCTGCGCAAGCAGTCAACTGGCAGGAAGGCATGAAAGTTGGCACTCCGAACATTGCGGCGGCAGGCAGCATTGCTTTCGGACCTGAGGGCATCTTGTTCATCGCTGATGCCAAATCGGCTGCAGTCCATGCGATTGCGACGGGAGACACCCAGGCACCCCATGGTAAGGCTTCCGTCAAAATTGAGGGGATCAACCTTAAATTGGCTGCCCTGCTCGGGACCTCGGCGGATGAAATCCTGATCCAGGATGTCGCGGTCAACCCGGCCAGCCTCAAGGTATACCTGTCCATCTCAAGAGGTAGGGGGCCTGAAGCCATCCCGGTATTGGCCAAAGTGGATCATGCCGGAAACATGACCGTGCTGGATTTCAACCATGTCACCTTTTCCTCGGCAGTATTGCCCGATGCTCCGCCCGATGCCCTGGTCGGCGAAGGTCGTCGTCGGAGCAACCCACGCCAGGAATCCATCACTGACATCGCATTCCTTGATGATCGTGTCCTGGT
>Ga0255751_10005347_pt1 | contig 11436 bp, 11 predicted proteins | sample 071ome_20_FD_179951 | JGI IMG/M metagenome (GOLD analysis project Ga0255751, IMG submission 179951) | Coastal salt marsh microbial communities from the Groves Creek Marsh, Skidaway Island, Georgia - 071412BT metaG (version 2) | ecosystem: Environmental > Aquatic > Marine > Intertidal zone >...
AACTGCTGAAGTTTGACGGGCACTGGCTCGTAGCAGAGGTTGAAGAGATCCCTGGCGTAGAGTTCGGAGATCCCGACTGTGTGCTAAAATACCCATGTGAAGTGAGCGGGGACGGGGCAGTGCCCTTCCCCCAGTTCAGTGACGACCGAGAGCTTGCTGTCCGTTCATCGGATATCACTCTCATCTGCGAACCATCTGCTATGTTCGCAGCACTATATTATGATCTGAAAGTCAACGAGGACGAATGAAGTTTTACACCAGTGTCGAACAATCAGGAAACAATATTTTTGTAAGAGGTTATCAGGATGGTAGAGCATTTGAGGATAAGGTAAAGTTCAACCCTACTCTCTATCTACCATCCCTTAAACCTACAGATTGGAAGACACTGGACGGTAAATATGTGCGTCCTGTGCAACAGGGTACTATCAAAGATGCCAAGCAATTCATTGAAGAACACAAAGAGATCCCTGACTTTGAGATCTGTGGTCAAACACGCTTCCTGAATCAATACATTTTTGATCAGTATCCTGAAGAGGAGATGAAGTACGATATCAATCAGATTCGTGTCTTCACTGTTGATATTGAAACTGGTGCCGAGAACGGATTCCCAGACATCGAGTCGGCTGACCAGGAGATCTTGCTGATCTCCCTGAAAGACTCCCACACTGGTAAGATCTCTGTCTTCGGTACACGTCCATTCAAGAACACCGAGAAGGACGTTCATTACATGCACTTCCAGACGGAAGAGGGTATGCTCAAGGCATTCCTTCACTGGTGGTCTGGCAACTGCCCTGACGTTATCACTGGTTGGAACGTGCAGTTGTTCGATATTCCGTATATCGTCCGTCGTATTGAACGTATCCTAGGAGAGAAAGAGGCGAGACTTCTATCTCCGTGGAAGAATATTTTCTGTAGGGAAGTCTACATCAAAGGCAGGAAGAACATTGCCTATGATATTACTGGTGTGGCTACTCTTGATTACCTTGAGTTGTACCGTAAGTTTACTTATACAAACCAGGAATCATATCGCCTTGATCATATTGCCTTTGTAGAACTGGGACAGAACAAACTGGATCACAGTGAGTATGATACCTTCAAAGAGTTCTATGATAATGACTGGCAGAAGTTTGTAGAGTACAACATCATCGACGTTCGCCTGGTGGACAGGTTGGATGACAAGATGAAGCTACTTGAACTTGCCATTACCATGGCGTATGATGCCAAGGTAAACTTTGAGGACGTGTATTCGCAGGTCCGCATGTGGGATAACATCATCTATGTGTATCTTGCACGTCGCAACATTGCTATTCCCCCCAAACATCAAAGCACGAAGGATAACAAATATGCTGGTGCGTATGTTAAAGAACCTATTCCAGGGATTTATGACTGGGTGGTCAGTTTTGACCTCAACTCCCTATACCCTCACCTCATTATGCAGTACAACCTCTCGCCAGAGACGTTGTTACCAGTTAAGCACCCCTCGGCTAACGTCGAGAGACTCCTAAATCAAGAGATTGATTTGAGTGATCTAGATGGCAAGACTGTGTGTGCTAACGGCACATACTACGACACCACATTTCATGGTTTCTTGCCTGAATTGATGGATAAAATCTATCAAGAACGTACCATCTATAAGAAGAAGATGCTTGCTGCCAAGCAGCAGTATGAGAAGACTCCTACCGTCGAGTTGCAGAAAGAAATCTCTCGCTGTAACAACATTCAGATGGCAAGGAAGATCCAACTCAACTCCGCTTATGGTGCTATCGGCAACGAACACTTCCGATACTACCGTCTGGAGATTGCAGAAGCGATTACAACGTCAGGTCAGTTGTCTATCCGTTGGATCAGTAACAAAACCAATGCATATCTAAACAAGATTCTGAAGACAAATGATGTTGATTACGTTATTGCTTGCGATACCGATTCTATGTATCTTAACCTCGGTCCTTTGGTCGAGGCTGTATTCAAGGGACGAGAGACAAATGATGAAATCATTGTTGGGTTCCTTGACAAGGTGTGTCAGGTGGAATTTGAAAAGTTTATTGAAAGTTCTTACCAAGAGCTCGCCAATTATGTTCGGGCATACGAACAGAAGATGAAGATGAAGCGGGAGAACATTGCTTCCAAGGGTATCTGGACTGCCAAGAAACGCTATATCCTCAACGTCTGGGACAGTGAGGGTGTTCGTTACTCCGAAGCCAAGATGAAGATCTGTGGCATGGAGACGGCACGTTCATCTACTCCCGCATTCTTCCGCAACAAGCTCAAAGAAGCATACAAGATTATCATCAATGGTTCTAATGATGATGTCCTTGAGTACATCGACAAGGTAAAGACTGACACTCGTAAGCAAGAGTATGCAGATATTGCTTTCCCTCGCGGTGTAAACAATCTGGATAAGTATCGTAGTCATACTGACATCTATAACAAGGGAACTCCTATCCATGTTCGTGGTGCCCTGCTCTATAATCATTATGTGAAAAAGCATAAGGTAGAGCACAAGTATGCTAAAATACAAGAAGGTGAAAAGATCAAGTTCTTGTACTTGAAAGAACCAAATCCTATTGGTGAGAATGTAATCTCATTCATGGGTCGTATCCCTACCGAGTTCAATGTAGAAAAGTACATTGATTACAACCTACAGTTCGACAAGTCGTTCTATGAACCTCTTAAGAACGTATTAAATTGTATCGGTTGGGACAGCAAGAAAACAGTATCACTTCTATCATTCTTTTAATATGGATTTTCTATCGCAAGTAATTAAGGATAGCAAAAATGAGTTTGCTTCTCTTGCATCTGATGGCATTGCTGCTGGTGACGTTGAAAGTTTCGTTGATACTGGCAGTTACATCTTTAATGCCCTGGTTAGTGGCTCCATTTTTGGAGGCATTCCTTCTAATAAGATTACAGCCCTGGCAGGAGAAAGCGGGACTGGCAAGACTTTCTTTTGCCTTTCTGTTGTTCGTAATTTCCTTGACCTTGATCCTGATGCTGGCGTCTTATATTTTGAAACCGAGTCTGCCATTAGTAAGCAGATGATTGAGAGTCGTGGCATTGACTCCAAGCGCATGGTGATCTTCCCTGTCAATACAGTGGAGGAGTTCCGTACCCAGGCAGTCAGGATCATTGACAAATATATGGAACAACCAAAAGATGATCGCAAACCACTGATGTTTGTGCTAGACTCTCTTGGTATGCTAGCCACCAACAAAGAGGTTGAGGATGCGTCGAACGACAAGAACGTTCGTGATATGACCAAGGCACAACTTATCAAGTCTTGTTTCAGAATCCTCACATTGAAGCTTGGAAAGGCTAATATACCTATGTTAGTTACCAATCACACCTATGATGTCGTCGGTTCTTATGTCCCTACAAAAGAAATGGGGGGAGGCAGTGGACTCAAGTATTCTGCTAGCACAATCGTATATCTCGGAAAGAGAAAGGAAAAAGATGGAACGGATCTCGTCGGAAACATTGTCAAATGCGAGGCTAAAAAGTCTCGTCTGACCCGAGAGGGATCAAAAATTGAGACACGTCTGTTCTTTGATGAGCGTGGACTTGAGAGACACTATGGACTCCTTGAATTAGGAGAGCGAGCAGGACTGTGGAAAAACACTGCTGGTCGCTACGAGATTGACGGCAAGAAAGTGTATGCAAAGGCAATCCTAAAGGACCCTGAATCATACTTTACTGAAGAGATTCTTGCCAAACTAGATAAACAAGCACAACGCGAATTTTTGTACGGAGCAGATGATGACGGAGAGTCTTGAGCAAACCATCTTAAGAAATCTGATATGCAGTGAGGACTACTTTCGCAAGGTAGTCCCTTTCCTCAAGAAAGATTACTTTCAGGAGCAGCATCAACAGGTTATCTTTGATGAGATTCAAGACTTCGCTGGGAAATATGATAAGTTCCCTACAAAGGAAGTGCTAATCTTACAACTGCAACAGAGAAATGACCTCACTGAAGAAACTTATCAAGCGTCTGTTCAACAGATCAACGCCTTCACAGACGAATGGGTTGACACCAAGTGGCTCACAGACGCCACAGAAAAATGGTGCCAAGAACGAGCAGTCTACAACGCCATCTTACGGTCTATCAAGATCGCAGAAGGAGGCGATAAGGAAGTATCAAAGGACGCGATACCAGGCATACTCCAAGAGGCCCTGGCAGTATCTTTCAACGAACACATCGGACACGACTACGTACAAAATGTAGGAGAACGATATGACTATTATCACCTTGAGGAGCACAAGATCCCGTTTGACATTGACAAACTGAATCTGGTAACTAAAGGTGGTCTACCTAACAAGACACTCAATGTGGCACTGGCAGGCACAGGCGTAGGTAAGTCTTTGTTTATGTGTCATATGGCAGCATCATGTCTATCCATTGGTTATAATGTCTTGTATATCACGATGGAGATGGCAGAAGAGAAGATTGCTGAACGTATTGATGCTAACCTTCTCAATGTAAATATCCAAGAGATCGGCTCTATCCCCGAAGACATCTTCAAGAACCGTGTCAATGAGATTGGTAGGAAGTCTCAAGGTAAGTTGATTATCAAAGAGTATCCTACTGCTGCTGCTCATACTGGGCACTTCAAATCTTTGTTGAATGATCTGTCACTTAAAAAAGATTTCAGACCCAACATTATCTTTGTTGACTACCTGAATATCTGTGCTTCATCGCGATATAAAGGACACATTGTGAACTCCTATACTTATGTCAAAGCGATTGCGGAAGAACTTCGCGGACTTGCGGTCGAGCATGACCTACCTATTGTCACTGCTACTCAAACTACTAGGAGTGGTTTTGGTAATAGTGATGTTGACCTTACAGATACTAGTGAGTCTTTTGGTCTTCCCGCTACTGCCGATCTTATGCTTGCTCTCATATCTACTGAAGAATTAGAGCAGTCTGGTCGCATCATGATCAAGCAACTTAAGAACAGATACAATGATCTCACCTACTATCGCCGCTTCACCGTGGGTATTGACAGGGCGAAGATGAAGCTGTATAATGTTGATGACTCCGATGGTGATATCACTTCCGAACAAGAAGATGATACTTACGAAGCACTTGAAGAGATCTCAACCAAACAATCACGACTCGATAAATTTTCCCAATTCGTTATATGACCATTAATTTTTCTCGCTACGAAGAGTTTGTAGATGCAGTTACGAGTGACGCTTCTAAAGATTTTGTCGCTCTTGCTGACCGTATGGTTGAACTTGACCAGAAGGGTGCCAATATTGAACGACTTCTTACTGCTGGCGTTGGTATTAACGCTGAAGGCGGTGAGTTTCTGGAGATCATTAAGAAGATGGTTTTCCAAGGTAAGCCTTGGAACGACGATAATCGAGAGCATCTCATTATTGAGTTGGGTGATCTTCTCTGGTACGTAGCGCAAGCAACTCAAGCACTTGGCGTGTCCTTTGAGGAAGTCATTGAGACTAATGTCAAGAAACTTGAGAAGCGTTACCCTGGCGGATCATTCGACATCTACTACTCGGAGCACCGTGCGGCGGACGATCGTTAAAAAATAATTAAAAGACCTTGTTTTGTGGTGGTTTCCTGATAAAATATATATAGCAGCAACCACCACATGATCAACCTCCACGAACGCTACGGACACTACCTGAACAGCAACAGAAAACATGACATCACAGGTGAACGTGTCCTGGGTTACGGATGGGAAGATAATGGCAAGGACATTTGTGGGTATTATGTGCTCACTGAAAAACATAGAATGCTCTTCGATTTGTCTGGAGCATTACAATACAAGGAAGGGTGGTCGAGTGGTTTAAGGCTCTAGTCTTGAAAACTAGCGAAGTGAGAGCTTCCGTGGGTTCGAATCCCACCCCTTCCGTTTTGTGCTATGATAGGGGGTCACCTAAATAAGGGTGATCCCCCTTTTTCTGTAGATGGCAACCCAGAATAAGCACCTGGAGCACCTGGAGGACGAGCTTATTAATTATGGGTATAATGGATATGTCGCCTCTAGAGATCTAATTCAAAGCTTTATCGACGAACTTGGTGGCCGTCCTAGTGGTAACATAAAGGTTACTACCAAATGGGACGGCGCTCCAGCTGTGGTTTGTGGCATCGACCCAGAGAGCGGCAACTTCTTCGTTGGCACCAAGTCTGTATTCAACAAGAAAGAACCAAAGGTAAATTTTACCGAAGAAGATATTGATAAGAACCATGGTGAGATCCCTGACCTCGCCAAGAAACTGAAGTATTGTTTGAAGTATTTTCCTGAACTGAAGATCAACGGAGTTATCCAGGGTGATCTCCTCTTCACGGATGAAGATGTTCAGACTAAAACGATTGATGGTGATCGTTTCTATACTGCTACTCCTAACACTCTAACATATGCTTGGCCTGTAGATAGCGATCTGGGCAAGGCAGTAAATACTGCCAAGATCGGTGCTGTATTCCACACGTATTACAGCGGCACGGGTCCAGTCAATACTTTGTCTGCTGGTTTTGGTGTTGATCGCTTCAACCTCAAATCCACTCGTAACGTATTCCTGGCAACTGCTACTGTAGATAACATCAGTGCCAAGTCTGGTCTGACTACTTCTGAAGAGCGTGTGCTGAAGTCTGTTATCTCTGTTGTTGAACGGAATGCTTCTATTGCGAAAGAGTTTCTTGAACTAATTGCTCATAATGCTACCAAGCAATTCACGCTTGGTTATACGATGAAGCGTTTCACGAACTCCTATGTGAAAGAAGGTAAGACCATCACTAATGTAAATGCTTTTATTAGTGGTTTTACGAAAGCATTTGAGAAAGCATTAGTAGAAAAGATTGAGAGTCTGAAAACTGAAAAGTCCAAGGCACAGTATCGCGATGTTCTTGCTGATGGCATCTCTTATCTAGAGAACAACAACAGAGCATTCAAAGCATTCATCGTGATGTATAACTCCTTCACGAATGCCAAGAACCTGATCAACCTGAAGCTTGCTGGGTTGAGCGACACCCGTGTATTTCTTCGCAGCGGTGACAACTTTGTGGTGACGAAGCCTGAAGGTTTTGTTGCTATTGTTGATGGCAAGGCAGTCAAGATCGTTGATCGTCTTGAGTTCTCTCGTGCTAACTTCACGCTGGAGAAGTCTTGGCGTCCTCCTGCTGGTGATGGTGCCAAGGTTGCTGTATTCACTTTCGGTCGCTTCAATCCCCCTACTACGGGGCATGAGCTGCTGATAAATAAAGTCAAGGAGTATGCTGCTGGTAATGATTACTACGTGTTCCCTAGTCATACCACGGACAAGAAGGGAAAGAACCCTTTGACTGCTGCACAGAAAGTATCTTTCATGCAGATGATGTTTCCTTCTCACAAGAATAATATCATTTTGGATGAAACCATTCGTGATGCTATCAAAGCGTTGAAGTGGTTAGAAGACAAGGGTTATACTGATGCTATCTTTGTAGTGGGTTCCGATCGTGTTCCTGCTTTCCAATTCATCAAAAAATATAATGGTAAAGACTATAACATGAATACTATTGAGATAAAGAGTGCTGGAGAAAGAGATCCAGATGCGGATGATGTTTCTGGTATGTCTGCAAGTAAAGTTCGGAAGGCAATAACTGAAGGAGATTTTGCTGTTGTGGGAAGCGCATTACCAAATTCTGTAAAAACTGATTCTAACTTTAAGAAGATGTATATTCAAGCAGTATTAGAGGGAATGGCATGACATACGACTTAAAAAAAGAATTAAGAACCATAGATGAGTTCGTAGACATTGATATTGTTGCAACAAAAATTAGAAGACTATTAAAACTAGTTAATATTGCTGCAGCACATGCATTTAAAGAAATGTATAATGAATTGAATGGCTTTCTATATGAAATTGATGGTGGTAATTCTGATATAGATGATAATTCATCGTTGATGGAAATACAGAGGTATGTAACTAATAAAACTAGGGTTCCATTTCAATATAAGATGACATGCGACAATGGAAGTGCTTCGTATTGTAATTTAAATTCTAGAACTTCTAGACAACAATACATTAAATCTATGATTGAGTTTATAAATTCTCGACCAATAAAAAGAAAACTCAATATAACCGACATGGAATTTAAAAGTGATAATGGTAAAAATCCTAGACTATACATTCAGATGAGATACGCTCATGAGAAGATGAATGCAAAGGGAAAAATAGAATCTAAAAATACTAATTTAAATTTTAACTTTGCTCTCAAGTATGCTGGTAGTGCTGCTGATGCAAAAAAACTAGAGTCTTTAAAACCCTCTAATGTTACACCATCAATTCTAGATCGATGGATGACTCCTGATGAAATGTATAGGACAGTAATATCATATATTAATGGAAATAGTTTTCCAGTTTCTAGTCCTTCCGTGAAAAAATCTTATACCGATGCTGTGTCTGATTCTTTCAACAGTCCTTCTTTGAAAGATAACTTGGGTATCGCACCAGATTTATCTTCGGAGTTTTTTGAAATACTTTCTGCGTTGAAATTGGGTAAACTTCTTTCTGAAAATAATGCAATGATGAAAGAGATTGTGGGATATCCTGACGAACCAATAAAAAAAATAGAATTGAATATCCCTCAAGCAGCAAACGAAGCTTTGATAGATTACAAAGTTGCTGTTAATGGTGAAAGAAATAATCCATTAAAAATTAGTGTGAAATCTAAAGTACGAGGATCTTCTACTGCTACTGTTAAGTTTACTACTGCATTTGCTAATGAAGCAGAAGTACATACTTGGTTTAAAAATTTAAAATTTGCTAGAGCCAAAAGTTATAATGTAGGACAAAGAATGATAGCTGCTTCTTCTCTTGAATATAAAAACTATAGTGGTCGAGGAACTTTATATCCAATCAGAGCAGTGAGAAAACTTTTCTCTAGTTCCAAAAGATCTGTGATAAGATCCGACTTTAATTCTGTTTTGGGCACATCTTCAATGTCTATTGATGACTTTTATAAAGTAATTTCAATTCTCGATAAACAAATTTCTAGCGTTTCTAAAAATTATGAACCATTGGATAACATGATATCTGATGAGAAACTGCTTCTCAAATCTAAAAACTTTATTGCGGATAATCTTTTCAAAGAAGCGAGTAAGGCAAAGAAATTGAAAGAGAGTGTTAGAATGACAGAAGAAGATGCTGCAAAACATAGTCCTAATAATAAGTATACTTTTACTTTGAATAACATGGCATTACTATGCGAGAGAGTGTTAGTTAGATCATCTCAAAGAGATAGTAAGTCTAAATTTAATTTTTATAAATTATTTTATGATCAGGTCTTAAAAAAAGAAGCAGTGGTTTATGCTGTAACAAAAGTAGATGATAGTGGTCCTGAAGAAAAGTTAGAGTACACTTTTAATAGTGCTAGAAATTTTAAACAGTATCAAAAATGGATTTCGTTGAGAACCAAAAATTATGCTAACAATTTACAAGATGCTTTGGGAATGGCGGTATGAAAGATTTTAGAAAACTACGAGAAGAAGCACTTCGTCAGCAACATAGACAAGGTGATGTATTTGTGGAGGGTGATGTTATCATGTCGTCTATCACTGGTGAGAAAGGCACGATTCATCGTGCTGGTGTCAACTACGTCATCGCAATTACCGAGTCTGGAGACATGTTTCGTGCGTGGATTAAGGATGTGCGGCACGTTAACGTGACGGACACTATAAATAAAGAAAGGAAAAGTAGTAGTATTTTCAACAATGGAAAGACAAAAACCAGTCAATAGTGTGCAACATAATGATGCCTACTCACAGGCACTAATCGAAGCTTATGGTAAGTGGATGGGTGGAGCAGGATTCCAACAGTCCACAATTGAAGAGTCTACTGCAATCCCAGCACCAGAAAAGAAAGAACTTGCAACTCCTGGTCCTGCAGGTGGTGCTGATTCTTCTACATCAATCCCATCCCTCGCAGGAAAGGAGGCGAAAGCAGATGATTTCTCTACAAAGGATCCCAAAACAAATTCTGGTGCGCCTGATCCTGCTCCCAATCTTCGTGCTGGTACAGGTATCAAACAATCTCACGGATCAGAAGTTAAAGACACCACGAAGGTGGTTGCAAGAGAAGAAGCCTGCGGTTTTTGTGATGGGAAGGGGTGCTCCAAGTGTGAGAAGAAAGATAAGAAAGACATGAAGAAGGAAACTGTTGAGTTTGAACTCAATGGTGTTACCTACATGATGGAGAAGGAGAAAGGACTTGACGGCAAGGCTTGCTGGAAAGGTTACAAGCAGATGGGCACCAAGATGAAGGGTGGCAAGCGTGTTGATAACTGTGTCAAAGCAGGTTATGAACCAGAAGGTAACATGCTTGAGTATTTTGAGAAGGATCCCAAGTCTGGCAAGATGGTCAAGAAGCACAACTGTGCAAAGAAAGTCAAGAAAGAAGGTCTTGAGTACACTGTCATCCCTGGTGAGCACACCATGCTTGAGGATGGCACTGTAACTCACTACGATATTATGAGAGAGACAACCATTCTCCATAACGTACCTGTAGAAGACCTTGAGATCATGATCAGTGAAGTTCATGAGCACGTTGTTAACGACGCAAAGAACAGAGAAGTTCTTGGCGAGAAGAAACTTGATCCTGTAGGTAAGGAAGACAAGGATGTAGATAACGACGGTGATCATGATAAGTCCGACAAGTATCTACTTGCTCGTCGTAAGAAAGTCTCCAAGATCATCAACACCAAAAAGAAGATGAAGGAGCAGGCAGAGCTTCGTGGGGAGATCGAAGAAGAAAAAAAGTGAAAGCCGCTTCCGTTGAAGTGATGCCAGACATCGAAGACGGAGCGGAAGATGCTTCTGCTAAAAAGAAGCATAAAAAGTATGTTCTCGGTGCCTTGAAGAAGCAGCAAAAAGAGTCAGTTGAACTTGATGAAGTTGCTCCTCCTGGCAAGAAGTATGAAAGGATGGTGAAGCACATTAAGAAGAACTATCCTAAAGATAAAGAGGGTATTGCATACGCTACTGCGTGGAAGCATAAAAACAAGGATAAATAATAGGGCACATTATGCCTTAAAATCATGCTTGCAATTTTACTTCCACTTGCATCAAAAATTATTAGAGATGCAGTAAATAATATCCCAGATAACGAAGAACTAGGTGAGAAACTAATCGACATTTGTCTGGTTATTCTAGGCAAAGCCGTTAAACTCACGAAAACCGATATGGATGATCAACTTCTAGAAGTTGTCTCCGCCGCTATTAAAGCAAGAGAGGAAGCACCTGCTGAAGGTGAGTGATATCTATGGGAGAGGTACGCCTCTCCCATTTTTTTATAAATATATACTAGGTAAAACAAACGCGCTGTAAAACCATGTCCCTATACGGAAGAACAGACAGTGCTGCTAATGTGACCAAGGCTGGTCGTGGTATTGCAGCATCGTCACAAGCAAAAACTATTGTCTTTGTTGACAACCAAGAAGCT
>Ga0255751_10005356_pt1 | contig 11429 bp, 16 predicted proteins | sample 071ome_20_FD_179951 | JGI IMG/M metagenome (GOLD analysis project Ga0255751, IMG submission 179951) | Coastal salt marsh microbial communities from the Groves Creek Marsh, Skidaway Island, Georgia - 071412BT metaG (version 2) | ecosystem: Environmental > Aquatic > Marine > Intertidal zone >...
GGCTTTCATTTTCAGGTGGGTTGTGACGTCGCGCTTCATGGCGCTGAGTTCTTCCCACACGTCGACGGTAACGTCCTCGTCGAAGCTGAAGTAGCAGTGGTATCCACCGCCAGATGAAGTAATCGTCGGCGTCAGCTTTAGTGTCTGCGCCAGTTTGATAATGTCTGCGAGGGCTTCCTCGCGGGTGTCGTACGCTGAAGGTTTATCAACATCAACGTCGAAGTCGTCGTACATGCTACGACAAGCGACCACATTCTCTTGGGTGCGGATACGCTTCTTGTCTTTTTTAGGATCGTGATACCAATCGCCAAATGAATTGACTGCGAAGTAGACTGTCTCGCCTCTCTGATCGAAGTTTAACGCTGCTCTAGCTGCCTCACCTGCGGTTGGATACGCTTTGTATTTGAACCATGAGTTCCCGTTCTCCAGTGGCATAACAAGTGTGATTACCTTGTTGCCTTCGGAGGGGAGCACAAGTTCAAGGAACTCTAATGTACCCATTTGCCTACCTATGGTGTTTACGTGTTAGCAGATAAGAAACGGGGGACGTGCCCCCGTCTCAAGTGACTAAGCCAACGCTTAGTCGTCGAAGTCTAGGTTATCGAGCGCCTCGTCGATGCTGTCGTAGTCGTCGACCTTAGCAGTCTCCTTCTTCGGAGCGGCCTCGACTTTAACTTCAGCTTTCGGAGCGGCCTCTGCCTCTTCCTCTGCTTCCACCACCTTCGGTGATTTCTTCACGGCAACTACTTCGTCTGCCTTGTGCTCTACCTCTGGCGTAATTGCGTTACCCGTGCCAGTGATAAGACCGATTGTTTCCTCTTCCTCGAACAGCACACCTTCGACCTCTTCCATCTCATGCTCTTCGACAAAGCGGATGGCTTTGAACGTCAGCGCAGGGTGCGCCACGTTGTAGTCGAAGCCGATGCGGGTCACGACGTGCTGTGGTTCTACGCCACGCTTCGCCAACTGTGCGCCGTACTGGCCTAGCGTCTTCAGCGATGCGGCGGGAACGCGGAGCAACATCGGGTCGTTGAGTTGAGTAGGTGATGCAATAGCCAAACGCATAGAGTCAGCACATGCCTTACCCTTACCACCGTTGTCAGTGATACGAGAACCCCACTGGTTGTGCGGACAAACTGCACACTTCTTAGCCTGTGGGTCTTCCGCATCGGCGGCAGGTGCGATACCATCATTCGAGTAACACGTAGGCTTAGCCACTGAGCCTTCTTCGTAACCGCTGTCGTAGAACACTTTGGACTTGTTCGGGTTAACGGCTACGATAACTGCCTCTAGTGATGAAGCGGGTTCGCCTTCCTCGCCTTTAGTCACTAGGGTGCGCTCGTCTCCGCGCTGAATGTGGAACACCTTACCCTTGATGCTGATTACTGGAAAACCGCCAACGCTAACCGCCGAAGCGAACGCGTTTTGGGTTTTAACTTTACCCTGCAAGTGGGCAGGGAGCTTTGATGCCGTGATGGCAACCATATCATTAGCCATTTTCTTTACCTCATAAAGTTTATTTGCGGCGGAAATTAACGACCTGAGTTTCCGACCAGTTAACTCCGGGCGGCAGATCGCCTTCGACGGACTTGAATTGCTCCACTGCCGTCTTGTTCACACGTCGTTCCAACATTTCCCATGCTCCGTTGTTACGAACGTGGTCAAGTAGCGCATCCCAATCCCCGACGGTTGCCGATGCACGTGTTGACTTGTAAGCAGTTCCAACGTCGCGCGCCGACACGTTGTCGATGCCACGGTCTTGGAACCTGCGCAGAAACTCGATCTCGATCTTGTTCTGCTTGTCTTTATCTCCGGAGTCGTCCTCGTCGTAAGCAGCCTTACGTTGCGAGCGACGGTCCCGTAGAGCGATGAACAGTTTCAGTAATGAAACGTCATCCAACTCTGCGATTTTCGCCATTTTCTTTCTCCTTTTTAGCATTAAGCCAGTTGTCAATATCAGCTTCATCCCACCGTAGGACTTTCTGTGAGACCCTTATGGGTTGGGGGAAGCTCCCTTCACGTCGACGCAAGGCAGGTAGAGCCGCCTTGGTGATGCCTAGTTTTTCCGAAACTTCTTCGGGCTTTAACAAGTTCATGGGTTCATATACCTCTATGCGTGTTTACATGTTAACAGATTAAGTCACCTGCGTACTTATGTCAAGCGATTACGGCTTCGCGTTTCGCCTTTACCTCGTCGAGTAGGGCACCCTGCATCTTCTGCTTGTTACGAAGACGGGTGTAGATGCGCTTCTCTACTGGTGTTCCTTCAAGCATAATGATGAAGTTGCTCATCTTTTGGCCGGGGCGATTGATCCGTCCGTTGGCTTGCTCGAAGACTTCGTTCGACGTGACACACGAGTACCAAACAATCGTGCTTGCCGCCGTGAGGGTCAGACCGTGGGACATAGCGGCGGGTTGTGCTACCAATACCTTGGGGTCTTTGCCCTTCTGGAACGCACCGAAGATACGGTCACGCTCGTCTTTCTTAACGCCACCGTGGATCACCTCCACGCTGAAGTCTTTGCTGAGTTCTTGAGCGACCATGTTGACCGATGAGACAAACGGTACGAACACAATCACTTTGCCCTCTGCTTGCCGCACGATCTCACGGGTCTCTTCGATCCGTGGTGTCGACGGTATAGTCACCTCGTCCTTCTCGCTCGTGTAGACGACGCCACATGCGATCTGCACCAACTTAGCCATCTTCACGGCTTCGTTAACTGCGGTGATCTCACCTTCGTCGGCTTCCGTGCGGAGCTTGGCGACCATCTCCTTATACGCCTTTTCCTGCTCTTTTGTAAGCGTTACTTGTCGTGTCTCGTACATAAGTGGAGGTAGGTCTATACACTCGTCACGTGTAAACCGCACGGCAGGTTGCATTACAGACTGAACAATCTCGGTCGCCTCTTGCTTGGGAACCCAAGTGAACTGAGACAACTGACGCATGACTTGTCCCTTAAACCGATTGAAGTACGGCGGGACGTTGTTCGGTGATATGAGACGGCACTGCGCCCAAGCATCCGTTGGTGCGTTCGGCGTTGGTGTACCCGTCATGCCCCAACAAGCACGTGGTTTCTTGTGCCTATTGATTACCTTGTTGATCGACTTCCACCGATCCGTCCCTGCGTTGCGCGCTGCCTGAGCTATCTCGTCGACGATGACGAGGTCTATGTCAGGGCGATCTACGAGCAACGGTTCGATGATCTGCACACCGTCATGGTTGATGATGTAGACGTCGGCGTCGGTGTTGAGCAGCTTGATCCGCTTGTCTCGCGAGCCATGGAGTACGGCGTACTCAAGGTGGGGGAAGTGTTGAAACACCTCGTCAGCCCACGTGCGCTCAAGCGTCGACAGTGGAGAAATGACTAAGACCTTATGGAAATGACCGATGCTACGCAGGTAATCGTAGGCCCAGAGCGACGCCAACGACTTACCCGTACCGAGTTCGGACAGGTTGAACGCACGGTCGTACATAGATAGGAACGCCGCCGCTTCACGTTGCGCGGAGAACGGTTGGTAGCGCCCCGGCCAGTCGTAGTAGTCACGCATCGGCGCGGGGGCATCGTAGCCTAAGTTCCGTAGCACCTTTGTCTCAGCGTGTTTGTGCGGGACTGCGACGTACTGTTGGCCTTTTACAGAGAATACTTTCGCGCTAGGTATTACTTCCGAAATCCGCTTCGGGTCTCTCGGTTTCAGAACTAGGGCTTTCTTGTCGGGCCATCTGAGCATTTGTCTCAACCTCAATTAACTTTTCTAGGTAATGCAGGGCTTTCCGCAAGTCGTCTAAGCCATGCTTCTTTTTGTGGCGGCTCACGTACTTGATGATATTCCCCTCACACCATCCGAGGTTGTTACCTATGATGAAGTCCCAAGGTTGAATAGCAGTCTGGTAGTGGCTACCGCTTACTTGTTTGTCGTTTGCGCTCATTTCTTACCCTTCTTGTTTGCGCCGTACATTTCAGGGTTCTTCTTACGCCAACCGCGATTGGCTTTCTGGCTCTTGGACTGCGTGTTCGAGTCCGCACCGCTACCACCCTTGGCGAGCGGCTTCTTGTGGTCGATGTCCTTACCGTCGCCGACTTTGGATTTGCCTTTGGCGATGGCGTGACGTTGTGCGCGACGACGCTTTACCTGATCGGCGGCATGTTCCTTGTTATACTTCTTCTGGTATTCGAGCTTCGTCTTGGATGACTTCGTCATGGTCTTCTCCTTTCTTGGTCCTGAACATGCCCTTCAGGCTTGGGTCGATCTCCATCACCAGTCTGGCAATGAAGGGTGTCATGTTGTTCGAGAGTTTGAACTCCGTCCCGTTCTCGGAGACGAGGGTGTCCCATCGTATGCGTTCGCGGATGCAGTAGGCGGAGTAGTAAGAGCGTCCACCGTGGCGGTTCAGCATTTGCGCGTAGGTAAGGAACTGCCCCACGACGTGTATGTTCTGGCGTAGCCACTGGATAAACTCGATGCGTCGGCTCTCTAACAGCCCAGAAAATATCTTGGGGTTATTCTTCAGCGCGCGGATGATTTCATTTGGCAAGTTCACTGAATAATTCCTTCACCTGTTCGACATCATCTGCCACAAGTGTTAACCCGTTAGCACGTGTAATGTCGGCAATTTCTCTTTCTTGGTTAGGTGTGGTGTTCCCACGTTTGCCGGGTGCCTTCGTCTCGATGGCGATAAATTTGCCGTCGTAACACACGAGGATGTCGGGGCACCCAACCCTACCCATCCCGTTGGAGACTGGCATGTAGTACCACGCACCAATCTCTTTAAGGTATTCTTTGACCTTGGCTTTGACCTTCCCCTCCGGTGTCATTGCCATGTGGTCTCTCCTTCCAAGGCGATAACCACTTCCCCCGCCACGTCCTCCGGCGGCAAAAGCTCCGATAGGTGGCGGCACTTCCTACAGGGGGCGGCTGTTAAGTTTTCTAAGAACCCGTCTCTGGCGTCGAGAAACTGCTCCAAGCGGAGCGTAAGTTCTAGTTCCAAGACTGACAATTTTTTCCGCCCAACTGCATAGGCGAGTAACTCTCTGTGGTTAAGCTCCATTAACCCAAGTGAATTATTATTCATTCTAAACTCCGCAAAATTCACAGTTATGTTTGCCGACGGGGCACCAGTTTCGGCACAACCCCGATGGTTTTGCTATCCACTTGTCGTCTTCATAGCTGTGAGCAAGGCGCTGAAGGCGAGGCATGAACTCGTTCCAGATTTCCGGAAGCTGTTCACGGGTGAACACCTCTTTGTCGAATTCACCTGATTTTAGCCAGATGAATCCAGTAGTAACTTTATCTATCCACGGGTACACAGCAAACGCAAGCGCCGCGAATAATTTTAGTTGGTCGCTGTCGGGCTTACGTTTGCCCGTCTTCCAGTCGAGAAGGTAAGCCTTCTCTGGGCCGACGACACCGATGTCGATGATGCCTCGTACCCATACGTCTTTTGCCATCCACTTCGTCGGTCTGAAGTTTCGGTCGAGAGCGATACGTTCTTCGACGACACGCTTACCTTCGTAAGACTGTATCTTCTTGACGTATCTCTCGTATTTCTTCAGGTCAGGCGGTAGGGGCTTTCCATCTTTAGCGAAAAGCTCCAGTGCCTTGTGAACCTGATTGCCCCAGATCGTTGCCTCGGTCTGTGGCTCAACCACCTTCTTCGATACGCGCGTAAGCTCGAACCGTTTCGGGCAGGTCTCGTATGCTGTTAGCTGCGAGTAACTCCATGCTTTGGTGAGTTCCACGGTGGTATGTTTCCTTCGTAAATTTCGGTGTCTATACCGTCCCAAAACTCAAGCAGGAGTTCTGTCCGTATATCTACCGACAGGCGTGGCTCACCGATTCTTCGTCGCTGTTGCTCTAAGAACGCGATGCGCCTTTGCGCCCATTCATGTTCAACTCGTGCCATCCAGAAGACGCGCTCTTGGTAGTGCACGGTGCCGTACAACTCTTCTGCTTTTGCAACTGCGCGACCTATACGCTCCCGTCGTTGCTGTTGTACGTACCTACCATTCACACGCCTGTAGACGGCTTGGATTTGGGTAAACTGTGAACTACGTCTGTCAAAGCTGTCTCGCAGTCCAACTAGGTACTGCGTAAACCCGTCAAGGTTTAACGCATAACTCTCGATCAGCGGCTTTAGAAACTCATGCGCTTTGGGGAGTAAGAACGTCTCTGGACTCTCCACGTAAGTCTGCATGTGTCTATCTGCTACCGCGATCCATTCGGCGGCTTTATCCGGGTTTCTCAACAGCGCGTTGGTGCATTGAGAAAGCGCGGACTCCTCTCTTTCGGGCAATCACTCCTCCTTCAAAGATGTGTTTACATGTATATAACATAGTACGAACACATATGCACGTCATTTTTGTGTGCCATTGTGTGTCAGGGCGTCTCATTTAGCGTCTCCATAAGTATCAGCGATGTCACCTTCCGACCATGTTACGAGTTCAGGCCACCACTCTGGCGGTGTTCGCATGACCTTCTGGACTGTCGATAGTACTGCCTCGGCGTCGTCCTCTGGGACGACGTAAACCAACTCGTCGTGCACCATGAGCGCAGGAATTAAATTGGTAAGCTGTTGCACAGTTAGTGCGTTGTCGGCGATGACGCAGCGGGCCAGATGCTGAACGATGTTCTCGTCGATCTTTCCTGCGTAAATCCTCGCCTTGTTACGACCGTGCCCGTAGACGAACTCCATGCGTCCGTCGTCGTTCCGTTCGGTGCGTAAATCTGGATAGCGGATCATTCCCTTCGGTGTCTTGAGACCTTCGGGACACGGCTCAACCATACCCCACGGGTCTACGGCAACACCTGTCGCACCCCGCAAGATTGTCGGCAGTGCTTCGTGGCACGTGCGCCACCCTTTCGTGATCTCGTAGTAGCTGTCGCGCCATTTGTTGACGATGTCTTGGCTCTCGCTCTCGTCGATCTCGACGCCGCCCATGATCTTCGCAACCGTCTGAAATGTCTTATATCCTGCGCCGAAACCCAAGCCTAGATGGGCTACCTTGCCTACCTGACGCTGTTGCTTCGTGACCTCGTCGAACGGCACGTCGTATAACTTACTGGCGAAGTCCTTATACAGATCGGCTTTCTCAGGGTCAGCCTTGAACATGTCCATACTCGACGGCACCTTCCACAAAAAATGGTTGACGCGTAGCTCGATCCCGGACAAGTCAGCGACGACGATTTTGTGCCCCTTCGGTGCGATCAGCGACTTGCGTAGGGCATCCGATGGGCGTGGGTTGTACGGGTTGATGCGCGGTAGGTTCTGCGGGTTGTACCCCCATCCGCTCCACCTGCCTGTGGTATCCGCGCCGTAGTACTTCAGCGGGATCGGCACCTTCTTGTCAGGGTGGGCGTTGGCGGCGTCGAGGAAGGCATTGATGCGCGTCTGCAAGATCGTCGACTTCGCGTCTAACCGAGCAGCTGCTGCGGTAGCGACGACGGGATTGTCGTGCTCCTGCAATGCTATAAAGTCTTCGTCAGTCTTTGCGAGGGCAGGTATATCTTTGCCCGTCGTCTTCGACACCTTCGTAGGTACTTCGACCCCTAGTGATCGCAGGAACGTGGCGAACTTAGGCGCAGACGCCAGAACCTTCAAGACCGCTTCGATGTTTTCTTCATCTGTTAACAGAGCATCATATGTGCCCATTGTCTTGGATGATTCGAGTAGCAGTTGGTTCTTACGCTCACCCTCTTCGACCAAGGTCTTGTATAGAAGAGAACTGTCGCACTCGAACTGTGGCTCCACCAACATGCGAACCGTCATGTCGATGAGTTTCATCTCATCCTTCGGCGTCGCTTTGTATAGGATTTTGAATAGCTCGTAGCATTGATCGACGTCGGCGGCGTTGTATGTCCCCATGTTGTCGATCTCGATGTCGGTAAAATCCTTGAGGTGTTTACCCTTTGTCGCGATAAGGGCAGACTGGTCTTTGACACCTAACTCGTAGTGCTCCACCAATTTGGCAAGCGAACCACCTGCATCTTTGGCGTGGATTGGACGGGACATGGCGAGAGTACAGCCCCACATTCGGGGCTGAATATTCATGCGCCAAGACAGGATCATTGCGTCGAACCCTGACAGGTTGTGACCGACGACGAGATACTGGCTCCAGTCGACGTCGGCGGCGAACTCCTTTACGTTGTCCTCGCCGAACACAATCGTGGTTGGCTCGTTGCCAAACTTAAACCCACAAGAGATTATCTCTGTGTCGGGGTGCATACAGTACGCAATCGGCGACATCTTAGATAGCGAATGATGCGTGTCCCAGTATGTTTCTAGGTCTATCGTGCAAATCTTCACTTTGCACCTCCTTACATGTTCATGTACCAGTAGGCTAAAAGAACGACGATGATGCACCCTGTGATGCTCACTGCCATGCAGGGTTTGCACAAACGAGTAACTTGTTGTGCAGAAGGTTGCGTCGGCGCAGTCGCCGGGGTGACTAGTGGTGCGACGGGTTTCTTGCGCGGCCTACTCTTACGCTTACGCACGGGTGTGTTGAGTGCCTTTTCCAAAGACCACCCTGAGTGCAGTCGGTTGTAGACGACGTTGGGGCTGATCCCATTCTTCCGAGCAAGCTCGGACACATTTACTTTCTTTTTGTTAGCCATATTTATCTCCAATACGGGTTAGCTATTTAGGTTGTTCCCGACGACTGCCTGATTTCCGCTCATGTTGGGTCATCACTAAGTATGCAGTCACACTTTACCGATCAGGCATTGGGCATAGACGCGTCGGGTCGCCTATCTTTAGGAGTGTGTGACACCCAACAAGAATGAGTTAGCCGTGCGCCGACGTTATGCGGTGTGCAATGGCGGCGGCGGCAAACACGTCACGGTCGATACCGATCTCATCTGCGAGTGATAGCTGTTGTGCTTTCTTCTCACGCTTCTCATTGGGCGCGTGCAGTTTGGTCAGGTACTTCTCGGGCACATAAAGCTCGATCTCTGGCATGTCTTTGATCGCTGAGTTGAGCGATGCTTGCCCTGCCATGTACTGCATGAGTTGAGACTCGATCTGGTTGTACTGGTGATCGACGGCGTCGTGCTGTTCTTTGCGCTTACCCTCGTCGGCTAACCATTGCTTGAGTGCATCACTGCAATGCTCTGGTTTGATCTTGGCCTCGTAGGTGTAATACCGCTCGGATTGCGCAGGTATTCTTACCTTGGTTGAAAAGTTAACGTGCACATTAGATATGCGCTTACCCTCGGCGTCTTGGAACTGGCAACGCGCTGAGTCGATGACGGTCGTCCACTTCTCTGGCATCTGGTTTTTGAGGTGGGGTGCGTCACTCCACGCGTAGGTCTCGACAGCGTCTTGGACCATGCTATACACGGGCGACGAGGTGTCGATGGAACCTGTTGCGTAAGGTGCAATCGCTTTGTTTCTCATCTCGCGAACACGGTCGCGCATCTCAGTTACTAGGGTATCGGTTTTGCGTACATAAGCCATGATATTACTCCTCGAATTTAATGACTGTGCCGAACTGGAACTGCTCGTTTGCAGTGGTTAACCAGACGGTCTCTTGGTTGGTTGAGATTGAATCCTGATCGCCGTAGCCATCGGTCAGGTAGACAACGACTTCGATGTCGCCGTCGTAGTTATCGACCCAGTTGAATACTGGAGCGAAACTGGTGCCGCCTCCACCAATGGCTTTGGCAGTAATTGGCAAGTCGTCAGGTGTGTACTCGTCAACACGTTGAATGTCGTAGTCGCAGTAGATGACGTGTACTTTCTCTGGCAGACATGAGTGCAAGATACGGTTGATGTGACCGTTGAACATGTCGATCTCGTCTTGCCCGATAGAGCCTGAAGTATCGACAGCGATGACAACCTCACCCATGCGCGGCGTGTAGTCGACGCCCGGAAGGTAGAGGCCGCGACCGACGAAGCGACGGTTTGGTCGTTGCCATGAGTAGCCGTCCTTGACCTTCGACGACATGAACCGCTCAAGGATTTCGTGCCAAGGTGTTTTCACGTTAATCATGTCTTCGACGATGCGCTCGATACTGGCCGGTAACTTGCCGACGGCTTTGGCGGCTTTGGCAGATTGGATCGCCTCGATCTTGGCTTGCGCCTCAAGTTGGTGAACTTGGCTGTCGTCGAGTGGCTGTCCGCCGTCATCTACAGCGTCGCCGATGTCGTCGCCGATACCGCCCGGACCGGGGCCGTCAGCGTCGGCTTCGTCGTAAAGCTCTTCCGCCGCATTGTTACGAGCACCGTCGAGAGTTACGCCGCCGTCGATGAAGTCGCCAACACCAGCGTCGATCAACGTGTCGTTAATGACTTTGTCAGCGGCAACGTTCCAAGCACGTGCGTCACGGTGTTTGCGTCGCAGTGAGTGGGCGAGCATGTAGTGGAAAGCCTCGTGCGCCAACAAGAACATAAGTTGTCGTACAGTTAATGGCTCGCACCAGTCAGGGTTCATGTAAATCTGACCAGTCGCAGACATGGCGGCGGTCGGTACACGGTCGGTGTAGATGATCGAACGCTTGGTGACTGCTGTCCCAAAGAACGGGTGGTCAAGGATGAGAAGCGACTTGGCTTTGTCTACGCGACGAATAAGCTCTGCGCTTGGTTGTGCAACGGGTTGTTGCATTGCTACTGCTACCATGATGTTTACTCCTTTATTAACTCCGCATCACGAGCGATGTCTTCGTCGCCGTAATACGATTTGTGGCTCTCGTACTCACCGTTCACGGCTTTCTGAATTGCGTCCTCCTCACTGTCAGCGATGATGTGATAGACGTCGGTGCACTCGTAAGTGCGTAAGACTTGGTACATTGGCATCACACCAACCCCGCCATCTGATTGCACAACGCGTCGATCTGCGTTGCCGCCTTCTCACGAACTGTCTGCGAACTGCGCAAGACGTCCTTGTTGTTGGCGTAGGTGGAGACGAGTGACTGCAAGTCGCGGATGCGGTCGGCAATCACGGGGTCGTCGGACACGTTGACTTTGGCCATGCGGTAGGCGACGTCCACCATGTTGTCGATCAGACTGTCACGGAAGATGTGACCGTCGTCGCCGATGGGCACTGTCAATTTTTTGACGGCGCGTTGCATGGGTTCAATCATCTGAGTAAGGACATGTCTCGTTGCGTTCGTCGTCGCGTCGTCCAGCTGCTGCTGGAGCGTCGCCTTGTCTTCGTCGCTGATACCTACCCTGAAGTCGCCAGTTGACGGCACGGGCATGTAACGCACCTCGATACCGAACCGCTTCTCGACCTCGTCGGCTGACGGGTAGTCGTTGGGGTTGGCAAGGTTGGGCTTACCCTTGGCGTAGGCGATGTCTTGCAGTCGCTTGAGATCGTGCTGAACTTCCACGTCCCAGTTGGCTACAAGATCAGCGACAGCGTCGTTGGCGGCGTCGATACGCTCACGCAGTCCACGGGTGAAGTCCATGTAGTGCGTGATGTTGAGTAGCT
>Ga0255751_10005359_pt1 | contig 11424 bp, 11 predicted proteins | sample 071ome_20_FD_179951 | JGI IMG/M metagenome (GOLD analysis project Ga0255751, IMG submission 179951) | Coastal salt marsh microbial communities from the Groves Creek Marsh, Skidaway Island, Georgia - 071412BT metaG (version 2) | ecosystem: Environmental > Aquatic > Marine > Intertidal zone >...
ATTTCAGCAACATACAAAGCAGGGATAGCTCTAAATCCAAAAAAACAAATACAGATTACTCTTGCAGCATTAGGAAAAAATATTAAGCTACCAATAGGCAATCTACCTTCATTAAATGTATTGATTATTAAAGAAGCCCAAATTACCCAGGCGGTAAAACTAAAAACAAATGTTAAAAAAGAGACTTTAAGAAAGTCTAGAAATCTATCAAGATAGTCTGACAAGGAATTCTCTCTTGTCGTGGTCTGATTGAATCAGCGTAATAGTTCCCCTGTCTACTAGTTTTTTAAGTGTTTTATATACTGAGGATCGCGACAACCCTGAAGAATTCACAATATCTGAAATATTATTTTCTTTCTTGGTTGCTTTAGCTACTGTATAGAGAACCTGTTTTTCATTTGGAGAGAAATCACTGACATTGAGATCTTCCTCAATATTTTCTAGCAAAGAAAGAACGTTTCTTAACTGATGTTGAAAATTTTCCATGCAATATCCCTCAAAGAAAATAAAAATGTAACTATGTATAATATTAACAGATATTTTGCTATTAGCTAGTGGCGGAGAGAGAGGGATTCGAACCCTCGGTACCTTGCGGTACGCCACCCTTCCAAGATGGTGCATTAAACCGGACTCTGCCATCTCTCCGAGGTTGAGAATTTTAACAAAAACTTAAGCAGATGTAGTAATTAAAAGCTTATGTTTTGTTCTTTCAATTAAATATTTAATTGGGAGGTTAGAGTCAGCAGTTAAATTTAATAGTAAATCTTTCTTTTCCTGACCACTGATAATCAGAATGATCTCTTTCGCTTTATCAATTTCATTGAGCGTCATGCTAATTCTTGGAACTTCCGGAAAACCATCATCTACCATTTCTATTGATCCCAAAGAGGTAAGCGCTTTATCTACATTCGTCATCTCAGGAAAAATAGAAGCAAAATGTCCATCTAAACCCATCCCTAAGATAGCTAGCTCGTATACTGGAATAGAGTTAAGACTTTGTTCTATGTCGTTAGAATGCAGTGAAAGCAAATTAAAGCCTTCAACGACTCCAATGGTTTCATTTAACATACCCTCATTGCTGAGCGGATCATCAATTGGAACTCTCCTATCATCAGATAAAACAAATTGTAAATTGGATAAAGATAATGAAGAATTGCCAAGTTTTTTATAGAAGGAAACAGGAGAGCTTCCCCCAGATAAAATTATGGAATGAAAATTTCCTGATTGACTAATATCAGATAGCTTATTAAATAAAAAATCATCGAGTAAGTCTTTTGAATCAAAGTGTTTAATGTTATTGGTTAAATTCACGGAAATTCTCAAAAATTGGGTTAGCAGTTTTATAGCAACGCAGTGGATTTATATCTATCCCTCCTCGTCTTAAAAATCTTCCAAACACTTGGAGATCACTTGCATGATTTTCTAAGATTTCGTCAGTTATAGATTCAATGCAAGCTTCATGAAAAGCTTGGGTATGCATATGATTTTTTATAATACTTAATAAAACCTGGCTATCTAAATTATTAAAATTCTCAGAAAAGAAAAATAGGTTAGCAAAATCAGGTTGACTAGTTACAGGACAAAGCGATCTGTAGCCTTGAAACCTATAAATAGTGCCAGAGAGTAATGGTCCAGAGTTTTTATTGAGTGGTTTAAAATCAGGGGGATTTGAGTATTGTTGAATGATATTTACATCTACATTAGCATCTAATGCCTCTGAAAATGTATTACTTAGATTTGAAGTTATGTCATTTGCTTGAAATTCTTGATTGAAAAACTTGTTTAAAAATAATTTCATAGATTTAGATTCAATAATGAATTTAGAACTGCATGGTATTTTTATTTCAAGGCAAGCTAGTACGGGCTCATCGTTTTGGAGATGCATAAATTCATAGGCATTCCAATAGTCCCATCCATTAAGCACATAGGCTGTATTAGTCTCTCTTGGGATAATTTCTAAAGAAACATCATCTAAATTATTAGCTTGATAAGAGTCTGATTTGCCAAGGTATTTTGGCATTATTATTGTCTGGTTCCTTTGCCTGTTTTAAGAAGATACAAACAAGAAGCAGTTAAGATAATAATAAAGAATAACTGCATCAACAAAGCCGATGTTACATCGATATCACTGACACCTAACATCCCCTCTCTAAAGGTATTTACAACATAAAGCATTGGATTGATGAGTGATACTTTTTGCCAAATCTCTGGGAGTATAGAGATCGAATAAAACACACCGCCCAAATATATCAACGGAGTCAAAACAAAGGTTGGTACAACCGATATATCATCAAAAGTATCCGCAAATATAGCGTTAATGAAGCCCATCAATGAAAATAAAATAGCAGTTAGGATTAATACCGCTAATGTCAATGGCAAATTATGGATGGTGAAATCTGGGTAGAAAAATAAACTTACCAAATAAACCACAATACCAACAAGGATACCTCTTGAGACACCCCCAATAATAAAACCAAGCAAAATAATAAATGCTGGCATAGGTGAAACAAGTAACTCTTCGATTGAGCGTTGAAATTTAACACCAAAAAAGGAAGACACCACATTAGAATAAGAATTGGTTATAACCGACATCATGATTAAACCAGGGATCATAAACTGGATATAATCAAAACCATTCATGGAACCTATTCTTGGCCCAATTAATGAACCAAAAATAACAAAATAAAGAGACATGGTTACCGCAGGAGGAACTAATGTCTGCACCCATATTCTTAAGTACCTACGAATCTCGCGCTCAGTAAGAGTTCTAAGAGACCATAGTATTTCTCTAGTTCTATTGCTCATGGTCATTTTTTATTATTTGCAAGAAAAGCTCCTCCAGCCTGTTAGCTTCATTTCTTAAAGACTTCACTTGAATATTTAATTTAGAAAGGTTCTCAAAGAAAGCATTTAAGGATTGATCTCTATTTAGAGCAACTCTTAAAGTTGAAGGATCTATTTGATTGACAATATATCCATCAAAAGCAGGCAATGTATCTAAATTTGTTTCAAGGTCTAAAATGAATGTCTGCATATCAAGTTTTTTAAGCAAATCCTTCATGGAAGTATTTTCTACAATAAGACCCTTATCAATAATTGCTATATTTTTACAAAGCTGCTCAGCTTCTTCTAAGTAATGCGTGGTCAAGATTACCGTGGTTCCATTCTTATTTAGCTCTCGTATAAAATCCCACATACCTCTTCTAAGCTCTATATCCACTCCAGCAGTAGGCTCATCTAAAATCAATAATCGAGGTTGGTGGATAAGCGACTTTGCAATCATTAAGCGGCGTTTTAATCCACCAGACAGCGTTCTAGATTGCAGGTCTTTCTTTTCCCATAATCCTAATTTATGCAAAACCTCTTCTGCTCTTGCTAGAGCAACTTTTTTAGGAATACCATAAAATCCAGATTGGGTTACGACAATATCTAATACCTTTTCAAAGGGTGAAAAGTTCATCTCTTGAGCAACTACGCCCAGTTTTCGTTTTGCCTCTGCAAAATCTTGATCAATATCTGTTCCGAAGATAGAGACATTGCCATCTGATTTAGTTACTAGAGATGACACAATTCCGATAGTTGTAGATTTTCCTGCTCCATTGGGTCCCAATAAAGCATAGAAATCACCCTCTTCAACAGAAAGCGAAATTCCTTTCAAGGCTTTTACTCCACTTGCATAGGTCTTCTTTAGATTAGAAATCTCTAGGGCGTTCATGATTATGCTGTAGGCTCTTCTTCTAACCCATCAACCAGCAAACACATTGCCAATCCAACGACCAAACCAACCCAAGCACTATAGAAAGTAACAAAAAATGCTATGAGTAATGCTGTAGCCATTTCAGAGTTTTTTTGAGGAATGTTCATCGCAACGTAAGCGCATGCAAAACCTGTAAGTATTAAGGTCAATGTAAGAGCCATTACCATTAGAGGCTGCATAAGAGTTACGAAGGGTAAGAAGAAGTATAAAAATGGGATTCCCATTAAATAATACGAACCGATCCCATCAAAAATAGATGGCATCTCATCAGGCCCCTTTTTCCATCTTTCTGCTACCACAACGTGAACCCCAGTCCACAGGGCTCCTTGGGTCGGAAAAAATGGATTTAATACTGTAGCCATGAGATTTCTTATGCCAACAGATAAATGAGATCTGTTTAAATCGATTGGAAGCTTCTGATCAGGTCTATTTTTTTGGGCATCCAGTAATACTTCAGTTGCGGTCACCAAATCACCAAATAAAAGCATGTAGCCAATTAACACCAAAGGCAAAGCATCTATGAACATCTGGGCTGAGGGAAGTCCTAAGTATAAAGGTGAAGTTTTAACTATGAGGCCTGGAATATCAGGAATTTTAAAACCCCACTCAATATTAAATACAACCTCTCCCATTAAAAAGGCAACAAATCCAGCTACAACAAAACCAGGCAATAGTCCTAAAGAGCCAAGGATTTTGAAGAAATTACTTTTTAAAGCTAGTTTTTTAAATGGATTAGAAAAAGTTGTGATTACACAAAGCACAATTGCTACTGTCATTGAAATTGGTTGAGCTTCGTAGGCAGCAAAATCCTCATAAAAAACTTGATAGAAAGCTGCTAAAGCTGCACCCAGTATGATGCCAGCTTTTAAACCTCTAGGAATCCTCTCAACTAAGACTTTTCCAAAGCCAGTTATACCCAATAACAATATTAGAATACTAAATTCAATACACATGGCAGCTAAGAATCGCCAGGCATCAGGGTTATATTGGCAAACTCCTTCAACACAGGGACCAGCTCCATAGTATCCAGCTGCAGCAAGTGCACCCAAGACAATTGGAACTGCTGGAGTTACCCATCCAGGAGCCATTGGCTCTCCAAAAATAATGGGCCCTGCAGAAATTAATGTACCGGCAATAAAACTTAGCGCTACAGCCTCTTCAAAAGAAAGTCCAAGCTTCATAGCCATAGGAGCAGCAGCAAATGCAGTTGCCCCAGATATTACAAGCCCTTGAAGAAATTCTCCTGCACGGAACTTCATATGGATAAAGGGAATTCTTAGTGTAAATGGTCCCCATTTAATGCCTTCAGAAATATTTGTATTACTCATTTTGATAAACTATTCATTCCCTCTTCTAGCCCTTTCAGAGTTAAAGGATACATCCTTTTTTCAACCAAGTCTCTCAGCAAGCAAACAGATGAAGTGTAATCCCAATGATCTTCAGGGACAGGGTTCAACCATGCCACATTATTAAAATGTTCGCACAAGCGTTTAACCCAAATACCGCCGGGTTCCTCATTCCAATGCTCGATACTGCCACCACTGTTAGTAATTTCATAGGGAGCCATAGTGGCATCACCCACAAAAATTAATTTGTAATCAGAGCCATACTTATTGATGATGTCGTGGACATTAAATCGTTCTTGAGATCTTCTTCTATTGTCCTTCCAGACGGTTTCATAAACACAATTATGGAAGTAGTAGTAATGGAGGTGCTTAAATTCAGTTTTAATAGCAGAAAAGAGTTCTTCACAGAGTTTAATAAAAGGATCCATGGAACCTCCCACATCAAAGAAAACTAGCACTTTCACAGCATTTGTTCTCTCAGGAACCATATTGATATCTAAGATACCCCCGTTGTTAGCAGTGGACTTAATAGTGCCTGGCATGTCCAGCTCATAATCTGTTCCTTGGCGAGCAAATTTTCGTAAACGTCTTAATGCAAGCTTGATATTTCTAGTGCCCAATTCAAGAGAATCATCTAAGTTTCTGTATTGGCGCTGTTCCCAAATTTTAACTCCTTTCTTTTGACCTCCTTCACCACCAACTCTAATGCCTTCAGGGTGTTGACCGTTATTTCCGAAAGGAGAAGTGCCATTTGTACCAATCCATTTATTACCGCCTTCGTGTCTTTTTTGTTGCTCTTCTAACCTTTTTTTAAATTCTTCAAGTAATTTTTCTAAACCCCCAAGGGTTTGAATCTTCTTAAGCTCTTCAGGATCTAATTCTTTTTCAAATGCTTTCCGCAACCAATCATCAGGAATTAAAGCTCTGAAGATATCTTCCATATTTTCAATTCCCTTAAAATAGATCTCGAAAGCCTTATCAAATTTATCGTAATGTTTTTCGTCTTTGACCAAAGCCGCTCTTGAGAGAAAATAAAAATCATCTAAATCAGCAAAGGCAAAGTTCTTCTCAAGGGCACCTAATAAATCTAAAAGCTCTCTTAGAGTACATGGCACTCCTGCTTTTTTAATGGTGTGAAAAAGAGTAATTAGCATTATTACTGGTTTTGATTCCTTCTGTTCATAAATGCTAATCTCTCAAGGAGGTGAACATCTTGTTCATTTTTCAATAATGCGCCATACAGAGGTGGAATAGCCTTTGAATTATCAGCATTCTTAAGAATTTCACTGGGAATATCGTCTGACATCAGTAGCTTCAACCAATCAATAAGCTCGCTCGTTGATGGTTTTTTCTTTAAACCTGGAACTTTTCTTATATCAAAGAAGATATCAAGCGCATCTTTAACTAATTTTTTCTTTATCTTTGGATAATGGACATCAACAATTTGTTGCATAGTGTCTCTTTCAGGGAATTGTATGTAATGGAAAAAACATCTTCTTAAGAAAGCGTCAGGCAAATCCTTTTCATTGTTAGAAGTAATAATGATGATTGGACGATGTTGTGCTTTAATGGTTTGATTAGTCTCATAACAATAAAATTCCATACGGTCCAATTCTTGCAGTAAATCATTTGGAAATTCGATATCTGCTTTATCAATTTCATCAACCAGTAAAACAACTTGTTCATCAGATTCAAAAGCTTCCCAGAGCTTTCCTTTTTTAATGTAATTTTGAATATCTTTCACCCTTTCATCACCTAGTTGTGAATCTCTTAATCTAGTAACTGCATCGTATTCGTATAAACCCTGATGTGCTTTAGTGGTAGATTTTATGTGCCATTCAATGAGTTCTTTACCAAGCGATTTGGCTACCTCGATAGCCAATAAGGTTTTACCCGTTCCAGGTTCTCCTTTGATGATTAATGGTCTCTCTAATGCAATTGAAGCATTAACCGCCATACTCAAATCATCTGTTGAAACGTAGTTATCAGTACCTTTAAATTTCATCTTATTTTCCTTATTTTTCTAACTTTTCTTTTGACTTTAAAATTTTGGCTAGCTGCCTACTAGTTGCAACTAAGTGACCTTCTAGATCCCAAATGGAGCAATCTTGCTCAAAAAAACCATTGTTAAGATCCTTAGCAACCCCATCAATAAAGAGTTTTTGAGTCTTAGGAAGCTGTCTAATGTTTGTGGTTAAACTTAAAGTAGGTATCCATCCTATTGGACCATACTTATTGGTAACAACAGGAGGCAAGATATCTGAAAAATATGAAAGAGCAAATTGATCAGGCATGCCTCCATCTAATTCTATGTACCCAGAGCATCGAGCCTCGCCTGATCTATCAAAGTCTTGCTGCAACCACCAACTATGCTCAGGATGAACTGTTAAATTAAGCTGCTGAATAAATGTGGGAGTGAAACCCTTTTGAACATTATCATAATTCATAGTAACAAATTCATTCTCTGAGAAATCATGAAAAGTATTTGGTAATGGAGTGGGCATATCATTAAATCCATCCAATTTATCTAAGTCCGAACAAATGGCAGTAAATGTACAGTTGATTCTATCTTGCTGGATTAATTTTACTTGGCCAGAGGACGTGCCTTTGCCCAACTTAAATATTTCAACATGGAGCTCTACTTCATCAGCATCCGTTCTATCCAGGTACAGAACATTTGAATTGATAGCCGCAGTATGAGGAAGAACAGATACCAAGGCCTTATGCATCATAGCCATCAAATATCCACCATGGGGAGTCTGGCCTACAAAATAGTTAGTATCAGGTTTAAAAGCAAAAATCTTTTCAGATTTCTGGTTTAAACTCAAAACATTTTGAAATTGTTCAAATTGATTCATAAAATTAACATGTTATTGTAATAGATCTCATCTTACTTATGCCCAAATACATAGATATTGCCTGTAATTTTACCCATCAAGCATTTAATAAAAATCTGCAAAAAGTTATTGAGGATTCAGAGAAAGCGGGAATAGATAAATTTGTCGTTACCTGCTCATCATTGAAAGATCTTGAAAGAATTAAAGAAATTAAGTCTATATATAAAGAAAAAATTTTTGCTACAGCTGGAATTCATCCTCATTGCGCCAAAGAAATTCATGAGATAGAACACAACAAAATTAAAGAAGAAATTCTTAAACTAAAACCAAATGCAATTGGGGAAACAGGTTTGGACTTTAATAGAAATTTTTCTTCTCCTTCAGATCAGCTGACATCTTTTATCCTCCATCTTGAGGTAGCAGCTGATGCAAAGCTACCGCTTTATCTCCATCAACGCGATGCTCACGATGATTTTCTTGGAGTGCTAAAGGAGCTCCATGCCTCAGATAATAATTTTGTAGTTCATTGTTTTACTGGCAATAAAAAGGAGCTCAAAGACTATTTGGATATGGATGGCTATATTGGTATTACCGGATGGATTTGTGATCAGAGCAGAAACCAAGACTTAAGAGAATCAATACAATATATTCCTTTAGATAAATTAATGGTTGAGACAGATTGTCCTTACCTGTTGCCTAAAAATCTAGTACCAAAGCCCAAGAAGAACTTAAATTACCCCTACCATTTGCCACATATAGTAAGAGAAATAGCAAAAATTAGAAATGAATCTGAGGAACTAATAGCTGAGTATGCTTATATAAATTCTATGAAGTTCTTCAACCCAGCCTAGACACATCTAGATTAAACATTTCAGCAATTTCTTGGTTATGCTCTCCGGCCTTACTTGCCGTATGTCTAATCTCATTAGTAGTTTTTGAAAATCTAGGAGCAGGTGCAGGTTGTACAAAACCCTCTAATTCAACAAATGTGCCTCTTGCTTTTAAATGTTTGTTTTCAGGCGCCTCAGAAAGGCTAAGCACAGGAGCTACACAAGCATCGGTTCCATCAAAAATTCCTGCCCACTCATCTCTGGTTTTGGTAAGAATTTTTTTAGCTATTAGATCTTTTAGCTCAGGCCATAAGCTTGAATCCATTTGATTATTAAACCTCTCATCATCTAATTCAAGTTTATCTAAGAGGATGGCATAGAACTGAGACTCAATGGAACCTACCGAAAGATACTTCCCATCTTTGCATCTGAAGGTATCATAAAAGTGAGCTCCCCCATCTAATAGATTTGAGCCCCGTTCTTCTTTCCAAAAACCTGAGGCTTTGAAAGAATAAAACATTGCCATTAGAGCGCTTGCTCCATCTACCATTGCAGCATCTACAACTTGACCACTCCCTCCATTCTTAATATTGATGATTCCTGCAAGAATTCCATAAGCCAACATCATTCCTCCTCCTCCGTAATCACCAATTAGGTTGAGAGGTGGTGGCGGAGCTTCATCTTTTCTGCCGATAGAGTCCAAGGCCCCTGTGAGAGCAATATAATTTATATCGTGACCTGCAGAGTGCGCCAATGGACCATCTTGACCCCAGCCTGTCATCCTTCCATATACTAAATTTGGATTAACTTTTAAACACTCTTCTGGACCAAGACCAAGCTTTTCCATGACGCCTGGTCTAAAGCCTTCAATGATTGCATCTACCCTTTCAATGATCTTTAAAATTTCTTGAACTGTATCTGGATCCTTTAGGTTTGCTGTTATAGACTTCTTAGATCTGTTTTGAAAGTCCATCGCATTACCTCTGCCATGAGAACTTGGCCTATCCAGCCTGATAACCTCTGCCCCCAAATCAGCTAGCATCATTCCGCAAAATGGACCAGGCCCGATTCCAGAAAACTCTAAAATTGTAATATTTTCTAAAGGTCCGCTCATTTAATTTCTCCACTCATATTCATAATTTTCAATAAGGCAGGCATAAATATCAAGGTGCAAACAAATGAAGTCATCAGCGCTAAGGCAGTAAATACTCCAAAAAGTACTGTGGGAGTAAAGTTAGATAAAACAAATACTACAAAGCCACCAGCTATCGTTAGCGCTGTATACATAATTGCGTGCCCTACTGTCTGATGAGAATTTACTATTGCAGTATCAATATTAGTATTAGAGGATTCTTTCATATATCTAAACAGGTAATGGATAGTATTATCCACTGCCATACCAACACTGATAGCAGCTACTGTAATAGTCATAATATCCAATGGAATGTTAAATAATCCAAGCATCCCCAATACACTAAATGCGGTTAAGAGGTTAGGAGCCATACCTATTAACATAATTTTAAAAGAGCGAAAAATAATAAAGAACATCAAAGCAATTACTGCAAATACCAAAGATAAAGAATTAATCTGTGATGAAAATAAAGACTGCAACATATTGTTATACAAAACAGCCAAACCAGTTATTTTGTAATCATTGGGTGCAATATCAAAGTTAGATTCCAAATCATGCTGAATACTTGTAAGTAAGTCATTCCTGTTTAAGTTAGATGCTGTTTCCATCACTCTTGTAGAAATTCGAACCTGGGAATCATCTTCAGCTATGTATGAGTATAGAAGTGATTCCTTAATATCTTCTGGCAGCACCGATCTTAACAGGGCTAGCTCTAAATCATTAAGATCATTGCCATCATTAATAGTCCTTGCAAGCTTGATACCGCTAACAACACTTAAAACCTTTCCAATCTCCTCTCTCTCTTCAAGATAATCATGAATTTCTTCTAGCTTCTTTAAAGTGTATGAATTCCACCAGTATCCAGATGCTTCAGACCCATCATCATCAAAAAGATCGTCTTCAAATAAATCATCTTCTAGGTACAATTCTTCTTCAAGGTTATCTTCTATTGGTTGGTTAATAACAATATCCAGGGTTGCCGTGCCTCCTAATTGCTCATCAAGCAACTTCATTCCCTGAAAAATTTCAGTAGACTCATCAAAATAATCAATAAATCTATTCTCAACTTTAAGAGTGGAAGATCCCGCTACTAGACCTAGAAATATTAAAACAAATATAAAAACATTTAATTTAGTATTACCTAGGGACCAATCTTTTAGCGTGCTCAAGACGCTTTCGAAATTGTTTGTTTTTAGAAAACTTTTAGAAGTATTAAAAATGATGCTAAGCATGGCTGGAAGCAATGTGAAAGTAAAAATAAAAGCAAATACCATGCCCACTGACATCATTTTTCCAAATTCTATGACTGGTTTAATGTCTCCCAACATCAAAGAAAGAAAAGCAATGGCAGTAGTAAAGGCTGCAAAAAAACAAGGTTTAAGCATCTGATGACAGGTTTCTTTTACTGCTTCAAAATTATTAGATGAATGAATTGAGAGCTCTCTAAACCTCACAAGCACATGGACTGTTAAAGAAATGGTAAGAATTAACAGCAGCGCAATAAAATTTGAAGAAACAACTG